>SXGT01119097.1_pt1 | contig 13471 bp, 11 predicted proteins | sample 3176221 | NCBI WGS metagenome assembly SXGT01 (sample SAMN11356862, study PRJNA531348) | freshwater metagenome | isolation source: freshwater sample F1-120 | place: China: Fuxian Lake, Yuxi | collected 2017-12-25
TAGGAAATGGCGCGGTCGTTGTACAGGGAGGCGAAACACAGCTTGACCGCGTCGATCAGGTTGTCGGCGCCCTGGATGTTGAGATAGGTTTCCTGCTGGCCGGCAAAGGATGCATCGGGCAGGTCTTCGGCTGTAGCGGAAGAACGCACCGCGAATTGCAGGTCTTCCCCGGCTTCGGCGCACATCAGGCGGTGGTTGTGGCGTATGCCTGCTTCCAGTCCCGCCGGCAGTGGTGCCTGCATCATCCAGCCGCGAATCTCGCGTCCGGCCTCGGCCAGTGCCTGCGTGTCATCGACATTGAGCGTGGTCAGCTTGGCGGCGATGCGGTCGGCCAACCCGTTATGCGACAAGTATTCGCGGAAGGCGTCGGCCGTGGTGGCAAAACCACCGGGAACGCGGACACCCTTGTCGGTCAGGTTATGGATCATTTCCCCAAGTGAGGAGTTTTTGCCGCCGACCTTGTCCACATCATGCATGGACAGAGTTTCGAAGCGCGCTATATAGTCAAACGAGTGGTTCATTTTGTATCCTCGATAAACATTGACCGAAGCGTCGCTTCCTCTCGGCTATTCCCAACCATGACCCCTGTACGCCCGGTTTATTTCATCTCCGACCACACTGGCATCACCGCCGAAATCATTGGCAAGAGTCTGCTCTCCCAATTTCCCGACGAAGCGTTCGCGCCGGTGAGTTTACCCTTCGTCGATTCGTTGGAGAAAGCAAATATTGCAGCGCAGCAAGTCTGCGATGCCTGGAAACGTTCAGGCGTAAAACCCTTCGTGTTTTCAACGCTTACCGAGCCTAGCGCACGTGCAGCATTGGATGCCTGCGGCGCGGTCGTGATGGATATCTACGGGCATTTTCTGAACCTGATGGTCGGCGAAATCGGCTACCCACCGGAGCCCTTGCGGGGCCGTTTCCACGGTATGTCGGATGACAATTCCTACCGTACCCGGATCGACGCCGTGAATTTCGCGCTCGCCGCAGATGACGGCCTTGGCCTGGAAAAATATCAGCGCGCCGATCTGATTCTGGTCGGCGTATCGCGCAGCGGCAAAACCCCGACTTCGCTCTACATGGCGATGCAGTACGGTCTGTGTGTCGCAAATTACCCGTTGACGCCGGAAAACTTCGAGCAGCCGGGGCTACCCAGATCGTTGCATCCGTTCCGCGCCAAGTTGCGCGGCCTCACACTGGCGCCGGAGCGCCTTGCACAGATTCGTTCGGAACGTCGTCCGAATAGCCCCTATGCGTCGCTGGAAACCTGCAAGAAGGAGCTCAAGCAGGCCGAGTTGCTGATGCGGAGCGAAGGCATCCCCGTGGTGGACTCGACGCATCGTTCGATCGAGGAAATCTCGACCATGATCAAGCACTCGCTAAGCAGCGACCGCAAGAACTGAGCCACGGCGGACTGTAGAACTTTCGCGTCAGCTTCCAAGAACGCGGTTTTTGCCGGCACGTTTGGCAAGGTACATGGCCTGATCCGCCCGTTTGATGGCATCGGCGCCGGCATCTTCCGATGCCAGTTGGGCGACGCCGGCGCTGAACGTGATCAATATTTTTTCCTTCCCGGCCAGGAAGAAATTCCGCGTCAGTTCGCGCTGCAGGCGAGTCATCGCCTTGATGGCTTCATTCAGCGGCGTATCCGGCATCAGGATGATGAATTCCTCACCACCATAGCGCGCCAGCGTGTCCTGCGGACGCAGGCATTCACGTACCACCTTGACCAGGTGTATCAACGCCTCGTCCCCTGTTTCGTGGCCGAGCCGGTCATTCAGCAGCTTGAAGTTGTCGATATCGAGCAATGCCAGCGAGAGCGGCGTGTCCTTGCGTCGCATGGTGGCGATCTCGCGCACCAATGCTTCATCCAGCCCCTTGCGGTTGAGCACATTGGTGAGCGGATCATGGCGCGCTGAAGCGCTCGCATTAAGCAGGTCAAGGTGCAACTTGGCGATTTCCGCTTCCGTTGCCAATACCTTGACTTGCAGGGAATTCAGTTGCTCTCGCGCGTGGGTCGTTTCATCGGCCATGGTGCGTGTGGCCAGGATGACTTTTTCCAGCAATGGCGGCAGGTCTTCAATCGACTTGACCTGTTCGATCTGCTTTGCGCTTTCTTCCAGCTTGTCCTGGAAGATCGCACTTGAATCATTCATTCTGGACAGCCGTTCGATGAATGCGGCCAGCATCAGGCGCATCTCTTCCTGGGCTTCGAGGGAACGGCCTTTTGCCGCCTCCTGCCGGGTCATCACATCGCGAATGCGACGTTCGACATCATCCAGCCGCCGCAAGGTGAGCGGTCGCTTGACCGCATTCAACAAGGCATCAATCTGGCCATCCAGCCAACTGTCGGCGAGCGTCAGTTTGCTGATGTTCTCGATGATCAGGTGCAGCAGTTTGAGCAATGCCTGCTTGATTTCGGCCTGCTCCTCGGCCGCGAACGAAAGTCGATGGCTGAAGATCGCAAGCTCGGCCTGCGCACTCTTGATATCCGACGAAGGATCGCGCAAGGTTTTCAGCAAACCGGCTACTTGATCGGAAAATCGACTGTCATCGCTTTCCAGGGCCGGCAACATGCTTTCAATCATTCGTGCGAGCTTGATCAGAAACTCGCCGGCCGGGGGTTGACTGACCACCGCCGTGAGCGGCCCGGGACCCACGGCGGAATCTGCGCTGACACAGAGCCGGATAAAGCCGATCAGCGCACTCTCGAAATGCTGCCAGCTATGTCGGCCAATCGCACTGTCCAGTTGATCCAGTTGCTCCTGCTGGGCCGGACTGTGGGCTGTCAACGCCAGTGCGATCTGGCGCAGGTGGGCATCGGGGAAATTTGCCGCATTCGATATGCCTGCGATTTCGTTGTAACACTCCTGGTAATTGACCGGCGTCGGCGACAGTTTGCGGATAGCCAACTGGCGCAATGCCTCGCGTGCAATTTCGGAGGGGTTTTTATGTCGGAGCATGGAAAAAATCGGGGCGCCATTCGGTTGACATGAAACACGCAATCCAGTTTGGGTTGATTGCTGGCCCGCTTCCAGCAGGCAGGGACATTGTCTGCGATTCGAACCCCATTGAGTGAATGATCATACCTTTGCAGCAGAAGGACAGGCTGTTATGAATCCGGCCAAACGAAGTAACCATCCTTTTCGGGATGAGCCTGACGATACGACACTCTCCATCGACAGGCTCGGGGGAACGGGCGCAGGGATTAGCCTGACAGGGTCAATGGTCCTCCGCCTTGCCGATCAGTGCGTCGATTTCAGCTTCGGCAGCATGCCAGTCTTCTTCCTCGAACCCCGGTGCGAAACCCCGTTTCTCCCAACGGTGGTAGGCGGCGGTTTCAACCCAGCGGCGACGTTCCTCGGCTGAAGGCGGAACTGGCCGGTCAGGTTGAAGCTTGGCCTGGACTTTCTTGGCGGCGGCTTTAGGCTTGGGTTTGGGCATCTCGGCGGCGGCGGCCTTTTCGGTAACCGGCGTCTTTGCGGTCGAGGCTGACTTCTTCGGGTTGGCTGCAGCTGATACCGGTTTGGGGGTCACGGCCTTGGCGTCAGCCTTGGCTTTCTTGGGTTGCGCCGGTTCGGATGCGACGGCAGCGACGGTCTGTTTGCTGGCGGCTGGCGTCTTGCTTGCCGCTTTGGATGTTGCCGCAGCCTTCTTCGGCTTTGCTGCTGTCGGCTCATCCACCGGCTTTTTGCTGGTTCGCTTGCTGGTTGTAGTTTTGTCTTCGGACATCGAGATTCCTCCTGATAAAAATGTATCTACTGATGCAAGTCAACGACTGGCAGGTTGCGCATATTCTGGCCGCTTGGCATGCCTGTGAATAGCCGCAATTCGATAGAGTTCGCCTCAAAACGGATCGCATCGCAAAAAACTGGCTGAAATACTCGCATATCGCCTGATCAAGCGTCACCCTGCAACAGTTTCAGGGTGCGCTTGACTTGCATCGGCAGCGAATAGCTGCGTCTGCAATCATTACTTCTTCGCCACGCCCAATTCCAGCTTTGCCTGCACTTCGCGGCCGCTCGCCTCGACGGCCTGCGCTTCGCCGAGTGACACACGTTGTACCGGAGCGCCGGCTGCCGCAAGTCCCTGCGCGGCCGCCTCACCCCGGCGCAGACCAAGGTTTCGCAAGTCCTCGTCCGATACGGTTTCCCTGTCCAGCAAGCGCTGGTAAAGCAGTGCATGCAGATCCGCATCCTTGAGTTGAGCCAGGTCGTCGGCGGAAAGGGGTTCCTCTTTCTTGAACAGGCCTTTCAGGCGCGACATCATTTTTCCAGCTCCCGTTTCCGGCTTTCTCTCGGGATTGGCCTGTCGCCATCTGGCATTCAGCGCCAGCCATTCGGCCTCGCTGAAGCGTTGTGAATAAAGCGCTTCCAGCGCCGCCTGGCTTTTCGGGTTGGCGGTGGAAATCGGGCCGGCATCTTCTCCCGCTGCCAGCCTGACGCCCATTTTTTCCGCGACGGCCCTGCGCAAGCGGCTTTCCTTCAATACCGGACGATCAATGTCGGCGGCCCATACGCCATGGATGGTCAATGCCAGACCGGGCCGCTTTTCGAGAATCCGGGCGATCTGCTTGAACTTCTCCTTTTCCGGCGGGGTCAGCGACGCTTCGCCGGCTTCAAAGGCAAGGTTTTCAAGTTTTTCTCCTCCGCCACCGAACAAAGCCCCCAGCGCACGGAATGGTGCGGTGACGATCTTGGTAAGAATATTGCCGATCGCTTTCCAGATGATGCGGCCGTAGCTGAATTGCGGGTCATCCAAACTACCGGAGACCGGCAGTCCGAGATCAATCCTGCCCTCCGAGTCTTGCAGAATGGCAATCGCGAGATCGAGCGGCAGGTTCAATGCGCCTGGACTTTCGACCCGGTCACCCAGGGTCAGCTTGTCCAGAATGATCTGGTTCTCGCCCAGCAGTTCGCGTTGCTTGATCTTGTATTCAAGATCGAGCGACAACTTGCCGGAAGCGATCTTGCGCCCGGCAAAGGTCGCCGAGTAGGGCGTCAGATTGGTCATTTCGACATTGCGGAACACGGTTTTTATGTCCATGAAACCGGTTGGATTGAACAGATCGACCTGCCCTACCGCACGCGCAAGGCCGAACTCGTCCACCTGGCCGTCGATTTCCAGTTCGGCGAGCGAACCGGGTTGCGTCGAGATGCCATTGAAGGCGCCTTTCAGGGCATGAATTCGGGTGCCAAAGGGCAAAGCCAGCGAGTAATCGGCGAATTCCATGCCGCTGTTCGCAATGCGGATGCGGTCTATCGTCATCCGAAATGGTTTGGTGTCAGACCTGGCCGGGAGAGGGGCTGCATTCGCGGCCACGGCATCGCCTTGTTTTGCCGTCCTGGCCAGATCGGCGGATTCAGCAGAAGGTGTGGCGGGGGCTTCGGCAGATGATTTCATGATCCGCTTAAGGTTGAGGGTCTTGTCCTTGAAGATGATCAGCTTGGCATCAAGTCGATCCAGACGTAGTTCCTCGATATCCAGCGCCGCCGGGCTGGCGCGCACGCTATCGCTGGCGAGGTTTTTCCAGGCCAGAAAGCGCGCCCCGCCCTCGCTTTCGTTGAGCAGCAGGTCCGTCACCTGGAATCCGCCTTGCATGTCGATCTTTGGCGCGCCAGCCTTGCCACTTTCAAATCGGACCCGTCCCTGAGTGGATGCAGTGCCGGATGCAAGCACCAGATTGGCGGCCTGGGTCAGATAGGGTTGTGCCGGGGACAAGGCCAGATTGGCGAGCTTGAACTTGATGTCGGCGGCCGGCGTTGCCGGGATGACCTTGCCATCCGCCTGAAAACTGCCGCCTTGCTTGATCTGGAAGCCGAGCCGCACCGGCAATGGCGCTTTCAGGTTCTCGCTGACGCCGGAGACCGAGGCTTCGATCTTGTCCAGTGTCAGCGCAACGGCGGGTTGCACGCCCTCCTCCCGCATGTCTATCTGGAACCCGGCCAGGCTGATCTGCTTGATCTGATAGCCCCAACCCGCTTGCCCGGTATCGGTTTCCACCTTTGCGGCAGCAACTTCTCGCGCGGGAGGCTTGCCGGCGACCGGCTTGAAAGCTTCCAGCAGCGCAATGCCGCCGCGCGCGTCTCGCACGGCTTCGACCTTGCCATTGCTCAAGTTGATGTTGCCAATACTGGCTTGCCTGGCGGCAAGGTCCACGCGACCCTCGTTGAGTGAGATGCCGCCCAGCACAAACAGCGGTTTGGCTGTATCGCCGGACATCAGGCGGATACCGGAGAGGTCGATGTCCAGCCCTTCCACGATCGCTTTTGTTTGTTGCCCCCCCGCTTCCGCCTTTGCTGCAAAGCCGATCTGCAAATTGCCGATCTCGGCGCGCAAGGGTGTGGCAAAGCCGGCATCACTGAACTCGATGCCCAGGCCATTCAGATTGAAGCGCCCCAGATTGATCTGCCAAGGTGCCACCGCATCCGTTTTGCCTGCCTGCCCAGGCTTGACCTGTGCCGAGGATGGGGCGATGGCAACCGTTTCGGCAGCGACCGTGTTTTCCGTGGCTGGAAACCAATCCTGAATATCAAGACGGCCTGCCTGATTTCGCTTCAAAGCCACTTTGCCGCCATGCAGCGCTATTTCGCCGATGTCGAGTTGACGCTTTTCCAGGTTGAATCTACCGCCGCTCAAACTGAGTTTGTCCAGCCTGATTGCCGGTGCGGAGGCTTGAGACCCCTGCAAGGCCAGACCTTCCAGATTGAAACCGAGTTTGTCCAGCAACAGAGACAACTTCTTGTCGGCATAGGCAGCACGGTAATTCAGCGCCAGCCCGGCAACACCCTGCGGCGGGGCCAGCGCCAGTTGGCCTTTGACATAAGGCCAATAGCGAGCCAGTTCGACCTGATCTATCGCCAATTCGCCCGTCGCCAGAATCGGCTTCAGACTCATTTCGCCCTTCCAGCGAATGCGCGCACCGGAATGGGAAGTAGCTGCCAGCGCATAGCGCCCCCTGTCATCCGGCAGGGTGGATATATCGGTCAGCGTCAGATCGAGCGGGTTCAGTGACGTTTCAAAATCAACCTTGCGATCCGCAACATCGATGCGGCCTTTTTCAAGCGAAATACGGCGGATCAAGAAACGCGGCAGCGGTTTGTCTTCCTCCTCCTCCGGACTCTTGAACGCTTCGATCAACGGCGTCCAGTTCAGGCTGCCATCGGCAAGCAGTACCAGTTTCACGTCGGGCGCAGCAAGACGGATGTCATCCAGGACATAGGCCCACTTGAACAGGCTGCCGGCATCGAAATCAACGAACAACTCGCCGAATGAGAGCAGCGGTTTGCCATCCGGCTGGTTCAGTCTCAGGCCTTTGATCGAAAGGGAAAGCGCAAAAGGATCGAGCCTGGCGGCTTCGATTTGCAGCTTGTGCTGGCTCTTGTCGGCAATGAATTTGGGCGCTGCCCATTTCAGCAACGGTTCAAACCCGAACCAGGCAAACAGAAAATAGGCCGCGATCAATCCGGCCGCAATTTTTGCCGGGGTTTTGAACAACAGCGTGCGAATCAGGGCAAATACCCGAGCAAGCATGGTCTACCTCCAGAAAGCAGAGCGCGGTTCAGCGCACCGCGCCAAAGAACAGATACGCCGCCAGCACCGCCGCGACGAAACCACCCAGATCGGCAACCAGCCCACCGGCAACAGCATGACGGACACGTTTGATGCCGACCGATCCAAAATACACCGCCAAGACATAGAACGTCGTCTCGCTGCTGCCCTGCACGATGCAGACTAGTCTCCCGGCAAACGAATCCGCGCCTGATGCCTGCATGGTCTCGATCATCATCGCGCGTGCGCCGGAACCGGACAGCGGCTTCATCAGCATGGCAGGCAAAGCATCGACCCAGGCTGCATCAAAACCCGACAACAGCACCAGTGCGCGAATACCTTCGACAAACGCCGGCAAGGCACCGCTGGCACGCAACATGCCGATGGCCACCAACATCGCCACCAGATAGGGAATGATGGTTACCGCCGTCTGAAATCCCTCCTTGGCACCTTCGATGAAGGCTTCGTAAGCATTCACCCGCTTGACTAGTGCGCCAATGAGAAAGATCACCAGAAGGGACAGCAACAGAAAATTCGACAGCACGGAAGATTCGGCGGTCATCTGCGCCGAGGGCAGACTGGCAAAGTAGCCGGCCAGCCCTGCCACCACCACCGTGACGCCGCCCAGCCAGGCGAGGAGGACGCCGTCGATCCGGATCCGCTGTACGGCAGCCACGAACAGAAAACCGGCCAGTGTGGAGCAATAGGTCGCCATCAGAATCGGGATGAAGACATCGGTAGGGTCCGCCGCACCAAGCTGCGCGCGGTAAGTGAAGATCGTTACCGGCAACAGGGTGACTGAAGAGGCATTGATGACCAGGAACAGAATCTGGGCATTGCTGGCAGTCGCTTTGTCAGGATTGAGTTCCTGCAATTCGCGCATCGCCTTGAGGCCCATCGGTGTTGCTGCGTTATCCAGGCCAAGCACATTGGCGGCCATGTTCATGGTGATCGAACCCAACGCCGGATGGCCACGCGGCACATCGGGAAACAGACGCGCGAACAGCGGCCCCAGCCAGCGTGCGAGGACGCCAAGAAAGCCGGCCTGTTCCCCGATTTTCATGACCCCCAGCCACAAACACATGACGCCGGTGAGACCCAGGGCAACTTCAAAAGCTGTTTTCGCCGAATCGAAGGCGGCTTTCATCACCAACGCGAAGACGGTCTGGTCCCCACCCAGATATTGCAGAACCGCCGCGCCGAAAGCGATCAGGAAGAAGCCGATCCAGATTGCGTTCAGCATGGCCTACAGGCTACCCAGCCAGAGCAGGCCGACAACGGAGAGCCATAACAGTGCGGCGCGCCAGATCAGGGCGACAGCAGCATCGATGCTTTCCGGACCGGGCATTTCTTCCATACCCAGTTCCGGGCGCCAGACTTCGTTGCCGCCAAGGTTGATCGGGCCACCCAGGCGAATGCCGAGGGCACCGGCTGCCGCCGCGAGCAAGACCCCTTCGCTGTCGTCACGCCATGTTCCAGCCTGACTCCGCCAGCACTCGGTGGCATCCTGAAAGTTTCCGACAATGGCAAAGCTGAAGCCGAGCGCGCGCGCGGGCAGCCAATCCATCCAGTAAACAATTTTTTGCGAGAAGGCAGAAAACACGGTGTCGCCTTGCCATTGCTCGCGGCAGGCGTGGCTGAGCGAGTACAACACCGCCCCTGCCGCCCCGGCCAGCCAGTACCAGAACAGGATGCCAAACAGCGTGCTCAACGCCGATTTCAGGGTTTCTTCAAGGGTTTGCCGCACCAGATCATCGGAATTGTCGCCAGGTGCCAGTCCCGGATTCCATTCAAGCAAGGTTTCGCGCGCATGTACGTGATCGGCTACCAGCATGGCGCGCGCGATACTCGCGGCCTGGTAGGAAGCAACCCGGAAGCCGAACATGAAATAGAGCAGTACAACTTCAACTGTCCAACCCGTAAGCGTTTCACCTCCACCCAGACCAGCCACGACCAGACCGCACAGCAGCGCCGGCAGCAGCGCACCCAGACTCCACGCCAACAAGCCATGCTGTTCGCCGCCAGCGTTGAAGTTGTCAAACAGCCAACGATGGCTGCGTGCAATCTGTTGCGACGGCAGAGTCGGCACATGCGGCCGGTAGTGCTGCCATGCCAGAGCGGCAAGCGGGGCAAACAAGCTCATGGGCGCTCAATCTCTACGCTCAATTGGCCCATGCGCAGGACCGAATCCGACGTTTGATAGATTTCCACGCTAGGCATGCGGATTCCCTCCCCGCGCTCTTGCAGATAGGCATCCAGCGCTGCATAGGCTCGCCCGGGGGCCAGCATGCTGCCAGCGCGCACGCGAACAAGCAGAATATTGCGCGCAGGTATGGTGGCCACTTCGAGTGGCAAGGGGACTTTTATCCCCGACGGGATAAGGTAGCCGGTGTGTGCTTTGCGTTGACCTACATCGACCAGATCGGGATTGGAAAATAATACTGTAATCGGATCGCCCATCTTGATACCTGCGGCATGCAGTATCTCTCTCGCTTCAACCGCTTTGTCGGGCAACTTTGAATAGTCACCACGACTTTCCAGATAAGCATAGGTATAGGGGCCGCCAACCGAGGTCTCGATCCGCACCGGATTGAAACCGCCCCACCATGCATAAACCAGAAGTAGAGGCAAAACAAAGGCAAGCAGAAAAGGGGTCAGGCCGGACAGATACTTCTTCAGATTCACGAGGCTGTTCAGTCGAAAAATGACCTGCCGAAGATACTACAGATGCCCGCTTGGCTGGCTTCCTATAATCTTCTCGCATTGCCGCTTCATTCAAGGAAGGATTCACCATGCGTACCCTGCTCCTGCTACTTACACTTTGCCTGAGCCTTGCGGCGGGCGCCGATACGACCTATCCACCGGTATCTGTCAATCTGCGTGCCGAGAAGGTCGCTTCGCAGAGTTACTACATACAAGGCCTGGATGGCGCGGCCAGCGCTCGCAACGAAGGCTTCATGTCAAATGCCGGCTTTGTCATCACGAACGCCGGAGTCGTGGTATTCGACTCTCTCGCTTCCCCCTCCCTGGCCCAGGAAATGGTCAAACAAATCCGTAATCTCACTCCATTGCCCATCAAGCGTGTCATCCTCAGTCATTACCATGCAGACCACTATTACGGCATGCAGGTTTTCAAGGATCTGGGTGCGGAAATATGGGCGCATCAGGGCGGCAAGGCCGTGATCGGATCCGAATCCGCCAAGCTGCGTTTCGAGCAACGCAAGGAAATTCTGGGTAAATGGATCAACGATCAAACCCAACGCTTCATCGAACCGGATCTCTGGCTCTCCGGCGATACCGACTTCTTACTCGGCGGCGTGCGCTTCCATATCCGCCATGTCGGTCCGGCGCATTCCGATGAAGATCTGGCCATGCTCGTGGCGGGCGACGAAGTTCTGTTTGCCGGCGATCTGGTATTCAAGGGTCGAGTGCCTTATGTTGGCGATGCCGATTCCAAACTCTGGCTGAAGGCCCTCGACAAGCTGATTGCACTAAATCCGAAGGTACTCGTTCCAGGACATGGTGGCGCCTCGAATACCCCCATGCAGGATCTGACCCTGACGCGCGACTATCTAATGTTCTTGCGCAAGGAAATGGGACGCGCCGTCAATGAAATGGTCCCGTTCGATGAAGCCTACGAAAAAACGGACTGGTCACTTTATGCCGGCATGCCGGCTTTTTTCGAAGCCAATCGCCGCAATGCCTATAACGCCTACTTGCAAATGGAAAGAGAGAGTGTTGCGAAATGAATGATTCGATCATCGTCGAGCGGCAGATCAGTCTTGCTCGTCAGACCGAACTGGGCGTCCAGGGCTGGCCTACCTGGAAGGATGGTGCAGGCACCAGACTGGTCTCTTACGACGCCGCAGAAAAAAGCTATTTGCTGGATGGATCAGCGACTTTGAGCATGCCGGACGGCGTCGAGCTATTGGTGGAAAAGGGGGATCTGGCAATCATTCCAGCTGGGCAATGCCAATGGATTGTTCATCAAACAGTACGCCGGCATTACCGGTCTGATGCGCTGTCGCCCGCTTGCTGCATCGTCTGATCAGGTATGGAACGAATATTGGATAACTGACTGCTTTACTTCCAGCAGGCTGCAGCAGTGAACTTGCAGCATGAATTGGCCGAAGAAAAACCCGCGACGCCAGGAATCCAGGGCGCCGCGAGTGAATCGAATTACTTCTTCTTGCCCTTGCCAGCCGGCTTGACCGGATTGGCGGCGGCCGTCAGTTTAGCGCCCGCCTTGAAGCGAACGACTTTCTTGGCCTCGATTTTCATTTCCTTGCCGGTCTGCGGATTACGTCCTGTGCGAGCCTCGCGCTGCTGAACGCTGAAGGTGCCAAACCCGATGAACTGCACGCTATCCCCTTTGGCCACAGCCTCGGTGATTGCGTCGATAGCAGCACTCACTACTTCACCGGCGGTGACTTTGGAAGTACCAGCCTTCTCGGCAACGATGTCAATCAGTTCGGTCTTGTTCATGCATGTCTCCTGACAATAATTTGGGCGGGTAAAAGCAATTTCTTTGTGGTGATATTTTCATCAACTTCACCATCGGCGTACTCTGTTGACATTTCGCCGGTGAACCTGGCTACATCTGATCAACCTGGCGGTGGCGGGTAAATGCCCCTGTATGGGTGAACCACAACGCTAGCGTAAGCGAGAAGCCGACTTCAGAGAAGGGGCGCAACGTATCCAAAACCAGAAAATCTGCTGTTTTTGGCCGAAAAGCCGAAGGAGCCACAAAAATACAGTGCAACTTCGGATGATCAACTTCAACATCAGCCTCTCGCTGGAAGTCGAGATTTATCGCGGCGCCATCGGAATCATGCCACCGAACATGCGCGGATCAATCAACGGAACGTTCGGATATGTCTGGGGATAAGCCGGCATCAAGGCCCCTGATTGCCCGCCGAAAGTCGGCATTTGCAACATGCTGTTCATGGTTGGGCCATAAGATCGGGGATTGACCATACTCCCCATCCACTGACCGTACCAATTCGGATTAGCCGGTGCAGCCGCCATGTTCAGGGTACGCGGATCAAGTGCCGCACCTGCGAATTTGATGTAGGTATTCGGATTCAAGGTATTCAACAGGACACCCAACGCACGCGGATCCATCGGCGCCATCATCCAGCGCATCAACTTGTTGGGATCGGTCATCACCGTGGTCGCCGCTGAAATGAATTGCGGATCCATCAGCGCCTGCGACCAGCTAGCAAGCACCACAGGGTCCATTGCCTTGGCAAAATTGGAATACGCGCGCGGGTCCATCAAGCTGGAAGTCGATTGCAGATACAGATTGGGATCCAGCATCGCCTTGCCTGCCGCCAGCAAAAACTCCGGCTCGGTCACTGTTGCCAACGCAGCAATGAATTTTTTCGGGTCGGCCAACATGTCCCCATTGCGGGTGAAGTCAGACAAATAGCCAACCCACTCCGTTGTATTGACCGGCACAGCAGACGTTTGCGAACCAGTTTGAGCAGGCACATCGGCAGACAGGCTCGCCATGCTGAATGAGGTGAGTGCAATTGCGAGAATAGTGCGCGTGGAATTCATCCTGATCTCCAATAAAATTCAATATTAACAACCGCTTATGTTTATCTCGCGAGGCGAGCGAAGCGGATTGTGCCGTTAATCCCGAGCAAGGTGTCAGGAATTAAATGGTGTAGGACTCTGCCATCATCCCGGCCAGACCATGACTTGACGGCTTGAGGGGGGCCGCGTAGATTGGTTCGCGTTTCTTGAACTTATTGATCATTGCTCAATCTAGTTCAAGCAAAGGGGGCGACCTGGCTTCGACGGGGGTCGCGAAGCAGACAAGGGCATACCGAGGACCAGTTACCTCGTAAATACATCTGGAATCTAGTAGTCGCCAACGACGAAACCTACGCTCTGGCCGCTTGACGGCTAGACTCCA
>SXGT01358347.1_pt1 | contig 13471 bp, 15 predicted proteins | sample 3176221 | NCBI WGS metagenome assembly SXGT01 (sample SAMN11356862, study PRJNA531348) | freshwater metagenome | isolation source: freshwater sample F1-120 | place: China: Fuxian Lake, Yuxi | collected 2017-12-25
ACTTTGAGTACTCGGCCATCATCGAGTTCGATTCCGAAGCAGATCTACGCGTCTACCTGGATCACCCGCAGCACCAGGAGTTGGGCCGCCGCTTCTTCGAGTCGGTCGATGCGGCCCTGGTTTACGATTACACGACTGTTGACGCCGGTTGCGTCACGGACTTGCTGTAGTCTCGTCAAACGTCGGGGCGGTCGCGGCCCAGCGCTTCTGAAATGGACTGCATCTGCCGCATGCCAAGTCGCTTGCACCGGCGGGCACGTCCTTCATGTGGCCGTGCCACACCAGGATCACCTTGGCTTTCGACTCCACGGCTATGTCGAGGCAGTTCTCAGGACGATCGTCGACGAAGGCGTCCAAGTGCAGGGCGCCGGCGATCTTGCGGGCCTGAGAACCGGCGTTCCGTTAACAGAAGAGGCCGCCAATATGGCTTATCGTCCCTCGCGGCGGCCTTCGATCTTGGCGTCGTGGAACTTGCGGATCATCGCCGGCAGCACGTGTGAACTCGACAGGTCGAAGTTGTCCTTCGGGCCGTACAGGTTCGTGGGCATCGCCGAAATGAAATCGCTCCCGTACTGCATGCGATAGGCCTGGCACAGCTTGATACCGGCGATCTTCGCGATCGCGTCGGTCGAGCTGATCGCGCGTCGCCGTGAAGATGTTGGCGTAGCCGAGTTGGTCGAGACGCCGGACGACAGTTGCGGCGGCGGGATCTAAGCCTGAGCCGTACGAGTTCAGTTTGGCCCGTGATTCCCAGCAAGAGTGGCGATTTCCAGCGGCCGGATTGTCACACCAATTGACACTGATTTCCATGAGGGGTGGGTACAGTTTTGGGTACACGGCCTTGACGAACCGAGGGAGGCTGCCTTTGACGACCGACGGGCCAGGTTGCGGTTGGACACACTAGTCTTAGGCCGCAACAACCACGGACACCTGGCCGTGATCCTTGCGGGTCGGCTTGACACGAATCTCGACGTCGTGGCCAAGATCGGTCAGGAAGTCCATTAGACGTTCGACCGAAAAACTACCAGAGCGATTGCGCATCAGCAGCGACACATGAGGTTGTTTTATAACCAGTAGTTCGGCTGCACGACTCTGAGTAAGCTTGCGAGCCTTAACAACTTTATAGATCTGAAGCGTTAGATGGGCCTTCAGTAATTCTTGTTCTGCGTTCACAAACCCAATATTTGCGAACACGTTGCTACTTCCTGCTTCAAAGGCGATTTTGTTGTCGTTGCTCTTCTTTGCCATCTGAGTTCTGTCTTTTCTGATGAAGCTGTTCGGCCTCCTTCAATCTCGCACGAATTAGGTCGATGCCTAGCTTCGGCGTCGCGACAGTTGCTCCCACCGCAGCAATCGAAGCTCCGAGTAACGCATGCCCGTATTGAGCGCAAGCAGCACTGCCGGCAACAGCGACCGAGACCGGCTGTCGGCACACTCATCGAGCAGGACCTTCTCGTCTTTGGGCTCAAGGGCTTTCCCAATATCGTCGGGGGTCTTCAGCATTCGCACATCCGGCTGAATGTTGGCCCACATGCGATGTCGCCGAAGAATCGCGCGCACGGTGCCAATCTCAAGGTTGATCGTCTTCGGCGCGGCCTTCTCTGTGAGTCTCCCTTGCTGGTATCGACTGATGTCCGCCGCATCTAGTGTGGCGTCCCATTTAATTCTTTACAACGTCGGACCTTCTCAAGGATGACATCGGCGGTCGCGGTCCAGTTGAACGGTTTCGGCGCTTCATTCCAGTGGGCCAGCCAGTTGTAGATGGCGCGTTCCAGTTCATCAACCGAGTGGAAGGTGCCGCGACGAATCATCTTGTCGGTGATCAGGCCAAACCAACGCTCCACTTGGTTGAGCCACGAACTGCTGGTCGGCGTGAAATGAAAGTAGAAACGGCGACGTTTTTTGGGCTTGAGCCAGCGCTGCACAGCGGCACTCTTATGGATACTGTAGTTGTCGAGAATGAGATGAAGCTCGACATCGGGCGGCGTTTGCTGTTCCAGGTGCGTCAGGAACTTGAGGAACTCCGTACCTCGGTGGCGCGGCAAACACGTGCCGATCACCGTGCCATTCAGGATATTGAACGCCGCAAACAGGGTCGTGGTGCCGTGACGCGTGTAGTCATGCATCTGCCGCTCCGGCAAGCCCGACCGCAAGGGCAGGACGGGCGCCGTACGATCGAGGGCCTGAATTTGGCTCTTTTCGCCGACGCAGAGCACCATCGCCCGATCGGGCGGATGCAGGTAGAGTCCGACGACGTCTCGTACCTTGTCTTCAAATCGCGGATCGTTGGAGATCTTGAATTTCTCGACCCGGTGCGGCTGGATGTGATGCCGCTGCCACACGCGCTGGACCAGCATGCGAGACACACCCAACTGCCTGGCCAGCACGCGGACGCTCCAGTGGGTCCCGTCCGCCGGTCTGGTTTTCAGCGTCGTGTCGAGAATCTTCTGTTCCAAGTCGGCCGTGAGGACCCGCCGCGACCGTTTGCGTGGGGGGCTCCCCTGCACGGCGGCCACGCCATGCACCGCGAACGCCGCCCGGACCGCCAGAATCGTGGGCCGCGTGAAGCCCGTTTGCTGCGCAATCGCATGATTGGCCACGCCTTCGCGGGCGAGCAAAATCACGCGACATTTCCGGGCCGTTCGTTGCGGGGTCGTTCCCGCACGAACCAGCGATTCCAACTCGCGGCGCTGCGCGTCATCGACCGCCAGCGCCGCTGCACGCGTGAACACGACTGCATTAGATCACGATGGCCGGTTATTGTAAATAATTAAATGGGACGGGACACTAGATCGGACAACAAGCGTTGTCCAAGGATGGGCAAGATATGACCGAGGTTGATCTTCTCAATCAGGTAGCCCCTGGGGGCGAAGGTCGGCTTCTTCAACTCGAGCCAGGCCTCCGAAGCGGTTCTAAGCGACTGCGGCGCCTCGCGCTTGCGACGCCCGTCGAGGCCCGCGTGGTGATCACCACCGCGCCTGGCATCAAGATCGCCCACGGCCGGCTGCATCGCGAGATCGCCCAGAAACGCCAAGCCCTCACACGACTTGAGCATCGCTTGGAGCGCACACCCAGCCATATCGCTGCGACCACGGCGGGCAGGACACGCTCCATCCTCCGCGAGGACCAGCGACTCGTCATCAACGCCGTGAAGATCGCCGCGTGCAACGTCGAGAAGGTGCCGGTCCGCCGCTTCGACCACGCCTACGAACAGCAGAAGGACGCCTTCAGTGTGTTCCGCTCGCTGCTGCAACTGCCCGACCACGTCTGCGCCACGGACGCTCACCACGTCAACGTCCACCTCCAGCGCCCTGACTCTGAGAAGGTCGCACGTGCGCTCAACATCCTCCTGACCGACGTCAACCGCCTCGCATGCTGGGCGACGGCCCCATCCTCCGGTTCTCCCTCGCGAACCGTTAGCATGAACGCCGCCTCCAACGTTAGCTACTATTAGGAGTTCTGAAGACTAGGACCCGCCGCCGGTCGATAAACGTGTTGCACCTAAGAACAGTTCACACCATCTTTCGCAGTACATCCACCATATACTGCAACCGTTGAACGAGTTCAGTTTCGCTCTCTGGATCCGGTTTCGCGCTGGTTCCGAGGTCATCGATGAACGCTTTAACTTCGGTGAGCTTCGAGAACTCGCCGCCAAATCGCTTGGCTCCGTGGTAGCCGGCTACCGCGTCGGCGAACGCCTGCACTGACAGGTTCGCCGCGGCCGGTCGCTCGGGCGGAAACTAGCCAGCCGCTCCGCTGGAATTTGAACGGCCGCTCGGGTTACCGGGCGACCGTTCGTGTGTACGGCAGGCGCTCTGGTTGCGCACCTATCGCAGCGGTTGCCGGAACGCGGGCTCGATCGCACCGACCTCGGCCTGCCTAGCCTGATCGACATACCAGGTCGCGTTCGCCGGCGAGAGGAATCCATCGGTCGCCAGCACCCCGGCGGCCGTCTGCACACACCCGACGTAGCGGTCCTTGGTCAGGGCTTCGAGAGGGCGCAACAGGCCAAGCCTCCGCCACGCGTCGGTCAGGGTCTCGCGCTCATCCCACACCCCGTTGCGGTTCATGTCGACGAACACCCCCGAGCCGTCCAGAGGCTCTAGGTCCGTGCCCGTGAACGCGGCAAATGAGGTCGTCCCGGCAGTGCTGTTGGGGTAAGGGAAATACACACCTCGCGGGCAGGCCACCTCCGGGAAAGCGAGAGCAGGATGCGGGTTCCTGCCGGCGCCTCCGGGCACGCCGCGAGCATCGGTTCGAGACGGGGGCGGAGCCTCCCCGCGGTCGACCCAGGCATCGAGCATGTCGATAAAGCGGTCCATCAACATGGACATATCGAGAATCTGAACCTCGCCACGCCGACCATCCGGAAGATTTTCGCCGCCAGAGTGGCTGATCGCGCGCACCTCGTACATCCGATGCTTGCCGGCGAGGCCTTTCGCGGACAGGATCCTGGCGTTGCTCCGCTTATTGGCGAGATAACTTGATGACATATACTCGGGCTTCTTAGACGGCCAGATGTTGTTGTACATCTGGTGCGATATATCCAGTTGGGGAACGAAGGCCGAGCGCTCCGCGTCGGTCATCAGGAGTACGTCCTTGCCATCCTTCATCAGGACCGGCAGCCATCCGCCGGCCGCGCCATCGTCGGCGAGAATGCCATCAAAAAACACCGTTCCGTCGCTGTCGCGGTTGAGGCCGGGTGTGTAGTTCAGCCCGCGTCCGATGCGGGCGCCGGCTGAATGTCCGTACAAATAGGTCCGCGACGGCTGTCGTCCAAGCCGGTTGGCAATCGCGTTGTGCGCGACGGTGGCAAAGTCCATGATGTAGCGCGCCGAGTCATTGAAGGCGACGTCGTCGACCGTGGTGCCGTTCTCGAGCGTGGCCAGAATCTCGCCGAGTCCCTCCGCGGACGTACGGCGGGTCTTGACGAGGGCGAAGCCCTTCGACAGCATCAGCAGGTCGTACTTGTTGAGATCGGCGAGGGGGCGAAGCGGATCGAGGTTCTTATCCCACGCCTTGAGATTCCCTTCCTTGAACGACGTGCCGCGACCATGCACGGTGACCCAGTCCTTGCCGTTCCAAGCGCCAGCGCCGCTTGGAAAGACGACGGTCATGGCCGCACCCTTGCTCCGTTCGTAGTTGGCGACTGCAAAGAATCGCTCGCCAGCATCGGCGGTTTGCGGGAAGACCAGATCTGGCGCGTTGGTGAGGTACTCCTTGTAATCGCCGGTCCTCGTCACGAAGCCTTCGACGCGGCCGTCGAGTCCGATGTCAAGCCGCCGGAAGGCCCGTCCGGCGATCGTTACGGCAGTGTCCTGCATCAGGCAGGAGGCCGGTCCCACGCGATGCCCCCGCATCTGCCGAGCCGCCGCGAGCAAGCTGTCGCATGAAGTCACCTCCATGCTCTGCGCCCGCACGTTCATCCCGAGTCCACCCAAACTAAGCGCGGTGACGAGCGCGGCCCGCTTCATCCAGTGCAGCCATCCTTGCATCGAGACCCCCTGTAGAGCGGATTCGACCTTGACATCCGATCATTTTGGCGACAACTTTACCACGCTCATACTACGACGAACCGGGCATCAGGGGACACCGATTTGAGCCACGACGTATCACGACGGCGATTCCTTCAGAGCGCTGCCGCAATCCCGTTCGCGGGCTTGACGACCGAAGTGTTAGCCTCGCAGGTCCAGACGCCGAAGCCGGCGGCGGCACCGCCGCCGGAGAAGCTCAGCCCGCCAAACATCGGTGGCGGCGGGCGCGTCGAGCGCGATTTCTACGGCGACTGGTTGCGGAAATCCGGCGCCCCCGTCGTCGAGGGCTACTCGATTCTCGACGCGGCCACCCAGGACCTCAAGCCCTGGCCAGAAATTGGCGGCCGTGGGCTGTATTGCCGTTTTTCCGGCAACGTCCACATGGACGCGATGATTCTGGAAATTCCACCCGGGAAGGCGCTCAACCCGGGCCGGCACATGTACGAGCAGTTGGTGTACGTGTTGAGTGGTCGAGGCTACACCCGGGTCGAGCAGGGCGGAAAGTTCAACAATGTGCGTTGGGCTGAAGGAAGTCTGTTCGCGCCGCCCCTGAACGCCGAACATCGCCACTACAACGACGACAGCGCGAAACCGGCGCGGCTTCTGGCGGTCACGACACTGCCGCTGACGCTGCAGTTGATGGGCAATGCGGATTTCGTCTCCAAGACCCGCTTCGATTTTATCGACCGCTACAACGGGCAGGAAGAGTACTTCACCAAGCGCGAACGAATCCGCCAGCGCTGGGACAAGACCAACCTGGTTCCCGACATTCGCAATGCCGAGGTCGTGAAGTGGGAGGAGCGCGGCGGCGATAACTCCAGCATGTTTTATGACATGGGCGGCAATACGATTCTCGAGCCACACATTTCGGAGTTCGGCGTCGGCGAGTACAAGCTGGCCCATCGGCACCCCTACGAGGCCATCATCCTGATACTCGGCGGCGAGGGATTCAGCATTGCCGGGAAGAACGACTTGCTCAAGGACTACGTGAAGATGGACTGGCAGAAGAACTCGGTCGTCTCGCCGCCGTACTTCTGGTATCACCAGCACTTCAACACGGGGAGGGTTCCGGCCCGCTATTTCGCCGTGACCGAGGGCGACTTTCCGAAGCGGCTGGGCATTCCGCTGGAGGTCGAGCAGATCGAGACGGGCCGCGAGGACCCAGCCATCCGCAGACTGTTCGACGCCGAACTGGCCAAGAAGAAGCGCTGAGCCCCATTGCGCCTGCCTGGCCGTGCACACCGTGTCGGGCGAACGGCGCCAGGGTGCGAGCCGGCCCGGTCAGGTGAGTTTGGAGCGGTGGTAGTCCCAGGTCTTGGTGAACAGGCTGGTCGACCAGAGATTGGCGCGACAGGCTTGTTGCTCGCGGTCGCTGAACACGTACGGCTCGCCGATTTGCATGGCGAGGTACTGACGGCGAGCGTTTTCTTCGAGGTAGATGGTCAGCGCGAAGCATTCAATGATGTCGGCGCCCACCACCACGGCGCCATGTGACTTGAGTAGCACGGCTCGCCCCTGGCTCAGCGTCTCTGCGAGCTGTTTGCCCATCGATTTCGTGTTGATGGACAGGGGCGAGTCCATCGCCGGAATGTCACCGAGCAGCACACCTTGGGCATAGACCGGCCTGACCACCGCCCCGACCATGGTGAGCAGCGTGGACCACCGCGGATGGCCGTGCATCACGACGTTGATGTCCGGCCGTGCCCGGTAGATTTCAGAGTGGATGTGAAATTCGAGCGGCGGGCGGGCGGCGCCGTCAGCCACGGCGCCGTCCAGCGTCACCTCGACCATGTCGGCGGCGGTCAACGTGCTGCGAACGGATGCGCCGGTGTTGATGTAGAACGAACCAGTGTCGCGGCGGACGCTGGCATGTCCGCTATGGTCGATAATCCCGGTCTGCTCGAGCATGCGGATGGCGTCGGCCAAGTCCTGCAATGTGCGTGTCACGAGTGCATTATTACCAGAGTTGCGAGGTTCCGTGACCCTTGGGACCGGCATGAATGGAGAAACCGTGTCAAGACTCAGGCTCACGTTCGCCTGCTGGAACTACGATCGGGTGCGGGCGCTGGTCGACGGGCGGGTCCAGGCGGAGGGCATCGATCTGAACCACTTGATGCTGCCCGTTGAAGAGACGTTCTACCGCATGCTTCGGCACCGCGAATTCGATGTTGCGGAGATGTCGCTGTCGTCTTACGTGATGTCGCTGTTCACGCCGGAGCGCCCGTTTGTGGCCATCCCCGTCTTTCCTTCACGTGCGTTTCGCCATTCGGGAATTTACATCAACAGCGCCAGCGGCATCAGGGAGCCGAAGGACCTGATTGGCCGCAAGGTTGGAACGCCGGAGTACCAGTTGACGGCCGCGGTGTGGATTCGCGGCATTCTGGCCGAGCATTACGGCGTGCCGGTCGAGAGTGTCACGTACTACACCGGCGGCCAGGAGCAGCCGGGCCGCAAGGAGAAGCTCCGCCTTGAGCTGCCGCCGACGGTGCGTGTTGAGCGTATCGGCGCCACCGCAACCTTATCGTCGATGCTCGAGAGCGGTGACATCAACGCACTCTTTGCGCCCCGCGCTCCGTCGAGCCTGCGGACCGCGCCGGCCAAGGTGAGGCGGCTGTTCGAAGATTTCATGCCGGTCGAGCGCAGCTATTACCGACAGACCGGCATCTTTCCGATCATGCACACGGTCGTTATCCGTCGCGATCTCTACGAGCGCAACCGGTGGGTGGCGCAATCCCTCTGCAAAGCGTTGAGGGAAGCGCAGCAGGAAGCCTATCGCGATCTCGGTGAAACGGCGGCGCTGACCACGATGCTGCCGTGGCTGGTCGCTCACCTCGAGGAAACACGTCGCGAGATGGGCGACGATTTCTGGCCCTATGGGCTCGAGCCGAATCGCCTCGCGTTGGCAACGTTTCTCCGCTATTCGCACGAGCAAGCGCTGTCGAGTGAACGCCTCTCTCCCGACGAGCTGTTCGCTCCCGAGGCGCTGGAGACCTTCAGAATCTAGGCCGAACCCCGTACCTGGGAACCCTGATGTATCATGACCGTCCTGAAATTATTCAGTAGAGGTGAGCTGTGATCGCGTCCCGCACGACGCTGGTGTTCCTCTGTGGTCTCGCTGTGGTTGCCGCCGTCGTTGGGGCCTCGCTCAAGGCGGTGGTGCGACTGGCGCATCATCGCTGGGCGATCGAGCAACAGTACGCCGAACTGAAAGACGAACTGGGGCTCGATCATTTCGAAGGACGATCGTTCCACGGCTGGCATCGACACGTCGTGCTGACCGCGATCGCGTACGCCTTCCTCCAACGCGAACGCCAACGGCGACGCCGCCACGATCTGACCTTTCCCCAGGCCCGCGCCGTGATCACCGATATTCTGACGGCGCACTATTTCCTGACGCATCGACAGCACCTGCACATGTTGCTGAAACTGGCGGAAATACCGCTCCGAACCTAACAAAGTCGTACTAGGACGGACTGTACGGGTCGGCTGGACGGTCGGGATCGATCCAGATCCCGCCGTCCCGCACTTCCACGAAATACGTGCGAATTGGGATCAGGCAAGGCGGCGATTCGACCGCCCCGGTCCGAATGTTGAAGGCGCCATTGTGGAAGTTGCATTCCACGACGTCGCCGTCAACCTCCCCTTCGCACAGCCTCCCGGGCCCGTGGGTGCACGCGTCGTCAATCACGTAGTAGTGCTCACCCACCTTGAACACGGCCACCACCAGGTCGCCGATGGTGACTTGGAACCCTTGGCCTTCGACCACATCACCCGTGGAACACACCAATATCAGCATAAAAATAAGTAAACTCGCGGTTCAAGGCACTTTGTTCAAGGAACCGGAACAAGATAGTCTAGCTTTTAGAGACCACCATGCCCCACGATTCAGAGTTTACCCACTGGCACGAGCCCGCCGGACACAAGAAGGCGGGCTTCGGCGAATTCAGGAAGCAGCCCACACCGTACGACTCGTTCATGCAGGCCGAGGGCATTCCCGTCTTTCGCGACATCGGCATCAGTAAAGTGCAGAACCTCCCGCTGTTTCCCTGGAAGCGGATGGGCGGCCGGGGGCACTACATCCAGTTGTATGGCACCGAAACCAAGTGGGGCTGCTATGTGGTGGAGGTCCCCGCCAGTGGTGCTCTAAACGTCGAAAAGCACATGTACGAGGAAATTTTCCTGGTCGTGGAAGGCCGCGGGACCACCGAGGTCTGGCAGGAGGGCGACACCAGGAAGCATGTCTTTGAATGGCAGGCCGGATCGATGTTCTCGATCCCGATGAATGCCTGCCATCGGCTCGTTAATGCCACGTCTGGAGGCGCGCTGTTGCTGGCCGGCACCACCGCTCCGAATGTCCTGAACATGATCAACAACGTTCAGGCGGTGTTCGAGAACCCGTTCATTTTTCGCGATCGGTTCGACGGCGCCGACGATTTTTTCAAGGCTAAGGACGACATCGAACCGGACCCGGTCCGCGGCCTGGCGATGCGGCGCACCAATTTCATTCCCGACGCCGTCAACTGCGAACTGCCGCTCGACAATCGGCGCTCCGTCGGCGCGCGGCGGGTCGAGCCGTTCATGACCAACAACCAGTTCTATTTCTGGATCGGGCAGCACGAGCACGGCCGCTACTCGAAAGGGCATGCGCACACATCGGCAGCCATCCTGATTTGCCTGAAAGGGAAGGGCTATACCTACAGTTGGCCTGAACGCACCGGTGTCACGCCCTGGCAGGACGGTCACGTCGCCGAGGTACGGCGCCTGGATTACGAGCCGGTTGGCATCGTCACGGCAGCTCCTGGCGGCGCCCGCTGGTATCACCAGCATTTTGCCGCCGGCCGCGATCCCCTTCGGCTGGCTGCCTGGTTCGGGCCTCACAACCCCGGCCGCGATCCGGGCGCGCCAGGCGAAAAGCACACCGACTATACGGCGATCGACATCAACCAGGGGGGCACCGCCATTCCGTACTGGATGGAAGACTCGTACTTGCGCACCGAGTACGCGACGCTGCTGGCGCAGAACGGCGTCGAAAACCGGATGGATCCGGCGTGGTACGAAAGACCCGTCGACGCCGATACGAAGAAGACCGTTGTCTGACGACAGCGGCGGCCGAACCTTCTTCAGCAGCGTCCGACGGAGCCTTGAGGTCGAAGACGAGATTGTCCTGGTCAGCGTTGGTGTCGACATCGGCTCGTCGACCTCGCATCTGGTCTTCTCGCGATTGCTTCTCGAACGGTCCGACACGCGCTACCTCGTTTCGGCACGCGAGATTCTGTTCGAGTCCGAGGTCCTGCTCACACCGTACGCGGGCGACCTGGCCATCGACGCCGCTGCGCTTGGCGCGTTCATCGACCAGCAATACCGCCTGGCCCGGGTTGACCCGGGCGCGATCGATACCGGCGCCATCATTCTGACGGGGGTCGCCGTGCGCCGGGCAAACGCCCGCGCGATCGCCGACTTGTTTGCTGCTCAGGCGGGGAAGTTCGTGTCGGTGAGCGCCGGTGATGCCCTTGAGGCCACGCTGGCGGCATTCGGTTCCGGGGCGGCCGCACGTTCGATCCGCGAAGCCGCGCGCGTGATGAACGTAGACGTCGGCGGCGGCACGTCGAAGATCGCCGTCTGCGACGGAGGCGCGGTCGTCGAGATGACCGCGATTGACGTCGGCGCGCGCATTCTCTCGTTCGATGACCACGGCCGCGTGGTCCGAATCGAAGAGGCTGGCCGTCGTTTCGCGAGCGAGGCCGGTGTCGCGCTGTCGCTCGGAAATAGGCCCGAGGACGGCGCGATCGACGCCATTGCGGAGCGGATGGCCGATCGGCTGTTTGAGGCAATGGCCAGTTCGGCGCCGACGGCGGCGACCGTGGCGCTAATGCGGCTGGACGCCTTGACGAACGACCGCGCGCCCGACGTGCTCATTTTTTCCGGAGGCGTGTCGGAATACATCTATGCCCGCCAACGTGGCGAGTTCGGCGATCTGGGACCCCGTCTGGCCAAGGCCCTCCTGGCGCGGGCGTCGGTGTGGGGCCCGCGCATCGAGACCCCCGACCAGGGCATTCGCGCCACGGTCGTCGGCGCCTCGCAGTACACCATCCAGGTGAGCGGAAGTACCATCTTCGTCACGCCCATGACCGTGCTCCCCCTGCGCAATGTCCCGGTTATCACGCCGGACTTGCCCATGGCTGCGGAGGATCTGGACGCCGTCGCCATCGCCGAGGCCGTGCGCCAGTCGTTGCGGCGCCTCGACCTGCACGGGGGAGAGCAAGCCGTGGCGCTCTGCTATCACTGGCAGGGTTCCGCCACATTCAGCCGGCTCGACACACTGGTGCGAGGCCTGGCCGACGGACTGTCTTCGGTACTGGCTCGTGGACTGCCGCTGATTCTGGTCGGCGACGGTGACGTCGGTGGCCTCGTCGGTATTCACGCGCGCGAAGAGGCTGGGCTTGCCAACCCCATTGTGTCGATCGACGGCATCGCGCTCAACGAGTTCGACTTCGTCGACATCGGCGCCATGTTGGAGTTGTCCGGGGCTGTTCCGGTCGTGATCAAGTCGCTGGTGTTTCCTGGATCGCCCGCGCTCGGCCAGACGCCGACCCGCCGCGCCAGCTTCGCGTGATCGCGTCGGCGCGGGTCGGTTCAACCACCATGTGGTACCCCTCCATCACGCCGTTTCGTTCCGGCCGTCTCAAGGTGGGGGATGGGCACCAGCTCCATTGGGAAATGTGCGGCAATGCGCAAGGCCAGCCCGCGCTCTTCCTGCATGGCGGGCCGGGCGGCGGCTGCACGGCGAATAGCCGACGCTGGTTCGATCCGGCTCGATATTGCATCATCCTGTTCGACCAGCGGGGGAGCGGCCGGTCCACCCCCCATGCCAGTCTCGAACACAACACCACGCATCACCTGATCGCCGACGTGGAGGCCTTGCGGGTCGCGCTCAGCGTCGATCGCTGGTTGCTGTTCGGCCGTTCATGGGGAGCCGCTCTTGCCCTCGCTTATGCGGAGAGTCATCCGGAGCGCGTGACGGCCCTGGTGCTGTCGGCGGTGTTCACCGCCCGCACCTCCGAACTCGACTGGCTCTATCGTGGCGGCGCCGCGTGCCGGTTTCCACAGGCCTGGTCGCGTTTTATTGCGCCCGTCGCCGAATCCGATCGGGCAGACCCCCTGCCGGCCTATTACGCCCGCCTCACCTGCGGTGTCGCCGAAACCGAAAGCGCCGCCACCCGCGACTGGTGCGACTGGGAAGACGCGATCTCGGCTGGTCCGCGGATCCAGCGGCTGGCCGACCAACAGGGTCTGCGCGCGCGCGCCCGCATCGAGGCCCACTACTTCGTTCATCATGCCTTTCTCGGGGAGGGACAACTGCTCGATCGAGCCGGCGCGCTGGCCGGTATTTCCGGCGTCATCGTTCAGGGGGCAGACGACGCTGTCACGCCGCCGGGGACGGCGCTCGCACTTCACCAATCATGGCCTGGGTCGTCGCTGCGCATCGTTCCGCGGGCAGGACATGAGTCAACCGAGCCGGACATGATGCGGGAGCTTGTCACTGCGACCGACGGGTTTCGAGGTTACTCAAGCTAGGCCTGCGGGCAAGCGGGGTTTCGGATAAGCTACGCCCCGTGACTGATTCCAATCTCAAGCAGGCCATGAAGTCCATTGCGGCCGTGACCGGTCTGACGCTGACCGACGACCGAATCGAGCGCGATCTTCCGGCATTCAAGGCCAGCCTCGCGGCGGTCGAGACGATACAAACCGTCGAATTGCCTCTTGATGCCGAACCCCTGCTGATCGTCGTGCTACCCGCCGATCACCGGAGTTGAACATGGAACTCACCCGACGCGGATTTCTCGCCGGGGCCATTACCGTGATTCCAGCGTCTCGCGGTGCCGGCGGTCGCGGGCTGCTGGGCTCCCAGGTTCGGCGCCCGGTCGCGGATGACTTGA
>SXGT01547251.1_pt1 | contig 13471 bp, 14 predicted proteins | sample 3176221 | NCBI WGS metagenome assembly SXGT01 (sample SAMN11356862, study PRJNA531348) | freshwater metagenome | isolation source: freshwater sample F1-120 | place: China: Fuxian Lake, Yuxi | collected 2017-12-25
AGGCTTGCCACCAATCTCAACCATAGGCTTAGGCCGAGTCGAGGTTTCTTCGCTAATACGCGTGCCTAAACCGCCGGCGAGGATCACTGCTTTCATACGTTTATCCTATCCTCAAATTAATTGAATCGCTATGTTTTTCTGTGAACAGCACGTTGTTTCGCATGGTTAATGAGCGCCTTGTTGGTAAATCTTCAAGAAGTCCGTCGCGATGAGTTGGTTTCCGGCCTCATTAAAGTGCATGTCGCCGTTAAAATAATATTGGCCGATGACGGCTTTTTTAGAAGAGTCCTCAGCTAATTTAAACAAGGTGGGGAAGGAGTTATAAAAATGCGCGCACTTACTACTACAAAAATCCCGCCATATTTTTACTTGTTTGGATTCTTGCATATCGTATAGTAATTGCCCTGGCCAAGGGTAAACGCCAACCGATAGTTTGATATTATTCTTTTTGCAAAGCGCGTGTATTTTTTCTAGCAAGGCCACTGATTTATCTATCGAGCCTTGCAGGCCTAATTTGTCAAAACCTTCATTGCTGTCATCAACAGTCCATGCGCCTCTTCTATACTCTTTGCCATACACTCCGTCGCTTAAATCTAAGTGGGTTGCATGAGGTCCAGAATTGGTTGCTGTCAGGAATCGACTTTTAAAGCCTTTTAAACCAAAATTAATTAATGGGAAAGGGTAATGTTTGCTGGTGTTTTCTATGGTGTCCACGACTTTGCCCTGCACAATTGCATAGTTCGCTTCGTCTTGAATATCGCTAATATCGATAAAGACAACCACCTCTTTAAAGCGATAGCCTTCATTAATGAGTGTAAGCAGTTTGGTGTAATAAATACTGGGTGCGTAGGAGGCCACAGCAAGATTCGCAATTTTCTTTTCAGGTAGTTGTGCGGCGATGAGGCCAACAAAGGTTTTTTCATAAGGCAGGCCTATGCCCTCGGTGAAGCTATCACCTAAAAACGCGATGTCATACGCTTTGCCGTTGATGATGTTATTGCAGTCGCTTTTAAAGCCGCCATCGTTGGTGCAAAAACGATACTCTGACTGCTGATCAAAACTGGTCAAGCCGTTGTAATTGGCCGCTAAGGTATGGTGGTAAATAGCATGCTTAATGCCCAAGCCTCTTTCGGCATTATTGCGCGTGCGTATCGGGGCGTTGTGCAGTATTTTATAACCCAAAAAATAATCGACCAACAAAAGCAAGGCCAGGCTTAGCGCTACAACGATAAGCCCATCTTTTACCCTATCGGATTTAATCCAACTCATAGGCATTCTTGTAATCCTTAAGCAATGCTGGGTTTTGTTGCTCTTTTCTCATTATGCAATTGCCCACCACTAAAAAATCAATGTCCGTGCCCATTAGGCAATTAAAGGCGTCTTCGGGTGAGCGGACGATGGGTTCGCCTCTGACATTAAACGACGTATTGACCAAGACCGGGCAACCGGTCAGTGCTTTAAATTCGGAAATTAAAGCATGGTATTTAGGGTTGGTTTCTTTGCTAACGGTTTGTATGCGCGCGGAATAATCGACGTGCGTCACCGCCGGAATTTCAGAGCGAGGCACATTGAGTTTTTCAATGCCGAACAGTTGTTTCTGTTCGTCGTTCATGTCCAATTGTTTGTCTTTTTTTACGTCGGCCACCAATAGCATGTACGGACTGTCGGTGTTTATTTCAAACCAATCGGCCACGTCTTCCCGTAGCACGCTAGGGGCAAAGGGCCGGAAAGACTCGCGGTATTTAACTTTCAGATTTAACTGTTTTTGCACCGTAGGCGAACGTGGGTCAGCAATGATGGAGCGTGCGCCCAAAGACCGTGGCCCAAATTCCATACGCCCTTGATGCCAGCCTACGGCCAAACCATCGGCCAGCGCTTGCGCGGTTTGCTTGATCAATTGAGCGTCGCTGACGACTTCAAATTTTGCGCCTACGGCCGTTAAGCGTTGCTCGCTGTCTTTTTGGCTAAATTCAGGGCCAAGGTAAGCGCCTTGCATGCTGTCTTTTGCATCCACATTTCGGGCTTGCTTGAGCATTAAGTAATAAGCGGCAAGGGCCGCACCTACGGCCCCTCCGGCATCACCCGCAGCCGGTTGTATCCAGATTTTATCAAAGATGTTTTCTCTTAAAAGCTTGCCGTTGGCGACACAGTTTAATGCCACGCCGCCTGCTAGGCAGAGATTATTCAAGCCGGTGGATTTTTTAATGCCTCTAGCCAGTTTGATCACCACTTCTTCGGTAACGGCTTGAATGGACGCGGCCAAATCCATTTCCCGCTGGCTTAAATTGGATTCGGATGTGCGGGGGGGGGCGCCAAATAAATCATTAAAACGCCCGCTGGTCATGGTCAGGCCAGTGCAATAATTAAAGTAGCTCATGTCCAAGTGGAAGGAGCCGTCTTCTTTAATGTCTATCAGGTGATCTTTAATCAGATTGGCGTATTTAGGCTCGCCGTAGGGGGCCAAGCCCATGACTTTGTATTCACCGGAATTGACTTTAAAGCCGGTGTAATAAGTCATGGCTGAATACAACAAGCCTAAAGAGTGCGGGAAGTGGATTTCATTTTGTACGCTTAATGTGTTGCCTTTGCCAATCGCTAAGGACGTGGTGGCCCATTCACCCACGCCATCCATGGTTAACACCGCCGCTTCTGCAAATGGGGAAGGAAAAAAGGCCGAGGCGGCATGGCTTAAATGGTGTTCGGAAAACAGCAGCTTAGCTGACCAGTCGGTATTTTTATCCAGATGGTCTTTTAAGGCATCCAGTATGACCGATTTTTGAAATAATTTATCTTTAACCCAAACCGGTAAAGACGTTGCAAAACTTTTAAAGCCTTTAGGGGCAAAGGCCAAATAGGTTTCAAACAGCCGTTCAAATTTTAAAAAAGGCTTGTCGTAAAACACCACGTAGTCAATTTGCTGCGCCGTTAATTGCGCATCGGTTAGGCAGTATTGAATAGCATTAACCGGAAAATTTTCATCGTGCTTTTTTCTGGTAAAGCGCTCTTCTTGCGCCGCCGCAATGATTTTACCGTCCACCACCAAGCAAGCGGCGGCATCGTGGTAATACGCTGAGATGCCTAAAATGTTCATCAATTAAAATAGCGTGTAAATAAAGGGAGCAAGCACCGAGCCTTGACCTAAAATTAACAAGCCACCCAATAGCACTATGACGATAATAATAGGCGCTAACCACAATTTTTTGCGCTTACGTAAGAACGCAAACATTTCTGTTATAAAAGACATAACACCCCCTTAAAATTGATTTTTAAACGAATCGGCATCCGAATTTGAGCCTATGGGCTCAGCCCAATAACTGCTTGTCTTCGGTCGCTTAAGTTTTAATTCATCCCGACCTAATAGCCTCGCTATTAAAGCAATGGGTGTGATCACGCCAAAAAAGATGATGCCCAGCACGACAGGGCTAACCACCTTGCCTAAAGCCAGCCCCAACATAAACCAGGCTTTATTTAGCGGGCTTAATAAGGAGGAATAGAAAAAGCTGCTAATCAGGAAAAAGCCACTCAACAGCAAAAGCAGGCCCATGGCTAATGGCGCTTCATGTTTGAAATAGGCATACAGAGCCAATGCCAAAAAAATAGCACTGAATAACAAACCAAATTTTTTATTGCTGGGGAGTTGAGGTTTCATAATCGCCGATGTTATTTCCTAAAAACCCATTTAAAAAATTGAATAACAAAAATGGGTAATATGGATATGCATAATAAGATCAAGGACCTGGGATGAGAAATAGTCAATGGCATGATGTAACGATATTTTTTGTAGACGCTTAAATCAAGAAAGTTATCAAACCTCATCATCAATAAATTTTTCAACGAAAAAGCTTTAGATTTAACCCCATGATCCTTGATGGCATTTATTTTACTGGATAATAAAAAAATGGGCGGCAATGAGAAAATAAAATTCGGCCAATGTCCAAGCCAAATCTCAAACCTATATTTCGACCAGGTATTTTTTTTGACGCCATCAATAAAAATGGTCTCAACCGAAATGTCCCTATTCCAATGAATAAGGTGGTCATGAGAGCTTATATAGTCAAATATTATTCCAGTTTGTATAAAATTTGTATCCCAATACCTTTTAAAATTACATTCTCTTAGCATGTTTGCCCTATAGACTAACGTAGAGAGGCAAGTCATATGCCAACCAATATCAGATAGGATTTTGTTTGGATTGGAATAATCCTGACTAATGGTATCTTTTACCCTATTTTTCCAGTTGAAAACGATTAAATCATAAGTGACTGAGCAAGAAGTCAATAAATTGACTAAATAATTAAGCCCTTTCTCGGGTATCTTGTAGGTATCACCTAGAAGCCATACATATTCTGTATCAGCCAATTTTAGCGCTTGCTCAAAGTTAGCGTCAGGCCCAATATTAACTTGATTTCTAGTATAAAAAATTAATGAATATTCAGCGCATCTTCTTTTAACAACTTCTTCTGTATTATCATCAGACGCATTGTCAGAAATAAAAATTTTTACATTATGCTTTCTGGCTAAGGGGATATGATGCTCAAGGCAAGCATCAAGAAACGGAGCTCGATTATAAGTTGGGATCGTAATGCTGATTAAGTTGTTGGCGTTTTTTTTCATCAAAGCCCTTATCGTTAAGGTGCCCTCATTATTAACTACAGTTGCAAGCATCTAGCTCTAGACAGCGGCCGATTTTTAGGATGTTAAAGTCCATTTTAAATTATCAGTCCGTTTCATTTTTTGCGCATAGATTGCTACGTTAATTTAACCACAATTGCTATACGGTCTACCCGCATTATAACTTAGTTGCTATGCGGTAGTCAGAGCATGGGGGCATATATTTGATGGCATTGTGGTGTTTTACAGCGCCGAAGGTCGATACGGAGTTACGCGAATCGACTTTCTCCAGTAGAATTTGAAAGGCAGTATTTATCGAGGCTGGGAAGCGTTTGGTCTAGTACTGGGCGATTTATATGAAATTTAAGGAAGTACATGAAATTTAACAGTTGTTGTAAAGTTCGCAAAAAATTAGACCAGCCAACTATTTTTTCTGCCGCGCAATGCGATGCATTATTTGCTGCAGTGTTGGTGCACGATGAACTTTATCCTGAGGTCGCATTGCCCGATGCTATTCATCTCGATTACACCCAAGAGCAATTACGCCAGTGCTATCAGATTTGTCAGCAACTATGGCGGGAAGGTCCGAACCGTCAAGCTCTAAGCCAAATGGTAGATAAGATATACAAGCAAGGCGAGCTCAACGAGCAGGATCAATACGCGTACTATTGCATGCGCGCTAAGATCAAACACCTGCGTTTTGCTTTTATGATGTTTGATAAAAGCCATCGTTACCCAAGGATATTTCATTGGATGACGGCGGTCATGGGGCATCTGCAAGACGTTTTAAAAAATGCGCAGCACTCCAGCGTTTGGCCAGCAGCGTTACTGGTTCGATTGTTTTTGAGTAAACCGCTTTACGCCATTGCAGTTAAAGAAATACAGGGTTTTCAGCCGTCCACAGTGGACAGTTTTCGTCAGTACGTGCTGGATGAAATTAATTTTATACGTTTAAATTTGGCTAAAGATGAAATTACTAGCCACGAATTTCACGATATGCGTAAAGTGATTAGCCGCCAAGTGGCTATGTATGACAACCTCAAGACACTTTATCCTTCTGCTTACCATCAAAGCATTTCAAAATTCGTGAGCACCCTCAATGGATTGATGGGAGGCTTGCATGATGAGCTCATAGCCAAGAAATTCGATAAAACTCAGCATTATTACAAAGATAAATTCATGATGCCGGATGAAATTAGACGGCGCTTAGAGCAATTGATAAGTAAATACCCTACGCTTGGTATTAAATAGCAAATGGAGTCTGCCATTGTTTCGTAAAAAAACATCTTTTAATAATGTCGTTGTAGATAATGTCATTGCCGTGGTCGGTTGCGACGGTTCGGGTAAGTCAACTTTAACTACCGATCTCATAACGCATCTGGCCCATAAAAGGCCGGTGGAGTGGGTGTACCTTGGTCAGTCGTCGGGTAATATTGCCGATTGGATACGCAGCCTACCGCTAGTAGGCCCCGCTTTTGGGCGCTATTTAGTGCGCAAAGCGGAGCGCGCCCACAGTAAAGAAGCGAGTGTGCCGGATACCTTAACCGCGCTGGTTATTTTCTTGCTTTCTTTATGGCGTGTGCATAAGTTTCGCCGCATGTTGAAACTGGCCCGCCGGGGCGTGTTGGTGATAGCCGACCGTTATCCGCAAGCGGAGGTGCCGGGGTTTTATTTTGATGGCACCGGCCTTAATGAAAAGAACGCGCAAACTTGGTTGGCGCGCCTATTGTTAAAGCAAGAAACGCGACTTTATTTATGGATGGCAAGCCATAGGCCTACGCTTTTGATCAGGCTAAATATTGATGCAGAAACCGCCCATGCACGTAAGCCTGATCATAAGCTGGCTATGTTGCGGGATAAAGTGAGGGTGATTCCCACCTTAAATTTTAATGGCGCGACCATTTTAGATTTAAATGGACGTGACCTTTATCCGCAGGTCTTGGCTACGGCGTTAAGCGCTATTGATGAGGCAAGCGCGCTATAATGGCGGCATTAAATAATCGTTGCTCTTAATTTTTCCAGCTTACTTACTGTTAGTTCTTAAACCACTATGCCTGCCACCCTGCCCCGAGCAAACGAACCCCTTATTCTCCCTGGCGTGATCGCCGTGGTGGGCTGCGACGGCACGGGCAAATCTACCTTAACGGCCGATTTGTTGGCGTATTTGGCTGGCCTAGGCCAAACCGAACGCTGCTACCTGGGTTTAATTTCAGGGGAAATGGGCGATAAAATTAAGTATTTGCCTTTTGTAGGGGTGCGGTTAGAGCGTTATCTGGCAGCCAAGGCAGAGCGTGCGCAAGACATGAAGCAGAAGCCAGCAGGCACATTGACGGCCATCATCATGCACATTTTGTCCATGTGGCGGGTTAGCAAAGTCAAACGCGTCATGCGTTTATCAGCGCGTGGGGTGTTGGTGATAGCCGATCGTTACCCGCAAGCCGAGATTACCGGTTTTCGCTATGACGGCCCCGGCATGAGCGCCACTGCTCAAGATAATTGGCTATTGCGTTACATAGCGGCACGCGAATTAAAACTCTATCAGTGGATGGCGCAGCAAAAGCCGGCATTGATCATACGGCTAAATATTGATGCAGCAACCGCACATGGCCGCAAGCCCGATCACAGCATGGCCGAGTTGCAGGATAAAATTGCGGTGATGCCTAGGCTAAACTATAACGGCACTAAGCTGGTGGATATTGATGCTAGGGCACCTTATGCCGAGGTGCTGGCGCATGCCTTGCAGGCGGTTAAAGTCGTTATTAAGTAAGTTCATTTTTGCCGCAGTGAAAACCTTGAAACTGCCCTGCCATTCCCGCATACGACTTTATAAGCGTTTTAGCGCTTAGTAAATTGGCATACCCTGGTGGTATGAAACGGGAATCCATTTTCAAGTTATGCTGAATACTTTATAAGGTTAATGCGAAATCGACTCTGGCGCCTTCAAAGTCTATTTTGTAGGTATATATTTACAAATACCTACATTTTGATATTATGTTGCCATGAAATTGGAAAATTCAACATTGGGGCTGGTGGGTGCTGGGGGTATCGTCCGGGCGCGTGACTTTGCACGCGCTGGAATATCCAGTATAAAAATACAAAAAGCCCAGCAATCTGGCGTACTTATCAAGCTTGGACGCGGTCTATATGTATCTTCAGAACGAAAATCTACTGCGCAGGATTACCTGGCAGAAATAGCGATTAAATGCCCTCGTTCGGTCTTTTGCCTTTTGACTGCACTGCAAATTCATGGTGTCACAACTCAATCTCCCCATGAGGTATGGCTGGCCATAGATAATAAGGCAAGAGAACCATCCATTGATTACCCACCACTGCGTATTGCTCGGTTTTCAGGGGCAGCACTTATGGAAGGGGTGGTGCAGAAGTCAATTGATGGCGTGGTACAGATCCCAGTGACATCCATTGCAAAAACCATTGCAGACTGTTTTAAGTACCGCAATAAAATTGGACTGGATGTGGCGCTCGAAGCACTTAGAGAAGTTTGGCGAGAAAAAAAAGTAACGATGGATGAGCTTTGGGAAGCTGCTGAGATTTGTCGCATGACCAATGTAATGCGACCTTATCTCGAAAGTCTGACATGGCGGTCAAAATGAATTTTAAACCTATCCCTGTATCAGTTTTGCCATGATAAAATGGGCTTTTATGCTAAGCGGAGGCTGAAATTCCATGGACATGAACGCGGCTGTATCAACCGATAAATCGCCATTATGGCGTCGGGCAACCATGAAGGTGGGCAAGCATTTTTTGCGCTGGATGGGTGATTTTCAGGCGCGTCATTCACTTATTAGCACCACGCCGGTTATCGGTAACGATGAATTTACTTGGGTGCCGCAACTGGAAGCGGCGTATGCGGACATACGTGCGGAATTGGATGCGCTATTAAAAAATCCGGAAGACATCCCAACCTTTCATCAACTGTCCCCCGATCAAAAACGCATATCCAAAGGCAATAACTGGAAGACGTTTGCTTTTTATGTGTATGGCGAGCGCGTCGATGACAACTGTGCCCTATGTCCTAAAACAGCCGCCGTGCTGGCCGCCTTGCCCGGTATGCGTACCGCCATGTTTTCAATTTTGGCGCCACGCTATCACATAGAGCCGCACAAAGGTCCAACCCGTGCGGTGATCCGCGCGCATCTTGGCTTGAAAATACCCAAAGACAGAAAAAGCGTTTGGATACGGGTGCACGATCAATTCTTGCACTGGGAAGAAGGCAAGGTGGTGCTGTTTGATGACGCTTACGAGCATGAAGTGCGTAACGACACCGATGAATTCCGTGCCGTTTTATTCATTGATATTGACAGGCCCATGGACCGCATAGGCACCTTGGTGAACCGCGTGATTGTGCGTTTAATTCAGGCCAGTAGCTACGTTAAACAGCCTTTAAAAAATGTAGCCGCTTGGAACCGTGAACATAAAAAATAGTAGGAATTATCATGCAGATTATTTCAAGCCGCCCTTTTTCGCTACGCTTCTTAATGCTTGCTCTGTCACTTACTAGCGCTCTTAGCACATCGGCTTTTGCCGGTGGCGCAGCTAGCAATCAAATTCATGGCTTGTGGGTGGACAACAAAAACCCTGACAGGCAAAAGTTTGCGGTGATGGTGGAAGATTGCGGTAGCAAACTTTGTGGCAGTCTGTATTGGTTGAAGAAACCGTTATCAGCCAGTGGGCAGCCTAAGCGAGATAAGCATCATCCCAATGAGGCCTTACGTGATAGACCGCTTTGCGGTTTGCAGATATTGACCGGCTTTCAGCAGACCAATGCCACGCTTTGGCAGGACGGTGAAATTTATAACCCGGATGACGGATTGACCTTCAGTAGCACCATGAGATTAAGCCCTGAGGGCACGCTTAAAATTCGCGGTTATGTCGGCATCTCGCTGTTTGGCAAAACCTTGGAATGGGTCAGACCCACTGAAGAAGTTACGCGTTGTAAATAACGGTGGCCTAATGGCGATTACACAAAGATATTAGTGGTTACCGGCCTAAGGTTGATCGACCAGTTGCTGTAGAACATCCTTAGTTTGTTGTTCTAATATGGGCAAGTCATTTCTTATTGTTTTCCATACGACCTCCAAATCTACTTTGAAATACCCATGAGCAACGGCATTACGCATTTCATAAGCGAATACTAATGGCAGCTCAGGGTGCAACTTAGCAAAGTCTCGGTAGTATTTATCGATGTTATTACTGGCTTCACCGATGATTTCAATATTGCGGATAACGGCATCCTGAACCAGTTCATTTTGTAAAAAACCAACCTCATCAATGTCTTCCGTGTAGTGGTGAATTCGTTGAGTGGCTTGAATGATGTGAGTTAAGTAATCTTGGAGCCTTTGTTGGTCGTGGCTCATACGGGAACAGCCTCAGCCAATACGCTATTTCGAAATGAATCTGGCAAAGCGTTAGGCGTTAGTACGTCTACTGGCACGCCCAGTAAGACTCGTAGCTTATAACGAATGGCACCTATGTCCATCAGCGTAGTGTCTTGGGTTGGGTCAATAAGAATGTCGAGATCACTGTTTTCTGTATCGTCGCCATGCAGGACTGAACCAAACACTCGCGCATTGAGTGCTCGATGTGATTTAACTACTTGGCGTATGGCTTCTCTGTTTGAATTTAGAACTTTAGAGGGTTTCATGATACGTCCTTAGTATTGGTTGCCCTTATGGGCTAGCAGTAATTTGAATTAAAGACATATTATCCATTATTAAATAAAAATACACACTAATTTACGGATACCTCTTATTTTTGCGTGGGTTTTGTAGGGGTGGCGCCGGACTGCTATGGATTTAACCTGGCCGTTTGTTAGCACGCATGAGTGCCAGCATGCCGGCCAGTGTTAATGCTGCGGCACAGCTGGCAGCGATGCCCGCTCCTATCAAGCCGAACTGGCGAGTCAGCAAGACAAACATCACTAAATGCATTACAGTCGATACCATGGTGATGCGCAATGTTTTAAGCGCATGTCCCATGGCGTATAGCCCTGAAAGTAGTGGCGCAGCGGCAAGGTCAAGTGTGGCGGCTAATAACATTAAAGTCAGCACGCCTTTGGCTGCAATGAACTGACTGCCGAGCAAGCCTCCCAATAAGTATTCGCCAAAAAAATAACTAATCAAAACAAAAGCTAGACCGAACATTCCACCTAGAATAGCGGTGCGGTAAGCCACCACATCGAAAGTCGCGTTGGCTTGATGCCACGCTCTAGTCAGGTCCAATAAAACCACATTTCGAATTAATAAAGATGGTCTGGATAAGGTGCTAGCAATTTCCCGCGCTAGGCGCATCAAGCCAGCCTCGGCTGGACCTAAAAAATAGCCAACCAATAATGTGGTGATGTGTTTTGGCAATAAATCTAGGTTGGATTGCCAGTAGGTCACCCAAAGAAAATGGCGTAGGCCATCGAAATCATTTAGCGATGTGCCTTTAAGGTTGACGCCAATTAGGGCTTGGTTAATTTGCTTGCGGTATTTATGCTTGGCTTGCCACAGTAAGTAAGCGTTTTCGCTGACGTAGGCAGCGCCCCAAATGACAACAAATATTTCTATAGATGCGTCCAGCCACCATGCGATGGCTATCCCTATAAAGCGTAGGGTCGGCGCTATGGTCATTTGCCTACCCAATATATCAAACCTGTCGTACAAACGTAATATACCCGCAGCACTGCCTGCGCCTGGCGTAAGCAGAATAGTGCTGTATGCCATGAGCAGCATCACGTGCTTCGCATCCATGCCCATGGCTGGACCGGCAAAAGGCGCAACAAGTAAGGCTAGGAGGGCGGCAGTAATGCTGGCTTGTTTATCGATGCGCCGGCAAACTTTTATTAATTTACCTAATGTATGGTTATCTGAGGCATCGTGGGCCGGTACGCCGAAACGGACGATGGCATCCACGGTGCCAAAATCCAATAGCGCACGTATGAGCATGGCATAAGTGTGCATTAACACCACCATGCCAAATTCAGCTGGGCCGAGCGATCTCGCCATTAAGGCGGTGGCGGCAAAGACCATGATGGCAGCGACGCCACGCCCTCGGATTAAAATCCAGAAGTTGCCCAGCACGCGGCGCATGGGGTTGTGGCTAGTTGTTGGGTCTTCAGGTTGATTCACATGCAGCCTATGTTAAATCCAATTTAGTCATGTGGTAGCTTAAACCGATCAGTCGGGATGAATCCCGACCCACCTGTTTTTTTGATTAGGCTGTTACACGTAATTTTGCAAAAGCGGCACAAACGGCATCGATTTGCGCGGAGGTGTGGGCGGCACTGACGCTGCAACGAATTAAGGATACGCCATTGGGGGTGGCCGGTGGCAACATGAGGTTGACGTACACACCCAATTTTAATAAGTTATCCCAGAATTGCAGGGCTTCCACTTTGCCGGCTAATACCACCGCCACCACCGGGCTAGGTGGCCCACCTAAGGTGTAACCTAAAGCGGCTAAACCACTATGCAGTTGTTGGGCATTGTCGTGCAAGCGCTGGCGTAAATCTTTACCGGCTTCCAATATACGCAGTGCTTGCCTGGCTGAGGCGATGGTCGCGGGCGCAGGGGAGGCGGTAAAAATATAAGGGCGACTGGCGTAACGAATTAAATCCAATTCGGGTAAATTGCTCACGCAAAAACCGCCTGCACAGCCTAGGCTTTTACTGAAGGTGCCGACGACTTCTCGTCCCTCGCGAGCCGGCGCCGGATGTGCGAGGAAGAGCTGCGCCTCAATCGGCGCACGGCCCCCGAGCTCTATCTGCGCGTCGTCGCGATCACCGGCTCGATCGACGATCCCCGGATCGACGGCGAGGGGCCCGCCATCGAGTACGCCGTCGAGATGCGCCAGTTCGATCCCGACGCGCTCTTCGCCCAGGCCCTCGCTGCCGGACGGGTCGAGGGCTCGCAGGTCGATGCGCTCGCCGATCGCGTCGCCGCTTTCCACGCGGCGCTCGCCGATTCGGACGCGGACGACGCAATCCCCGCGCCCGTTTCGGCCGCGGCGGAGCGATCGTCGGCCGCCGCGCGGCGCAACGTCGCCGAGCTGCGCGCGCTCGCTCCGCCGGCGGCGGTCGGGGTGCGAATCGATGAGCTCGCCGGTTGGCTCGACCGGACTTGCGCTCGCTTCGAGTCGCTGCTCGCCGCTCGCGCGCGGGCGGGCTTCGTGCGGGACTGCCACGGCGATCTGCATCTTTCGAACGTGGCGCTCGTCGACGGGCGGCCGGTGCTCTTCGATTGCCTCGAGTTCGATGCGGGGCTTCGAACGATCGACGTGATCGACGAGGTCGCCTTCGCGTTCATGGATTTCCTGGCGCTCGATTAGCGCGCCTTTGCTCATCGGTTCGTGAATCGCTACCTCGAGACGACCGGCGACTACGCGGGCGCCGTCCTGCTCCCCCTCTTCGCGGTGCACCGCGCCCTCGTCCGACTCAAGGTCTCGCTGATCCGGAGCCGCCAGGCAGGGCTCGACGCCGCGGCGAGGACACGCCTCGAGCACGAGATCACGCGCCACCTCGAGGTCGCCGACTGCCTGAGCGCGCCGCCGACGCCACGGCTCTTCATCACCTGTGGTCTCGCCGGCTCGGGCAAGACGACGGTGTCGAGCGCGCTCGTCGAGGCGCTCGGCGCGATCCGGCTCCGCTCCGACGTCGAGCGCAAGCGTCTTGCGGGCCTCGCGGCGGCGGAGCGCTCGGGGAGCCCGGTCGGAGGTGGAATCTACGCTGCCGAGGGCAGCGCGCGGACCTACGATCGCCTGGCGGCTCTCGCCCGGGAGCTCCTCCGGAGCGGTCGGTCGGTGATCGTCGACGCGGCATTCCTCGAGCGGGCCCAGCGCGCGCGCTTCCGGACGATCGCGC
>SXGT01936743.1_pt1 | contig 13471 bp, 9 predicted proteins | sample 3176221 | NCBI WGS metagenome assembly SXGT01 (sample SAMN11356862, study PRJNA531348) | freshwater metagenome | isolation source: freshwater sample F1-120 | place: China: Fuxian Lake, Yuxi | collected 2017-12-25
ACGACGGGCGGGAACGCCCTCAAGTTCTACGCGTCGATGCGCCTCGACGTGAGGCGTATCGGGCAGGTGAAGTCCGGCGACGAGATCCTCGGCGGCCGGACGCGCGTCAAGATCGCCAAGAACAAGTGCGCGCCTCCGTTCACGGAGGCCGAGTTCGAGATCCGCTGGGGCGCCGGCGTCGACACCCTGTCCGAGCTCATCGACCTCGGCGTCACGCTCGGCCTCATCGACAAGAGCGGGAGCCACCACTACTTCGCCGGGAGCGCGCTCGGCAACGGCAAGGAGCGGGTGCGCGAGGCCCTCGCGCAGAACGTCGAGCTGCAGAGCACGCTGAGGCAGGCGATCCTCGCCTCGGGCCCCGTGCGCCCGGGCCGGAGGAGCGACGGGGAGGCGTAGGCGGCGGGTGCGGGCCGGTGGCGACGCGCCCGGGGGGGGCGTCGCCGGCTCGCCCCACACCCGTCGCCTGCGCCGCGGAAATCCGTCCGTGTCCGTGGCGTGCCCCCCCGCACTGATTCATCCAGCCCTCAGAGGTGAGACATTTGATCCTCACGTCCCGGGACGCGACGCGGGAAGAACGCTGTTTTTCGCTGAAATACGAGCCAGCCATGACGCGCCTCGTCGTGACTCCTTCCGGCATCACCCTTGCGTAGTGGAGACGGCCCCTTCCTCCGCTCAGCCTGGAGACGACGTGAACAACGGTAGCCGGAACCCCCTCACACCGCTCAGTCCCTATCCTTCCGCCCCCGCGGGCCAGGCCCCCCGCCGGCCCCAGCCGCCGCTGAGCCCCCAGCCGCCGCTCGCCCCAAAGGGGGCGTCGCCCCCCAGCGAGCGACGGCCCGACTCGCAGCGGCCGCTCCCTCCACGGATGCCCGCGAGCGCCGTCGCGGAGAGCGACAACCGCGCGACCATCCCCGACACGGACCACCCGGCCGCGCACCGCGCGCCGGCGGCCGAGGGCAGCGGCGTGCAGCAGAGGGGCGCGGACCGGTCCATCCACACCATCCGACAGCTCGTAGACAAGGTCGCCGTGCCACGGCTCCTCCTGACGGTGGAGCGCGAGGGTGGCATTGTGGCCCGCCGCACATTCACGCACGACGGGGACCTGTGCCGCATCGGGACGCACTCCTCCAACGATGTGGTCCTTCGCGATCCCGCGGTCTCGCGCTTCCACTGTCGCCTCGTGCGCGAGGACGGGACGTGGCGCCTGCGCGACTCGGGATCTCTCAACGGTACCAAGCTCGACGGTGTGCGCCTGCGCGATGCGGACCTGCCGAACGACGGCGGCGTGCTCGCGCTCGGCGACGCGACCATCCGCGTGCGGCCGGTCGAGGCCGGCGTCGAGAGCGACATCCCGCTCATCCCCTCGTTCGGTCAGATCGCGGGCGTCAGCCTCCCCATGCGGAAGCTCTTCGCGCTGCTGGTGAAGGTCGCCCAGAGCGACATCAACGTGCTCATCGAGGGCGAGAGCGGCACCGGCAAGGAGCTCGTCGCGAACGAGATCGTCCAGCACAGCCCGCGCATGGAGAAGCCCTTCGTCGTGGTCGACTGCGGCGCCATCTCGCCGAACCTCGTCGAGAGCGAGCTGTTCGGGCACGCGCGGGGCGCGTTCACGGGAGCGGATCGCGATCGCGTCGGCGCGTTCGAGGCCGCGGACGGCGGCACGGTCGTCCTCGACGAGATCGGCGAGCTCCCGCTCGAGCTCCAGCCGAAGCTGCTGCGCGCCATCGAAGCGCGCGAGATCCGGCGCGTGGGCGAGACGCGCCCGCGCAAGATCAACGTGCGGGTCATCTCGGCGACCAACCGGGATCTCGAGCGGGAGGTCAACAAGCAGCGCTTCCGCGAGGATCTCTACTTCCGCCTCGCGGTCCTGAACGTCCACGTGCCGCCGCTCCGCGAGCGGGCGGACGATCTGCTCATCCTGATCCGGGTGTTCCTGAATCAGCTCGGCGTGCCGCACGAGGAGCGGCTGTTCCCGCCGTCGGTGCTCGCCGAGCTCGCCAAGCACGACTGGCCGGGCAACGTGCGCGAGCTCAGGAACTACGTGGAGCGCTGCGTCGTCCTCGAGACGGCCAGCCCCGCCTCGCAGAAGCTCCACGGGGGTCCGGCGCCGCAGGTCTCGGTTCAGGGCGACGCTCGCCTGCCGTTCAAGATCGCGAAGGACGGCGCGATCGACATGTTCGAGCGGGCCTACCTCTCGTCGCTCCTCGAGGACGCCGCCGGCAACATGAGCAAGGCCGCGCGCCTCGCGGGGATGGACCGGATGTACCTCCACCGGCTCGTGCAGAAGCACGGCCTGCGTGGGCAAGGCGGCAGCAACGGATCGTCGCCGCCGCCATCGCGATGAGACGCGTCGGCGGGTGATCGAGCGCGATCACCCCGTCTTCGGCTTCGCGAGAGCGCGCACCATGCCGATCTCGGCGCGGCCGATCTCTCCGGTGACAGCGAGGAAGAGGACGTAGCCCGCGACGCAGGCGATCGCCGCGCACACCGTGAGGGGTCTGCCCATGGGCGGCGCTCGCCCACCGGCGAGCCAGGCGAGGCCGACGGCGGCGCTCACGCGGAGGGCCGTCTTCCACGGGATGAAGGCGCCCGCGAGCCGCCACACCAGCGTCGCCGCCAGCGCCGCGCCGAGCGCGAGCGCGATCCCCGTGGCCCTGGCGGAGAAAACGAGCTGCTCGCCGCCGAAGGCGCCCGTGGGCACGAGCGTCGCGCCGAGGCTGGCGACGAGCACGAGTGTCGTGGCGGTCACGAGCATCGCCCACACCTCGCGGCGCAGGCTCACCAGCACTGTGGTCGCGAGCCCGAGCATCGCGAAGAGGCCCTGCGCGAGGGCCAGGTGGTGGAGGGCGTCCTCCCCGCGGGCTGCGATCTTCGCGCCGTACGCGAAGGCCAGCACGGAGCGAGGCATCGCGACGACGATCGCCACCAGCATGCCACACATGATCGCCCCGAGCCGGGCGCCCTTGCCCACGAGGCGCGCCACGTCCGCGGGCGTGCCCTCCGCGTGGACCTTCGCGAGCATGGGAAACAGCACCTGCGTGACGCTGAAGAGGAGCTGGTAGGGGAGGAACGCGAAGAGCTGGCACGCGCGGTAGACGGCGACCCACTCGTCGGCGGCCTTCACCGGATCGGCGCCTGTGGCCGACGCGGAGAGGTAGTGCCCGAGCAGGATGATGTCCGCCTGCATCACGCCGTTCGTGCACGCCTGCGCGAGGATGACCGGGAGGATCCCCGCCAGGTACGGGCCCGCCGGGAGCAGGGTCGCCTCCGCCGGTGCGCCCGTGCCCGTCCAGCGCAGCGCCACGCCGAAGACGACGGACGCCGCGAGCACCCCTCCCACCGTAGCCCCCACGACACCCGATCCCCCACGCGAGGCGAACAGCCAGCCCACGCCGACGAGGCCGACTGTGCGCAGCGCCGCGGCCGTCCCGTCCAGCGCCGCCTGCCGCGCGAAGCTGCGTGTGCCGTTGAGATACCCGATCAGCGGCGCGTACACGCCGTAGATCACGAGCACCATCGCCATCACGAGGAGCGGGATCCGGATGTGCGGCGCCCTCTGGTACGCCACGACGAGCGGAACGAGCCCACACATGAACGCGCCGTAGCCGAGGGCGAGCGGCGCGTGGACGCGGAGCGCCGCACGAAGGGCGTTCCTCTCCTTGCCCTGCGACGCCGCCGTGGCGCGGCTCACGCCCTGCGTCGAGCTCGACACCGCCACGTTGTTCAGGATGTTGGCGACCGCCATCACGCGCGACAGCGCGCCGTACCCCGCCTCTCCGATCGCGAGCGGGAGCAGCGCCTGCTGGACGAGCCCGGTCACCATGAAGAAGATCTTCGCGGCGAGCACGTAGAGCCCGCCCGAGAGGATCGAGCGCGGCCGCGGTTCGTCGGCGGGGGTCACCGCCCCGGATCTAGTGGAGTTTCCTGGGATCGAGAACTTTTCCGTCCTCGCCGAGGCCCACCGATCGCATGCGGGTGGCCGGGTCGCGCTGGCCCTCCGGCGGCTCGGGGGGCGGCGTCACGTCCTCCACGGTGACGCGCGAGCGCGCCCCTCCCCGCGGATCGGGCTCGACGAGGATCTGCAGGAGCCGCGCGGGCTCCTTCACGGCGTGGACGCCCTGGAATCGCGTCTGGGCCACGCCGACCATCACCCGCCCGTCCTTCACGCGCGCGCGGAAGAAGTTCGAGACGTCCTCCGGGGTGCCCGGGCCCTCCGCGGTGACGAAGCCCGTGAGGCGCGTGTTCACGTAGAACTCGCGGGGGAGGGGGAGCGAGTAGGCCGTCTCGGTCCCCTCGATGAGCTCTCCGGGCCTCAGGTGGTCGATGGGGGCCGGTTGTTCGCTCTGGCGCTCCGGTCGCCCGCCGCCGCCCGCCTCCTCGACGCTCGGCTTGTTGCAAGAGAGCGCGACCGCGAGGAGGACTCCCGTCGCTACTCCACCACCGCGACCCACGAGTCCACCCTCGTCTTTTCCGTCGTCGAAGGCAAGAGGCCTTTCGGGGCGCCCACGTTGAGGTTCGTCTGGGAGCCGCCGCCGTAGGTCTTGGAGCCGCTCGTGCTGCCCGCCGCCACGGTCACGAAGAGGGAGTACTCCGTGGCGGAGAGCTTGGCGCCGTACTCGCCGTAGGAGGCCAGGTCGTTTCCGTCGAAGCAGGGTAGGCTCCCGACGATCGACACGCCCGGGATGACCTGCCCCTCGCCGGCGACGCCCGCGAACGGCTCCTCTCTCTGCGCGGGCGCCGCGGCGGGGTACCGGTAGGTCCCGCCGTTGGCCGGCACGCCGACCGTCCGCCGCTGCGTGTAGTGCCAGCCGTAGATGTACGCGTGGCCGCCGGTGCAGGCGCTCACGGACGCGGGTGGCTTGAAGGTCGCGAAGTAGTGCGTCTTGTCGAACACGGTCATCGGGCCGGTCACGCGCTCGCCGCCGGTCATCGCGTGCCACCAGTTGGCGGTCACGCCCACGGGCTTCGATCCGGCCGCGAGGAACGTCGGGGACTCGGTGAGCGAGTACACGAAGTTCTGCCCCGGCGTGGTGTCGACCAGCGTGTCCTGGTCGCCGGTGGCCACCGAGAGGACGAGGTTGCCGCGATCGTCCAGCGAGACGATCGGCGGAACCAGGATGGGCTGGCTCCGGTCCGCCTGCTGCTGGGCCGTCAGGCCCGCGCCGATCACGTCGGTGTTCTGGGTGTCCCAGAAGAGCGAGCCGTACCACTTCGTCGGATCGCTGTTGCTGATGTCGAGCCGCCAGACCGTCCCGTCGGCGTCGCCGATGAATACCTTCTGGCCGATCTGGCCGGGGCCGCTCGGGTACACCACGGGCGTGCCGACGAGCGGGGAATCGAACGGAACCTTCGTCCCCACGGGGTCCACGAGGTCGGGGATGTCCTGGCCCACGCGCCCGAAGATCCGCAGGATCTCGCCGGTGTCGAGCCGGACGACGAGGAGGTTGCGGGAGGCCACCGCGTCCTTGCAGTTGGCCGCCCACTTGCGGACGTTGCCCCGGCGTTTGACGGTGGGGTTCGCGCTGAGGTCCCAGAACGCCGCGGAGCTGAAGTCGTCCGCCTGGTTGCCGTTCGGGCCGCTCCCGATCGAGCGGGGGCAGAAACCCGCGCTGGGGCCGGCCGACTCGCCGCCGCCGGGCAGGATCGCCACGCCCACTTCCCTCGCGGCCGCGCCGGTGCCGAGCACGACGGTCGTGATCGCGGGCGTCCCCGTCCTGTCGCCGAAGAGATCGTACTGCTTCACCTTCTTCTTGTTGAGGCCCTTGCCCTTGCCCTTCCCCTTGCCGGGCACCTCGTCGACCGTGGTGAGCTGCCACAGGAAGTGCGGACCCTTCTTGCGGGTGGGGAGGTCCTTCTCGAACTCGGAGATGTTCCCTTGCCCCGGCGTCGGCTGCTGCCAGTTGGTCGTCGCGCCGATCATCACCCGGGGGTCGGTCACCTCGAGCGCGTAGTAACCGCCGTTTCCGTTGGCCGTCGGCATCCCGAGCCCCGCGACGAGCGTGGTGTGCCAGCGGTACCACCTCGTGGCGTCGGAGGCCTCGATCGCGGTGCGATCGTACACCGTGTCCGCCACGACGGGCACGCCGTCCAGGATGATCTTCTGACCGCCCGGGTAGTTGCCCGGCAAGGACGGCATCACGGCCGGCGGGACGAACGTGAAGAGCTCGTTGCGCTTCTTCGTCTTCACCGACGTGTCGAACGCGTGGAGCAGGCCGTCGATGCTCGCCGTGTACAGGACCTGCGGTCGGGTCGAGTACTTGTTCGCGAACTCGCGGTAGGCCTCGTCCCTGTTGAAGCCGCTCGGCGGTCCGACGATCCGGGGCGTCGACCGGTAGATGCCTCCGAGCGCGTTGCACGTGGCCGAGCTCAGGCAGCGCTGGTTGAACTGCTTCACGGGCGAGCCGAACATCTGGCTCTCCACGGTCGAGGTGGCGAAGCCCCACATGACGCGGCCGCAGAGGTTCGGATTCGTGAGAGCGGGCAGGAGCCCGGTGGCCGGGCAGGAGGTCGACTTCACGTTCATCGTGTCGGGGTCGAGCTTGGACGGGTACCCCACGTCGCTCACGATGCTCGTGTCGAGGTCGGTGGTGATGACCTCGGCGGGTCGGACCGTGAGGACCTTGTCGCCGGGCGGCGTGGTCGGCCCGTAGGGGCGCATCGTGAGGTTGCCCTCGGTCACCTTGGTGCTCACCTGGGGCGGAAGCACCACGAGGATGTTCCGGCGGTCGCTCGTCGACTGGGCCATGTTCTGGGCGAAGTCGTCGCCCTTGCTCGTGTCGAACGTCTCGTACTTGCGCACGCCGCCGCCGAGCGTGCACGTCGTCCGGCTCCGCTTGACGTTGCCGGCCCACACGGACGTGAGGTTCTTCGGATCGAACGACGCCGTGAACACGCCCGACTGCGTGACGCCCGCGGACGTGTACGAAGGCGAGACGACCGGAACGGTGCGCGTGTTGACGTTCGTGGCGACACCCGCGAGGATCTCCGCAAAGGCGGCGGCGAGGTCCGTCGCGCTCTCTGCGAAGAAGGGGCGCCGGGGAGAGGCTGGGTTCGACCCCGCGATGGCCATCTCGTTCAGCGTGCAGCACGCGTCCGCGGTCGTGCCGGAGCCGGCCGCCGCGCCGGGCTCGGCGCTGCAGGCCGTCTGGAACGCCATCGGGGAGGGCGCGGGCAGGGAGTCGTACCACCCCTTGCACGTTCGCTGTCCGGCGGGCAGGCCCGCGGGGAAGCCGTCGGCCCCAGTGGTGCCGTTCACCGAGAACCCCACGACGAACGTCTCCACGCGCCTGTTGACGTCGTTGACGCCGCCGTACGCGGCCGCGCTGCCGTCGAAGAGGTCCTTGGTGATCTTGTTGATGATGCCGCGCGTCGTCTTGTCGGATCCGAACGGGCAGTTCCCGCCGGCACCGCCGCACGCCGGGCGAAGATCCATGTTCGGCGCGCCGTCCGTCATGATGACGACCGACTGGTGACGGCAGCCGCTCCGCGCGAGCGGGTCCTGGCCGTTCGGGCCCATGTTGCTGACGCGCAGGTAGTCCATGGCATCGTGCATCATGCCCGCGATGGGCGTCGCGCCGTACGGGCGCGTCGCGAGGAGCACGCCTTTGATCTGATCGGCGACCGCACCGTACTGGCCTGCCGTCGCGGTCCACACCGGGAACGGCACCTGGCGGCCCTCCCACGGGGGAGCGGCCTTGCTGCGGGCGCCGACCTCGAAGGGGATGGCCGCGCACGCAGGCAGGTTCCCGCTCACCGCACCGGCGGAGCGGACGTAGCTCCAGTGCCCGAGGAACGGGTTCGCCGTGTCCACCTTCGGGTTGGTCGACGTGTAGGCGCTCGTCCCCGCGACCGCGCCGAGCTGGCAGCCGGGGCCGCCCGGCGTCACGCCGCAGCCGCCGTCGGGGTCGCCGTCGAACGTCATCAGGCCGAAGCGGATGTAGTCCTTGGCGGCGTCGATCTGCCCGTCGGTGCTCTGCGCGAAGGTGCAGGTGTTGATCTTCGCCGCGAGGACACGCGACCCCGGGAGGGCGCTGTCGATGTCGGCCCACGAGTAGTTCCCGATGGCGTCCGCCGGGAAGTCGTCTGCGTTGCCCCCCGCACCGAGCCCGGGGACGACGCCCACGCCGTTCGTCGCGGTGCCCGGCAGCTTGTACGGGCCCTTCGTGCAGAAGGTGACGCCGTCGTAGGTCGCCGGCCGGTGGTATGGGAGGAAGTATCTGTCGTCGTAGGGCGCCTTCCCGTTGATCTGGTATTCCGCCCGGAACTTCGGGTTGTTGACGCGGTCGGTCGGCTTGTACGTGTACCCGCTCGGTCCGAGGAACGTCCCCGTGAGGGACTGGACGAGGATACCCCAGCGGTTCACGTCCTTGCACACCATGCTGGGCCCCGCGCCTGTGCAGCCCGCCGGGAGGGCGCCGTTGGGCATGCGCTCCATCGACCCCGAAGTGTCGACGAGGAGGAGCACGTTCGGGGGGGGCGCGTTCAGGATCTGCGCTGTGGCGACCCGTGGAGCGAGGCACGCCGCCGCGATCACGCCCAGCGCCGCGGGGAGGGTGAGCCCGGGGCCTGCGCCTCGGCGCCTCGGCTGCCTCGTGACCAGCTTTCTGCTACGTGCGTTCATCGGCTTTCTATGACCTCTCACAGCGGGACGGGTCCGACGATGATGCGGCCGCGCCCGAGCTCGGGCGTCGCGGTGGCCGCCGTGGTGTTGTTGATGACGCCGCCCGTCGTGACGGTGCCCTTCACGAACTGCATGTTCGAGTTGGTGTCGAAGCCTGGGGGGGGAGCGAGCGGCACGAAGTTCGTGAGCTCGGCCCAGATGGTCGCGGTCTGCTTCGTGGCGGCGCCGAACCCGGGCACGAGCGGCGACACCACGCCGGCGCAGGCCGTGGAGGTGCACCACCTCGACTGGAGCTCGGGGCCCACGAATCGCTTGCAGGACTTCGCGAGGTTCGTTGCCGTGGGCGACGCGATGGGCGCGGACGAGATGCAGTTCTGGGACCGGAAGTCCGTCGCTCCGTTGAAGTCGCCCTTGGCCATGCGTACGAACACGGCCGCCGTCGATCGGTCGACGTAGCCTGCCGTCGCGTTGAGGCTCATCTCCGTGAGGTAGTGCGCCTGCGTCGACTGGCGCATGTATCCGGACACCTTCACCTCCTGCGAGGCGGCGGTCATCGCGTACACACCCATCGCGGCCATCAGCGCCAACGTGGTCGTCACGACGAAGACGACCGTCCCTCCGCTCCGTCGCCTCAGGCGGGAGCGCGCGAGCAAGGATTCCCTGTCGGAGCCCGTCATGGCATGGTCCTCTTCTGGTTGGGGAGGGCGACCTCGGAGACGATCGTGCGCGCGCGGACCAGCCGCTTGCACGGCGACGCCGCCTCGAGGCAGTAGCGGTAGACGTAGCCGGTCGGGGCACCCGCGATCTGGGTGTTCCGGTCGGAGAACGTGGAGCGCGTCGCGAGGCGGAAGTGGACCGAGCGGATCGAGTCCGGTCCGGCGAGCCCCATGGGCTGGAGAAAGCGTTGGCCCCCGCGCTTGGCGCACCCGGTGACGTCGGTGCAGGGCGTGTAGGCGTAGCCCAGCGGGTCGCCGAATTCGAAGGTGGTGAAGGCGTGGTTCACCTTGTCGTGCTCCACCGTGAACGCGAACTTGAGATCGATGGCGTACTCCGCGACGACCTCGACGACCGGCATCTCCACGTTCCGGGAATCGACCCACGCTCGCACGAGCTCGAAGCGCGCGTTCACGTCCGTCCCCGGGTCGTCGAGCAGCGCCGAGGCGCTCCGGCGGATGTACCAGCGCACCGTGTGGATCGGGTTCACGACGACGCGCGCGAACCCCGACGTCCCGCCGCTCCCGGTGCCGATCATCTGGCCGGTGAGCACCGAGCCTGGGGCGGCGAAGTCGAACTGGATCTGCGGTGGGTTCGTGAGGATGACGTTGCAGACGGGTACGTAGTTGTAGAACTTCCCGGTCGGATCGGAGACCCGCGCGAGGAAGCGCTGCGTGGCGATGAGCACGTTGCTGGCGTTCCTCGCGGGCATGAAGGCGTTCTGGGCGCCGAAGGTCATCAGCCGCATCACCGCGGGGTCGTCCGCGGAGAGGATGACGCTGTCGCCGACCCCGCCGTTGCTCGCGCAGCCGCCACCCGGCACGACCCGTCCGACGTACTCGTCCGCGGTCGTCATGTTGCCGGTGATACGGATCGCGTCCGGTCTGAGGCCGTTGTAGGTCTGCGAGTAGGTCTGTACCGCCCCGGTGCTGGAGGCCTCGTGCTCGAGCTCGATGCCGGAGAGGTTGAACAGGCCGGGATATATCGCCTGCGGGTAGTGCGTCCCGAACTGGGAGGTCGGGCCCTGTGGGCGCACGACCGTCCTGTCGATCCAGATGTTCGGTGTGCTCATGAACGACGCGCGCTGCAGATCGGAGCGCAGACGCTCGGCCGCGAGGCGGAGGGACATCTCGGCCGTCGAGACGCGCATCTCCTCGTGAAAGGTGCGCGTCGCGTCGCGGGAGAGCGCGATCACGCTGATCGTGATGAGCAGGCCCGCCGACAGCGCGACGAGCATCTCCACGAGCGTGAAGCCGCCCCTCGCCGCTCGCTTTCCCCTCGTGACCTGGGACGTCCGCCTCCTCATGAACGCGTCTCCCGGAGGACGGTCGACGAGTAGAGGTAGATGTACCGCCTCGGCCCTGCGACGGGATCGTCGACGACGGTGTCGGAGGTGGTGCAGAAGCCCGCGGGCGCGCCCTGGAACCCGCGCGGCCAGAACACGCGGACCTCCGCGCGGATGAGCGTCGTCTGGTCCAGGGCGATCGACGTCGGCGGCTCGTGGAGCACCGCCTGGAGGCGATACTGTGCGCAGAACATCGCCCGGACGTTGTTCGAGCAGTTGCCAGGCGTGGCGCACTCGCGACCGAGGAGGTCGAACGCGGGGCTCCCGCCGGGCGAGCCGGGGATCACGACACCCTCCTTGATGGGTGTGCCCACCGTCGGGAGCGTCCACGCGCCGCCCTGCATCGGGGGATAGGTCCATCCGCCACCCCCGGCGCTCGCGAACGAGGTGACCCCCGCCGTCGGCGCGGTGCCCGTGTCCTTGAGCCACAGCGTCTTGCTCAGGGGGACCGGGTTCCCGTTGCTGTCGAGCGACCCCCACCGCGCCGCGTCGCGTTGCAGCCGCTCCATCCACTCGCGCGCGATGGCGGACCCCATGTCGAGCTGACGCGCCTCCATGTTCCCGCGGATGGCCGCCCGCTGCATGGCGATCACGCCGGCGGCCCCGATCACGAACACCGTCATCGAGACGATCACCTCGACCGCCGAGAAGCCGCGCTCTCGCGCGCTCCGCGCCGCGTGGAGCCCGACCCGCGTCATGGCACCGACCGGATCCGGGGCGCCGCGCCCGCCGGGATGAGGATCTTGCGAACGAGGCCGGCCTTCACGCCGCCCGGCTTGTCCGTCACGTCCAGCTCGTAGGTTCCCGTGAAGATGGCCGCGTTGGCGAGCCCGGCGAGCGTGGGCGCGTAGTAGGGCGTGCCCTTCGGCGTGTAGCAGAGGTACCCGAGGTTCCCCGCGGCGGCCCCGTTCAGGAAGAGCGCCGACTCCTTCGTGGCGTCCAGCTTGCTGTCCACGAGGCGCGCGTCGACGAAGGTGGCCGTCGGAGTCGTCGCGCCGGGTGTGGTGGCAGGGAGGACCGGGCCCGCCGCTGCCCAGCCCTGGCAGGACGTGGTGCCGACGCCGGCGAGGCGCGCTTCGTAGAGGTGGACCCGGCCGCGGTCGCCGGTGCCGTTGCTCCTGAACTCGAGCACCTGCGCCACGCCCAGGCCCATCGCCCGGGCCCGCGCCAGGCGGACGAGGAGGGCGATGTCGTTCGAGGACTCGAAGGCGCTCCTGTTCCGCATGCCGGCGAGCATGCTCGGGAGCGCGATCGCGATGAGGATGGCCGCGATGACCACGACCACCATGAGCTCCACGAGCGTGAATCCCCGCGATTCGGAGATCCCTCGAGGGGGTCGATGATGGGCCCAGGTCATTCGGCGCGCGCTCCCGTTCAGGGGTCCCTTCGAGCAAGCCATGTACCACCCACACTTCGTCCGAACGGCCGCAGATTGTCGGATCTTTTCATGGATTCTCGATCCGGCCAACCGATCGGAGGGCCAATCTTTTTCAGGGTCCGCAAAAAAGTGCGAGGTTGAGGATGTAGGTGAGGTAGTGAAAGGTGACGTGAAGCTCCACCCGCTGGCGTGCTCCCCACACCCCTTGGTCCTGGTCTCCGTCCTCGCGGCGCTCGCGTGCTCGAAGACGGAGCCTCCTCGCGGCGATCCCCCGCCGCCTCCGCCTACCGCCGCCTCCGCGAACGCGCAGACGTGCGTGGACCCGCAGCCCGTCGCCGACGCCCCCACCGGGGCGTTCTTCCCGAGGAGCGCCGGCGGCTTCTGCGTCGAGAAGGACGGCGAGGTCAAGTCGTACGGCGAGCGGGCGAAGCTCACGATCGAGGACATCTGCACGTCCGCCGTGGACGGCGAGTGCGAGGTCTACAAGCGGTACGGGCTCCGCCGGATGGTCAAGTTCAACTACGCCGGCCCGAAGGGGGCGACCATCGGCGTCACGTTGACACAGTACGTGGACGACGCCGGGGCGTACGGTATGTTCACCAAGCGGGTGATGGCGGGCGATCCGCTCGAGAAGAGCGCGCCACGCGTCCTCGCCGCCAAGACGGACGGCGCGCTGGGCACGGGGAGCGCGTACGTGTGGCGAGGGGTCCACCTGCTCGAGCTGCAGTACAACGACGACACGCTCTCGCCGCAGGCGCTCGCGACCGCGAGCGACGCGGCGCTCAAGGTCCTCGGGCCGGCGATCGGCGAGCTGCTCCCGGGTGCGGCGGAGCGCCCCACGGCGGCGCGTGCCCTCCCCAGGGAGGACCTGATCCCGAACGGCGTCGAGTTCGTCATGTCCGAGCCGCTCGGGCTGCCGAAGATGGGCCGGGGCGCGGTGGGGCACTACCGGAGCGGCGACCGACGGTGGCGTGTCGTGTCACTCGGGCCGCTCGACGAGACGGGCGCGAAGAGCGCGATGCAGTCGCTCGCGAAGGTGCCGGGCGCGCTCCCGGTGAAGGACGCCGGGGACGAGGGACTGCACGTCGTCCTCGCGAACAAGGACGACAAGACCGCCCCGAAGATCGAGGCGTTGGTCGTGCGTCGCGGCAACCTCGTGGTGGCCGTGGCCGACGACGAGCACGCGCTCCGCGCCGCGCCCGCGGGCAAGCAGGACGCCGCACGCCTCACCAAGGACGAGGCCGTGATGCGCATCAAGGCCATCCTCAAGTAGGGATCTCGGCGAAGGCCGTTCGGGGAGCGAGAGCCTCTCAGCCCGCTCGCAACTAGCTGGGGAGGGCGAGGGGGCCTCTCCGCCCTGAGGCATCCCCTCATTTTCCTCACGTCGAGCCCGAGCCCGAGCCCGAGCCCGAGC
>SXGT01255203.1_pt1 | contig 13468 bp, 12 predicted proteins | sample 3176221 | NCBI WGS metagenome assembly SXGT01 (sample SAMN11356862, study PRJNA531348) | freshwater metagenome | isolation source: freshwater sample F1-120 | place: China: Fuxian Lake, Yuxi | collected 2017-12-25
CGCCATAGGCACGGGGCACGACATGATCGAAGGTGAGGTCGGACGGGGTCCCGCAATATTGACAAGTGAACTTGTCGCGAAGGAACAGGTTGAAGCGGGTGAAGGCGGGGAATTGCGAAGGCTTCACGAACTGCTTGAGCGCGATCACCGAGGGGAGCTTCAAGGCGATGCTCGCGCTCCGCACCTCGCGCTCGTAATGCGCGACGATATCGACGCGGTCGAGGAACACCGCCTTGACCGCGGTATGCCACGTCCAGACGGAGAGCGGGTAATAGGAAAGCGGGGCGTAATCGGCGTTGAGGACGAGCGCGGGGCAGCCGTCCGGATGGCGGATCAGGTCGGGATGAAACACTGGCCCTCCCACTTCGGTGCGCCCGCCGCGATGCCGCGCGGGCGTGACCGGGATATGACAGCATGACGCGAGACTCGCGGTCAACCTTCATTTGTTCCCCTCCCGCTTTCGGGAGGGGTTAGGGGAGGGCCTGTGATCCGAGCGGACGAGTCATCGACAGGCCCTCCCCCAGCCCCTCCCGCAAGCGGGAGGGGAGAAGAGGTGGCAGCCCCTCCCGCGAGCGGGAGGGGAGCGCCCGTGACCACGCGCTTCGCGCCGTCGCCGACCGGGCGACTGCACCTGGGCCACGCTTATTCCGCTATCCGCGCGCATGATTTCGCGCGGGCGCGGGGCGGACGGTTCCTGCTGCGGATCGAGGATATCGACGGGACGCGGAGCCGGGCGGAGCATGTCGACGCGATCCTCGCCGATCTCGCGTGGCTGGGGCTGACGTGGGACGCGCTGACCTTTCAGTCGCAGCGGCTGGCGCTGTACGAGGCGGCGCTCGAGCGGCTGCGGCCGGTGCTCTACCCGTGCTTCTGCACGCGCGCGGAGATCGCGGCGGCGAGCCTGTCGGCGCCGCACGGGCCCGAGCCGGTCTATCCGGGGACGTGCCGCAGCGTGGACCCGGCGGGGCGGATGGACCAGCCGCATGCGTGGCGGATCGACATGCGCGCGGCGGTCGCCTGGGCGGGGCCGCTGGCGTGGCATGACGAGGCCGCGGGCGCGGTCGCGTGCGAGGCGGCGGCGGCGGGGGACGTGGTGCTCGCGCGCAAGGACGCGCCCGCCAGCTATCACCTGGCGGTGACGGTCGACGACGCCGCGCAAGGGGTGAGCGACGTGGTGCGCGGGGTCGACCTGTTCACAGCGACGCATGTCCACCGGCTGCTGCAGGCGCTGCTCGGCCTGCCGACGCCCGCATATCACCATCACCCGCTGCTGACGGGGCCCGACGGCGAGCGGCTGGCCAAGCGTCACGGCGCGCCCGCGCTGGCGGCGATGCGCGAGAAGGGCGAGGACGGGCGCGCGGTGGCCGAGGGCCTCCGCGCGGGGCGGCTGCCCATTGGATTCGGCAGGGCGAATGCCTAATTATGCCTCCATGAACACCTTCCTCACCATCCTGCTGATCGCCGCGATGATCGCGACGGTCGTGGCGCTCGTCCGCGGCGTGATCGCGTTTCTTCAGGAAAGCCATGCGCAGGTGCGGAACGGCGACGGCCCCTCCGCCGCGTCGCTCAAGTCCAACCGGATGATGCAGCAGCGCATCTTCTTTCAGGCGGTGGCGATCCTGATCGTGGTGGTGATCCTGATCGCGGCGGGGCGGACATAGATTCTGTCCATGCCCGTTCGTCCTGAGTAGGGACTGAGCTTGTCGAAGGCCCGTATCGAAGGACAAGTGAGACTCACCTGTCCTTCGATACGGGCCTTCGCTACGCTCCTGCGGAGCTACTCAGTCCCTACTCAGGACGAACGGGGTGGTTGTTTCGGGCCCAGGGAGGCGTTTTGGTCAAGCTCACCAAAATCTACACCCGCACCGGCGACGACGGGACGACCGGGCTGGTCGACGGGTCGCGGGTCGCCAAGCACGATGCGCGGCTGCACGCGATCGGCGACGTCGACGAGGCGAACAGCGCGATCGGGGTGGCGATCGCCCAGCTCGACGGGGCGACGGCGGAGGCGCTGACGCGCATCCAGAACGACCTGATCGATCTCGGCGCGGATCTGGCGACGCCGGGCGAGGACTTCACGCCGTCGGAGATGGTGCTGCGGGTGGTGCCCGCGCAGGTCGCGCGGCTGGAGCGCGAGATCGACGCGATGAATGCGGATCTGTCGCCGCTGACCAGCTTCATCCTGCCCGGAGGAACCGCGGGCGCGGCGGCGCTGCATCTGGCGCGCGCGATCGTCCGGCGGGCGGAGCGGACCGCGGTCGCCGCGGGCGGGCTCAACCCGGCGGCGCTTGCCTATCTGAACCGCTTGTCCGATTACCTGTTCGTCGCCGCGCGCGCGGCGAACCGAGACGGATCAGGAGACGTTCTGTGGCGACCGGGAGCCACGCGCGGCGCGTGACATGACAAGGACCGCGGCCGCGGCGGGAACGCTGCCGCTCCACGACCGCTTCGCGCAGGTCCGCGCGCTGTCGGAGGCGCTGGCGGCGCGGCTGTCGGATGCGGACGCGACGGTTCAGTCGATGGCGGACGCTTCCCCCGCCAAATGGCATCTGGCGCACACGACCTGGTTCTTCGAGACCTTCGTGCTGCGCGATTCCGCGCCGGGCTATGCCCTGCACGACGATCGCTGGCCGTTCCTGTTCAACAGCTATTACGAGGCCGAAGGCCGCCGCCACGCGCGCGACCGGCGCGGCATGGTGACGCGCCCGACGCTGGACGAGGTGCGCGAATACCGGGCGCATGTCGACGCGGCGCTGCGCGCGGCGTTGCCGGGGCTGGACGCCGAGGCGCAGGCGCTGGTGACGCTGGGGTGCCACCATGAGGAGCAGCATCAGGAACTGCTGGTCACGGACATCCTTCATCTTTTCTCGGAGAATCCGTTGGAGCCCGCGCTCTGGCCAGCGGCGCGCAAGGTGCCGGTCGGGATGCCGGGGCCGATCGGGTGGATCGGGCACCCCGGGGGGGTTGTCGAGATCGGGCATGCGGGAGGGGGGTTCGCGTTCGACTGCGAGGGGCCGCGGCACCGGACGCTGCTGTCGCCGCATGCGATCGCCGACCGGACGGTCACCAACGGCGAATGGGCGGCGTTCATCGCCGACGGCGGCTATCGCAATGCGCGGCTGTGGCTGGCGGACGGCTGGGCCTGGGTGAAGGCGAACGGCGTCGGCGCGCCGCTGTACTGGGAGGAGCGGGACGGCGGTTGGACGCGGTTCGGGCTGGACGGGCGGCGCGCGATCGATCCCGCCGCGCCCGTCACGCACGTCAGCTTCTACGAGGCGGACGCCTATGCGAGCTGGGCGGGAGCGCGGCTGCCGACGGAGTTCGAATGGGAGGCGCACGCCGCGGCGCACGACCCGGCGGGGGGCAATCAGATGGATGCGGCGGGGGCGGTGGAGCCGCGGCCGTCGGCGGGCGGCCCGGCGTTTTTCGGCGACGTGTGGGAATGGACCGGCAGCGCGTACCGGCCCTATCCCGGCTTTCGCGCGTGCGAGGGCGCGGTCGGGGAATATAACGGCAAGTTCATGTCGGGACAATTCGTGCTGCGCGGCGGATCGTGCGCGACCCCGCGGGGGCATTGCCGCGCCAGCTATCGCAACTTCTTCTACCCGCACCAGCGCTGGCAATTCACCGGCGTCCGGCTGGCGAAGGACGCCTGATGCTCAAGCGCGAGATGGAGGACGGCGAGGTGAGGCTGGCCGATCCGCAGTTCCGCGCGGACGTGCTCGCCGGACTGGAGCGGCGGCCGCGCGCGATCCCGGCGCGGTGGTTCTATGACCGGCGCGGGTCGGAGCTGTTCGAGGCGATCACCGACTGCTGCGAATATTACCCGACGCGGACCGAGACCGCGATCCTGCGCGCGTGTGGGCCGGAGATCGCGGCGCTGGCGGGCGAAGGCCGCGCGGTGGTGGAGTTCGGATCGGGATCGTCGACCAAGACGCCGCTGCTGCTCGGGTGCGTCGCCCCCAGCGCCTATGTGCCGATCGACATTTCGGGCGATTTCCTGCGCGAATCGGCGCGGGCGCTGGCCGAGCAGCACCCCGGGCTGACGGTCATCCCGGTCGAGGCGGACTTCATGCGCCCGATCGCGCTGCCGGGCCGAATCGCGGACAGCCCCAAGCTGGGGTTCTTTCCCGGATCGACGATCGGCAATCTGACGCCTGCAATGGCGGTCGACCTGCTCCGCGCGATGCGCGCGTCGTTGGGCGCCAGTGACAATGGGGGCGCGATGCTGGTGATCGGGATGGACCGCATCAAGGACGCAGGCGTGCTGATGCGCGCGTACGACGATGCGGCGGGGGTGACCGCGGCGTTCAACCTGAACCTGCTCGCGCGGGTCAACCGCGAGCTCGACGGCACGATCCCGATCGACGCGTTCCGGCACCGCGCGGTGTGGAACGACGACCGTGCGCGGATCGAGATGCACCTGGAGGCGGTGCGCGACGTCGCCTTCTCCGTCGACGGGCGCGCGTTCAAGATGTCGGCGCGGGAGACGATCCACACCGAGAACAGCCACAAATACGGCCCCCGCGACGCGCGCATCCTGCTGCGCGGCGGGGGGTGGACGCCGGTGGGCGAGTGGACCGATCCCGACGGCTTGTTCGCGGTGTATCTGGCGGAGGCGCAAGCGGAGCGGGTCGCGCCTTGAGAGCCCTCCCCTTCAGGGGAGCAGCAGGGGTGGGGCGTGTCGCACGGAGACCATCGCCCGCGGACAGCCCCCACCCCAACCCCTCCCCTGAAGGGGAGGGGCTTTCTGCTAGTCGATGCGGAACAGGCGGAGCGGGGAGCCTTTGGGCAGGGGCAAAGGCGTCAGCCAGGCGGGGCGGCGGTTGCGGGCGAGCTGGTCGTAGAAGCCGCCGGGGTTGCGCGCGCGGTAGACCGTCGATTCGGCCATGTTGGGGCAGACGAGCAGCAGCGTCGCGCCGTGGCGGCGCATGATCGCGCGCGCTTGCCCGGGCGAACGGCTGAAGGCGTGCTGGACGTCGAGGATCGCGGCGCCGTTGCGGTGATAGGGCCCAGCGATCGCGCGGTGGTGGGTCAGCGTGATCAGGCGCGGCCCCAGATCGTTGAAGGTGAACACCGTCTGCGCGGGCAAGCGGTTGAGCGGGGTCATCGCGGTCACCGAGGCGCAGCGGCCGTTGGCGCGGTTGACGCGCTGGACATAGGGGCTCGGCACGTCGATCGGCAGCCAGCGCAGGATCAGCCCCGCGAAGAGCCCCGACACGATCAGCGCCGCGCCGACGGTGCCGAACACGCGCACCGCCATTCTGCGGTGATTGACGACGAGCGGCACCAGCACCCAGGCGAGCGCGACCGCGCTGGGCACCGCAAGAAGCTGCGCGGCGGGCCCTGCGCGCGCCTGCCACAACAGCATGCAGGCGGCGAACAGCGAGAACAGCGCGACCACCGCCCAGCCGCGCAGCCGCGCTGGATCGCGGCGCGCCATCCATAGCGCCAGCGCTGCGCCGATCAGCCCGACGAGGGGCAAAGCGACGATCGGGAAAGCGACGCGGAACGGGTGCTTGTAGACGGGCTTGGCTTCGCGGACGTTGTCGAGCCAGGTGCGCTGGAGCTCGGGGCTGACGCCTTCCAGTCGGCCGAGGCATTGCGGGAAGAGGAGGACGTAGCCCGCGACGATCGCCGCTCCCGCCGCGACCGCGAGCGCGAGGCGCACGCCCCGCGATTGCGGATTGACGAGCGCGAGCACCAGCAGCAGCGCCCCCGCGGCGACGACGACCGACAGCCACACCGGGGTCAGCGCGTCGCAGCGCATCGCGTGATTGGCCTCCGACGCGAACGCCGCGAACCCCGCCGCCGCGCCGCCGCCGAGCGTCAGCGCATAGACCGCGAGCCGCCGCGCTTCGTCGCGGTCCCATATCCAGCGAAGCGCGATGATCGCACCCGCCATGATCGCGTAAGGCAGCAGCTCCAGCCCGATCGCGAGGCTGACCGCGCTCGCCAGCCCGACGGTCGCGCCGCCGCGTGGCCCGCGCGGATCGCAGAGCCCCGCGACGGTCAGGCTGAGCATCGCGAGCTGCCAGCCGTGGTGGTCGATGCGCATCGGCATGAACATCAGCATCGTCGCCGACGTGCCGAGCAGGATCGCGATCGCGACCGGCCAGGCGAGCGGATGGACGAGGCGGCGCACCGTCGCGCCCAAGCCCAGCATCACCAGCGCGAGCGGCAAAAGCGGCGCGATGCCGCAGGCGAGCTTCTCCGCCCCGATCTCGGTGGTGAACGGGCGGAAGAGGAGGATCAGCGCGGCGATCGGCAGGTCGACGATGCGGCTCCAGTGGATGTCGAAGCCGTCCGGCGGGTTGAGCCGGTATTGGCGCAGGTCGTACCACGCCTGCCCGTCGAGCCAGGCGCGGACCTGCATCAGCCGCATGTTGTCGTCGGTGTCGCCGAGCGCGAGCCAGGTGATCTGACCCCAGCGCGTCCACACGAACCACGCCGCGACCACCGCCCAGACGACGAGCGCGAGCGTGATCCAGCGACGCGAGAGATCCGCGCGCATCCGCCCCACGCCGCCCGTTTCCGCTTTCCTCACACGTCCACCCGCTCTAACCCGCGCCACGGCTCTAGGGACCGGGGCGCAAAGGGCAAGTTCGGGCGGCATGCTGGCGAGACTGGATCATTGGCGGACGAGCGGCGTGCTGGCCCAGCTTCTGCGCTTCGGGGTGACCGGGGTCGCGGTGACCTTGTTCTACGCCGCGGTCTATTGGCCGCTGGCGACGTTCGTGATGAACCCCAATCTGGCGGTGCTGGTCGCGTTCGTGCTGGCGACGACGGTGGGGCGGTTCGCGCATGGCGCGGTGAGCTTCAAGGGGCACGGCACGCGCGACAGGGGCACGATGCGGCGGTTCTTCGTCGTCCAGGGCTTCGGGCTGCTGCTGAACCAGGGGTTCACCTGGGTGCTGGTGACGGGGCCGTTCCTGCACGGGCCGACGTGGTGGCCGCTGGTGCCTGCGGTGTTCGTGGTGCCGCTGGTCACCTTCTGGCTGCAACGCAATTGGGTGTTCGCATAAGATGGACAGGATCGTTCACCAGCGCATGGCGGAGCATGATTCCACCCATTGGTGGTATCGGGCGCGGCGCGAGATCCTGAGCGACTATCTGACGCGCTATGCGGGGCTGCCGAAGGACGCACGCATCCTGGAGATCGGCTGCGGGACGGGGCACAATCTTTCGATGCTCGCGCGGTTCGGCGCGGTGGACGCGATCGAGATCGACGCGGAGTCGCGCGCGATCGCCGAGCAGCGGCTTGGCAGGCCGGTCGGCGATGCGCCTTTGCCCGAACTGCCGGGGGTCGAGCGGGGCGCGTACGACCTGGTCGCGGTGCTCGACGTGGTGGAGCATATCGAGGACGACGTGGCGGCGCTTGCGGCGATGAAGTCGCTGCTGAAGCCCGGCGGCAAGGTGCTGATCGCGGTGCCGGCGCACCAGTGGATGTGGAGCGCGCATGATGTGGTGAACCACCATCATCGGCGTTATTCGAAGAAGACGCTGGCTGCGGCGATCTGCGCTGCGGGGCTGAAGCCGGTCAAGATGCGCTGGTTCAACTCGCTGCTGTTTCCGCTCGCCGCGGCGGCGCGGATCGCGGGGCGGCTGACGGGGCGCGACGACAGCGACGATTCGCCCCCGCCGGGGCCGGTCAACGCGCTGTTCGAGCGGGTGTTCGCGCTGGAGCGGCATCTGGTCGGGCGGGTGCCGATGACGCCGGGGGTGTCGATCGTGACGCTGGCGCAATAAGGTTCACGCGAAGGCGCGAAGGCGCGAAGAAGAGTGGGTTCACGCGAAGGCGCGGAGACGCGAAGAAGAGTGGGTTCACGCGGAGGCGCGGAGACGCGGAGAAGAAGAAAGGCAAAATGCCTGCGGCGCTTGAGAGCGTCGAGCCCGTCAGGGCTCCTTCAACAAAGCGCCGCTTGGGACGCGGTACAGCGGCACCGAGCGATCCACCTCCGCGTCTCCGCGCCTCCGCGTGAACTCAATCGTCCACCCGAGCCTCGACGTCCTCCTCTCGGAAGCCCAGTGTGGCATGGCCGCGCACCGGGCCGGTGACGTCGGCGACGAGGTACAACGGCCGCCGCTTCGCCTCGATGTACAAGCGTCCGAGATATTCGCCGATCATCCCGAGCACGAACATCTGCACCGCCGAGAGAACCACCACGACGAGCATCGTCGAGGTCCAGCCCTGCACCGGCTCGCCCGCGAAATAGCCCCAGGCGATGTAGAACAGCAGCAGGAGCGACGCGCCTGCGAGGATCACCGCGGCGTGGCTGGCGAAGCGCAGCGGTGCGGTGGAGAAGCCGGTCACCGCGTCGAAGGCGAGGCCGAGCATCTTGCCGATCGGGTAGTTGGTGTCGCCCGCGTGCCGCTCGGCACGGTCATAGGCCAGGGGCACCTGGCGGAAGCCGACCCAGGCGACCATGCCGCGGATGAAGCGCGCCTGTTCCGGCAGCGACAGGAGCGCGTCGAGCGCGCGGCGGCTGATCAGGCGGAAGTCGCCGGTGTCGAGCGGGATCGGGGTGTCGGTCAGCCGGTCGAGCAGGCGGTAGAAGATGCTGGCGGTCACCTTCTTGAAGAAGGTCTCGCCTTCGCGCTTGCGGCGGACCGCGTAGACGACGTCGGCTCCTTGCTCGCGCATCGTCGCGCGCATGTCGGCGAGGAGTTCGGGCGGGTCCTGCAGGTCGGCGTCGATGATCAGCACCTGCGCGCCGACGCACAGGTCGAGTCCCGCGGTGAGCGCCAACTGGTGGCCGTGGTTGCGCGACAGGTTGATCGCGACCAGCCGCGGGTCGGCGGCGGCGAGGCGCTGCATGACGCTCCAGCTGTCGTCGCGGCTGCCGTCGTTGACGAAGACGATCTCGTAATCCTCGCCCACCGCAGCCTTCGCCGCCGCGGAGACGCGCGCGTGGAGGATGTCGAGGCAGGCGGCTTCGTTGTAGCAGGGGACGACGACCGAGAGCGCGGGGCGGTGCATGGAGGGTGGCTCTACCGGCGTCAGACGTCCTGCACCAGCCGCCCGTAGAGTTCGGGCCGGCGGTCGCGGAAGAAGCCGAAGGCGGCGCGGTGGCGTTTCACCACGTCGAGGTCGATCGTCGCGGTGATCACGCCTTCGTCGTCGCGGCCGAGTTCGGCGAGAATGTCGCCGCGTTCGTCGCAGATGAACGACGTGCCGTAGAAGGTCTGGCCGTGCTCGACTCCGACGCGGTTGGCGGCGACGACGGGCACGACGTTGCTGACCGCGTGGCCGACCATCGCGCGCCGCCACAGCCGCGCGGTGTCGAGCGACGTGTCGTGCGGCTCGGAGCCGATCGCGGTGGGGTAGAACAGCACCTCCGCCCCCATCAGCATCAGCGCGCGCGCGGTTTCGGGGTACCATTGGTCCCAGCAGACGCCGACGCCGAGCTTTGCGGGGCCGTCCCACACCTTGAACCCGGTGTTGCCGGGGCGAAAGTAGAATTTCTCCTCGTACCCGGGGCCGTCGGGGATGTGGCTCTTGCGATAGACGCCGCGGATCTCGCCGTCGGGACCGATCATGGCGAGGCTGTTGTAATGGTGCGGGCCGTCGGCCTCGAAGAAGCTGGTCGGGATCCAGACCTTGAGCGCTTCGGCGAGCGCCTGCATCGCGAGGACCGCCTTGTGCTCGCGCGCGGGGGCGGCGTTGGCGAACAACGCTTCGTCCTCGACCCGGCAGAAATACTCGCCCTCGAACAGTTCGGGGGGGAGGATGACCTGCGCGCCCTTCGCGTGCGCCTCGCGGATCAGGCGCGAGATGTGGCCGATGTTGCGGTCGATGTCGGGGGTGAAGCCGCATTGCACGGCGGCGACGGTGATCTGGGTCATTCTACTTTCCTCGTCACCCCGGCCCCCGCGACGCCGCCTTCGGCGTCGCTCGGGACAGGCTTGAGCCGGGGTCCCGCTTCTGCCCCGCTCAAGAAGAAGCGGGACCCCGGGTCAAGCCCGGGGTGACGAGATGTGGTGCGCTTCATCCATGAATTAAGCGGGCACCTGTTGCGAGATGCAATGGAAGCTGCCGCCGCCCGTCAGGATGTGGTCGGCGCGCAGCCCCACCGCTTCGCGGCCCGGGAAGAGCGCGCCGATCGCGGCGACGGCGGCGTCGTCGTTCGCCGCGCCGTAGATCGGCACGACCACCGCGGCGTTGCCGATGTAGAAGTTCATGTAGCTTGCGGGGACGATATCCTCGTCGCGGAGCACGCGGCCGGGGGAGGGGACGAGGACGACCTCGAGCCCCGCGGCTTCGGCGCGCGCGCGCGCGTCCTGGTAGACGCGCCAATTGGGGTCGTTGTCCTCGGCCTCCGGGATCGCGACGCGGCCCGGAGCGACGAAGCGCGCGAGGTTGTCGACATGGCCGTCGGTATGGTCGTTGAGCAGGCCGTTGCCGAGCCAGACGACGTTGGTCAGCCCCAAGTCGGCGGCGAGCCGGGCTTCGACCTGATCACGCGACATGCCGGGATTGCGGTTGCGGTTGAGCAGGCATTGTTCGGTGGTGACGACCGTCCCCGTGCCGTCGCCGTCGATCGCGCCGCCCTCCAGCACCCAATCGCATTCCTCCGCTGCGACGCCGCGCGATTCGGCGAGGCGGAGCGCAACGGTGTCGTCGTCGGGGAGGTCGTACTTGCCGCCCCAGCCGTTGAAGCGGAACGCGCGCGCCTTGCGACGGGAGAGCAGGATCGGGCCGCTGTCGCGAAGCCAGATGTCGCCGAACGCCGCGACGACGATCTCGGCGACGTCGCCCGCCTGTCGCTGGGCCGCGATCGCGGCTTCGGCGTCGGCGGCGACGAGCAGCACCTTCTCGCCGCGGCCCTCTGCGTGAACCGCGCGGGCGAACGCCACGACCTCATCGCGCGCGGCGTGGAGATCGTCGAGCCACAATTCGGGATGGCTCGGAAAGCCGATCCACACCGCGGCATGGGGCGCCCATTCTGCAGGAGGCGGGGTCATCGCGCGGCGCGGCTCCTGTCGCGGACCGCGCGGAATTCGGAGGTCTTGTACCAATTCGGCCAGAGCGCCGTGTCGTCCGCCAGCTTGCGGCCGAGCTGGTAATAGGCCGAAAGGTCCTGCACCGCGCCGTCCCAATTCCACCTGGGGTCATACTCATCGCCGGGCTTGTGATAGCGGTTGGCGATGTAGTCGAGCGTCGCCGCGCGGCCCGCGGCGGGGCCGCCCTGCACCAGATCCTCGCCGCCGTCGCCGTAGAGCATCGGCACGCCGAGCTTGGCGAAGTTGAAATGGTCGGAGCGGTAATAGCCGCCGCGTTCGGGGTTGGGCTCAGGCGTGACGGTGCGGCCCTGCGCGGCGACGATCGGCTTGAGCAGATCCTCGATCTCGGACTTGCCCGCGCCGGTCACGGTGAAGTCGCGGGTCGCGCCGGTGACGTTGAGCCCGTCCATGTTGACCCCGCCGACCGTCTTCGCGAGCGGATAGAGCGGGTGCTGCGCATAATATTGCGAGCCGAGCAGCCCGGATTCCTCCGCGGTGACCGCGAGGAAGACGAGGGAGCGCTTGGCCGGGCCCGCGTGTGCGTGCGCTTCGGCGAGCGCGATCAGCCCCGCGGTGCCGGTGGCGTTGTCGAGCGCGCCGTTGCAGATGTCGTCGGCGCTCGGGTCTCCTGGCACCGCGTCGCAGCGGCCGAGATGGTCCCAATGCGCGGAATAGAGGACGACCTCGTCGGGCTTGGCGGTTCCCGGCAGGACGCCGACGACGTTGCGCGACGCCGAGCGCTTGACCGCGTTGGTGAAGCCGACCGACATGGTGACGTTCAAGGGAATCGCCTTGAACCCCTTCACCTTGGCGGCGGCGGAGAGCGCGGTGAAATCCTTGCCCGCGCTGCGGAACAGCTCCTGCGCCTTGGGCAATTGCATCCAGCCGATCACCTGGCTCTGGTCCATGTGGTCGCCCGGCTCGTCGAGCCCGTATTGCGGGCCGGTCCATGACGATTGCACCACCGGCCAGCCGTAGGCGGCGGGTTCGGTGTCGTGGACGATGCTCGCCGCCGCCGCGCCGTGCTTGGCGGCGTTCTCGAACTTGTAGGGCCAGCGGCCGTACCAGGTCATCGCGCGGCCTTCGAAGGGGCCGGAGTTGTCTTGCGTCTGCCAGTCGGGGTCGTTGACGAGGATGACGACGGTTTTTCCTTTAACGTCGATGCCCGCATAATCGTCCCAGCCGCGCTCGGGGGCGGTGACGCCGTAGCCGACGAAGACGACGGGCGAGTCCTTCACCGCGATCCGCGGCACGACGCGATAGGTGCCCGCGACCATGTCGGTGCGGTAGGCGAGGCTGACCGGCGCGGTTCCGCCCGAGAAGGTCATGGGCGTGACGTTCTCCGCGGTGATCTCCACCATCGGCACGTCCTGCGTCCACTTGCCGTTCGCGCCGGGTTTAAGTCCCGCGGCCTTCATCCGCTCGGTGAGATAGGCGACGGTCTTCTCCTCGCCCGGCGTGGTCGGGGCGCGGCCCTCGAAGGCGTCGGAGGCGAGGGTCTCCGTGACGGTCTTGAGCGTGTCGACCGAGATGGCGGGAGACGCCGCCGGTCCTTGGGCGAAGGCTGCGGCGGGCAGGGTGGCGAGGAGCAGGGCTAGGCGGCGCATGGCTAATCCTTGAACGATCGCCGCGGTTTGGCAGGCGGTCAGCGGAGGCGCAAGCGGTCGCCTCCGCTACTCCGTCACCCCGGACTTGTTCCGGGGTCCAGGGTGCAGCACCGGAAGTCCTTAGAGCCTCTATCCGCATCGCCTGCCGATGGCTGGACCCCGGCACAAGGCCGGGGTGACGGAAGGGGTTCAGTACGCCCGCGCAACCGCGAACTCGACCGCTTCGACCATCGCGTCCTTGGCCTTGCTCCCTGCGAACCCGCCGATCGCGTCGATCGCGCGCTGGCCGTAGTGGCGGGCGCGGGCGAGGGTGTCGTCGACCGCGCGGCTGCGGCGGACGAGCTCGATCGCGTGCGCGAAATCCTCGTCCGAATCGCGGCGGCCCTCGACCGCGTCCTTCCAGAAGGCGCGGTCTTCCGCGTTCCCGCGGGCGTAGGCGAGGATCACGGGGAGCGTCATCTTGCCCTCGCGGAAATCGTCGCCAGCGTCCTTGCACATCGTGCCTGCGTCCGAGACATAGTCGATCGCGTCGTCGACGCGCTGGAACGCGATGCCGAGGTTGCGGCCGTAGGCGTCGAGCGCGGCCTCCTCGCTTTCCGGGCGTTCGGCGACGACCGCCGAAATCCGGCACGCGGCGGCGAACAGCGCGGCGGTCTTGGCGCCGATGATGTCGAGGTAACGGTCCTCGTGCAGGTCGACCCGCCTGGCGGCGGTGAGCTGGTTGACTTCCCCTTCCGCGATCACCGCGGAGGCGTTGGACAGGATGCGCAGCACCTTGTTGCTGCCGTCCTCGACCATCAGCTCGAACGATCGGCTGAACAGGAAGTCGCCGACCAGCACGCTGGCCGGATTGCCCC
>SXGT01461077.1_pt1 | contig 13467 bp, 14 predicted proteins | sample 3176221 | NCBI WGS metagenome assembly SXGT01 (sample SAMN11356862, study PRJNA531348) | freshwater metagenome | isolation source: freshwater sample F1-120 | place: China: Fuxian Lake, Yuxi | collected 2017-12-25
AAGTTCCTGTGGGTTTTCCAGCGTGGTAAGCGTGTGCCAGTCCGCAATGAAGTACAGGCACGTGTTCTGGCCATTCTGAAATTTTACGAAGTTTCGCACGGCGCCCATGAAGTTGCCAAAGTGCAGCCGGCCGGTCGCCCGAATGCCGGACAAGACTTTCTCTGCCATGTCGGAAGCTCCTTGCCATAAAGTCTCGTGAAGCAGCCCCGGCTAGAGTGAGCTGCGATCTGTGGCCCAACGACCAGGTACATCCAGCCGGGCTATCACTCACCATGTTACCTGATCGTGCTGCGTTGCGCACGCATTCTGAGACTTTGATCAGGGGGCTCGGGGCGGGGTGTATGAAGAACGCCGCGGTACAAGCCGCAGCTATGGCCGGGAGTAGAGCCTTTATGCTATCGGGCTCTCGTCAGTGCGAGCCCGATACCGAAGCCGACCAGAACACATGCACTGGCACGTGAGATCAGTCGCGTGCAACGCGGCGAGATACGTGGCCGCAGCCAACTTCCAAAAACCGCGTAGAAACTATCGGTCAAAGCTCCAATGGCCATGAGCGTCGCACCCAGTAACAGAATCTGAAAAACGTAATTGGCATTCGGATCAATAAAAGCCGGAATAACACCGGCAATCATTCCAAGTGCCTTTGGGTTGCTTATGATTGTGCGGAACCCCTGCCACACGAAGCCACCTCGCGGTTTGATCGGAATGTCGTTACCGGATGATCGCCAGAGCTCCCATGCAATCCAAAAGAGCAAAACGACGCCCACATATCTTAGCCAGTCTCCAATGGCCGCAACGATCGAGACAAGACCTAGCAAGGCGATGCCCAACCACACCACCATACCCAGTTGGGTACCTAAAACATTCAGCAAGCCGGCTCGTGCTTTGGTATGGTCCGGGCCCCGATGCGGAAACGCAGCGCGATGTGCTGGAGATCGTTATTCCGGCGGCGCTGCAGGCGGTGCAGCAGACGTTCCGCAGCCTATCCGGCGTGCCGGGAATTTTGCTGCGCGGATTCGAGTCGGCGAGGGTGCCGGAATTCTTCACTAACTTCTTCCCGGATACGCCTGTCCTCGCTCCAGGCGCCGCTACCAACGGAGCCGAACCGCTTATTGTGCATCGCGACGTGCGCACGCTCGCGCGGGACACTTCGATCAAAGACCCCGCAAGCGTCATCGTGCTGGAGCAGCAGCTCGATCTTTATCGGATCACCACGGCCAAGGTTGATCTCGCCGGCATTTAAGGTCTGCCGGCTGCTTAACGCCGGACGCCAGCGCCAGGACGCTTGTCTTGCATGACAAGAATTGCAGTCACAGGAGCGTCGGGATTTCTCGGCCGCCACGTTCTCGCGGCGCTGGCCAAGACTGACGCGGAGGTCGTGGCCCATGCGCGGACGCCGAAGCCGAAACATGCGGCGTTTGAACGCCGGCGCTGGGCTTATTTCGATTTCGCGGCAGAGCCCGAAAGCGCCTTCGACCGCCTGGGCCGGCCGGATATCGTCATCCACCTCGCGTGGGGTGGCTTGCCGAACTACCTTTCGCCGCGGCACGCCGAGGTCGAGCTGCCGGCGCAGAGGCGTTTCCTTCAGGGGCTGGTTGCGGCGGGCCTGGATAGGCTGGTGGTCGCCGGGACGTGCTTCGAATACGGGATGCAGTCGGGCTGTCTGCGTGAAGACATGACGCCCGCGCCGTCGAATCCTTATGGGCTCGCCAAGGACGCGTTGCGCCAGGACCTTGAAACTCTGAAGGGTGCGTCGCCGTTCGAGCTGCGATGGCTGCGGCTGTTTTATCTATACGGCGAGGGGCAGCCGCCGACGTCGCTCTATTCGCAGTTCAAGGCGGCCGTCGCGCGCGGCGACAAGCGGTTCGACATGTCGCCAGGGGATCAAGTGCGCGACTTCATGAAGGCCGAAGATGCCGGAGCCGCTGTCGTTAGCGTTGCCTTGGCACGCGCGGCCCCTGGCATTCTCCACATCTGTTCGGGAACGCCCACCCCAGTGCGCAGCCTCGTGGAGCGATGGCGCAAGGAAATGGCGGCCGACATCGAGCTCAATCTTGGCGCGCTGGACTATCCGGCTTACGAGCCATTCGAATTCTGGGGCCACAACGGCAGGCTTTCCGCGTTGCTGAAGCAGACGGCTTCGGGGCGCGGCTAACGCCCGCTGGCGGATCAAACCCGTTTCAGAAAACCATCCGGTGAAGCCGTGATCGCGATCTTGTGCTCGATCGTGCGATCGTACGCGAAGCGCAATTCTCCGCCGTCGCGCGCCTTGCGGCCCTCGCGCTCAAGACGTTTCATATATTCCCACACCGCGGTCTTCGGGTTGTTGCCTTTGCCCCACGGCCGGTCGGCGCACATCTCTTCCGGCAAATCCTCGACGCCGGTGTCCCACACCACGCAATACGATCCTTTGCTGACATAGGGAGCGTAAAGCTCGAGCTCCTCCAGCACATGATCGTGTGTATGGTTGGAATCGAGGAACACCATGACGCGCTCATAGCCTTCCGCGTGCGCGCGGACCTGCTTCGCAACCTCGGGCGCGACGGACGAGCCTTGGATGGTGTGAATCTTGTGACGCATCGGATGGGCGTCGATGCCGACGCGATTGTGGGCGCGGATATCGATATCGATGCCGACGACCTTGCGCCGGCTCGCCGTTGGATCGAGGGCGCGCCCGGCAGCGATGGCGTCGCAATAGTCGAGCAACGCCAGCATCGAAGCGCTCATCACCAGCGAGCCGCCGTGCGCGATGCCGGTCTCGATGATCAGGTCGGGGCGGCACGCCCAGATCAGCTCCTGGGTGGCGTAGAGGTCCTGCGGGACCTGGATCACCGAACGGCCGAGCCAGGTGAAGTTCAACGCATAGGAGTGGCGGATCGCGGCCTGATTCCAGGTGTTCGAAAGGTCGATGAAATCGCGATCCTCGCCGATCTTGCGGATGTTTTCGGCCACCTGCCGCCGGAAGTTTTCAACCGGATCGTCGGTCACGATGGCGCGCTCCGTTCGTTCGGGACGGCGTAGACCACTGCGCCGGTGCCGCACCAGGAATCGAGGCGGAACAGGAACCGATAGCCAGGCAGCGTTTCCATCAGCCAGAGCGGCGTGCGCCAGATGCCGTCGGCGTTGTGATAGACGGTCGCGGCCACGATCGGCCGGTGTGCGAGCAGCGTTTGCTTTGCTCCGCGCAAGGCTGCGAGTTCGCCGCCCTCAAGGTGTAGCTTGACGAAAGTTGGCGCGACGCCGAGCGCATCGAGCGTACGAAGCGCGACCTGAGTCCGGCCGGTGTCCGAAAGCTGCGAGGCGTAGCCGAGCCCGTCGTGGAACAGCGCCTCGCCCTCGCAGCCCGTAAGCGCGCAGTCGAGAACTAATACGCGCGGATCATCCGGCAGCCAGGTTCGCAGATTTTCGCCGAGCTTTGCCCGGCTGGACGCGTCGGGCTCGATGGCAACGATCTGCCGGAACGCGCCGCTGGTGTGCTGGATGAACGCTTTTGTCGCGCTGCCATGGTGCGCGCCGGCGTCGAGCAGGGCTTCCTGGCCGTGCAGGACGCTTGCGACCTCCAGAATGAAGAAGCGATTGCCGCCCGTCACTGGCGCTGCCGCGAACGACCATTCCTCGCGCATTCGCCGCCATGCCAGGAACTGCAGATGATGCGCGCGCGAAATGTCGTCGTCCCAGCGCGCCAGCACTTTGGCGGTGTTGTCTCGATCCTGCGTCGTCAGCGGCGGCGCGAACCAGCCGTTCGACAGCGGATGCAAATGCCGGAAGTTTTCCGCGAGATCGTAGAACGGCACGATGTGCCTGAAGCCAAGGTCGAGGAGGGATCGTTCAAGCGGTACGTAGGGTGACGTCGCGACGCTGACGGCGACGCGCACCGCATTCTTGGTGCTGTCGGCCACCTCATCGGGCTGCAGCAGCCGCACATCGGCCCAGTCCGGATCGTTCGCCATTTTCCGGGCGTTGCGGTCGATGACGATGGCGGCGTCGCATCCCACGAATTTGAGAAAATCGCGCGCTAGGCGACCGAGATTGCCCGCACCGTAGAGCGCGATCGGCATGTCGGCGGAAACCGGAGCAAACGGGCAGGGCGCCGTGGCAAGCTCGGCGAGGAGCGTCCGGCATGCATCGGCGTCCGGAATGCGGCCGAACGACCGGGCTCTGTGAAGCGGCGGATTTTCGCGGGAACGAAGGGGATCGGTCGTCATTCGCTCGTTCTGCCGGAGCCGCCGGTAACCTTTCGGAGAGTCGCCGTATGGTAGCCTACTAAGTGATTCGGCTGCACTTTTGCAGCTTGGCTGGCGCCTGAACGGCTGTCCCGGAGAGCCCCGCGTGAAAGCCCAGTTGAAGCCGCGGATCAATCTCGAAGACCGCACGCCGCTCCAAACCGTCATTCCGCTGTCGACGCCGTTCGTGGTGTTCGTCGATCCGGCGAGCGCGTGCAATTTCCAATGCACGTTCTGCCCGACTGGGCACCGCGACATGATCGCCGAGACCGGCCGCTTCCAGGGCGCGATGAAGTTCGACGTGTTCAAGAAGGTGGTCGACGATCTCGGCGCCTTCGACAAGCCGATCAAGGTGCTGCGCATGTACAAGGACGGGGAGCCGTTCCTGAACAAGCGGCTTGCCGACATGGTGGCCTATGCGCGCAAGGCCAAGCACATTGAATACATCGATACGACCACCAACGGCACGTTCCTGTCTCCGGAACGCGTCGGTCCGGTGATCGAAGCCGGCATCGACAAGATCAACATCTCGGTCGACGGCATGACCGAGGAAACCTACAAGCGGTTCACGGGTTTCAAGTTCGACTTCAAGGCGTTCGTCGAGAACGTCAAATGGCTCTACGCCAATAAGGGCAACTGCGAGATCGTCGTCAAGATTCCGGGCGAGCTGATCACCGAAGCGCAGCGCCAGGAGTTCTTCGACACCTTCGGCGACCACTGCGACCGCATCTTCGTCGAGAACTTCGCACCGTGCTGGCCGGAGTTCGACATCGAGAAGCACACTGGGGTGAAAATCTCCAAAGGCATCTACCAGCAGGACATCGGCGACACCGACACCTGCCCGTACATCTTCTACGGCTATTCGGTGAACGCGGACGGTCTTGTCAGCTCTTGCTTCCTCGATTGGGGCCGCAAGCTCGTGATCGGCGACGTGCGGCACCAGTCCATGAAGGAGATCTGGAACTCCGACCGTATGAATGCGCTCCGCCTGCAGCATCTCGAAGGCCGCCGGCGGCAGAATGGCGTCTGCGGCAATTGCGGCCAGCTCAGCCATTGCCTGCCGGACAGCATCGACGCCTATCGGCCGCTGCTGCTGGCGAAATTCAAGACGCTCGTGCCGCTTAACCCGAACGTCGAGGCGCCGGGCGGCGTCAATCAAAAGTTTTCCATCGTCGCAGCCGAATGAAAATCCTGCACGTCACGCCGCATCTGGGCGGCGGTGTCGGCAAGGCCCACGCAGCCCTGAGGAATGCTCTGCCGAAACAGGTGGAGCAGACCTTCGTGCTGCTGGAGAAGCCGCGCGACCGCCGCTACGCGGACGTGATCGAAGCCGGTGGAGCGCAGGTCGTCGTGGCTGCCGAAGCCGGCGGCCTTCGGGGCGTCGCTGAATTCGCGCGCGCGGCGGACATCGTCCAGTTCGAGTTCTGGAACCATCCGCGCATGTTCGAATACCTTGCGCGCTGCGATTTTTCCGCGATGCGCAGCGTGTTCTGGTCGCACATTTCGGGACTCGCGCCGCCGGTGATCCAGCCGGCGCTGATCGAGCAGTCGGCCCGCTTCGTGTTCACGACCGAGGCGTCGCGCGGCAATCCATCGGTTGCAATGCTGCCGGACAGCGCGCAAAGAAAAATCCGCGTCGTCAACAGCGGCTTCGGATTTGCTGATGCTCCGCAACCCAAGCGGACGCCCGGCAAAGCGCCGGCCATCGCCTATCTCGGCACCGTCGACTTCATCAAAATGCATCCGGGCTTCTTCGACGCCGTCGACGCGTTGAGCGGCGATGTCCGCGTTTCGGTCTGGGGCGAGGCCGATCCATCGGTGACGGAGCGCGCGGCGGCCATGCGTCATCCGGAGCGCATCCGGTTCCTTGGGCCGGCCGCGGACCCTGCCGCTGCGCTCTCCGAAGCAGACATCTTCTTCTACCCGCTGCAGCGCGATCACTACGGCACCGCCGAGAACGCGCTGGTCGAAGCGATGTCGCTCGGGCTCGCACCGGTCGTGCTGGACAATCCGGCCGAGATGGCGATTGTGCGCCACGGCGAGACGGGGCTGGTGGCGCGTTCGGTGGAGGACTGCACGGTCTTGCTCCAGACTTTGCTGGCCTCACCGGATTTGCGGGGCATGCTTTCGCGCAACGCGGCTCGTTACGCCGCAGAAGTCCTGACGCCCGCAAGATCGGCGGAGCAGTTTCTAAGCTTGTGGCAGGAGGTGATTGCGGAAGCGCCGAGCCGCCGCGACTTCCGGCGCGCCATCGGCGACACGCCCGCCGACTGGTTTCTGGCGACGCGCTGCCTTCCCGGAGAAACCTGGGATCTGTCGCAAGAGGCGCAGTCGGAGCGTCGGTCGAAGGGCATGCTCGCGCATTTCAGGAGTGCGTTTCCCGGCGACGCATCGCTGTCGCGGCTCGCAGATGACCCTGCGAATTCCACCCGCCGCGCTGCCCACACCAAGGTGGGCTAGCCTCGCCACGCCCTGGAGCGGCGCGAAGACGCGGCCTCCGCTGTCGCAGCATGCCGGATTGCAGGCTAAGCTACCGCGAGACGCACGCATCAAGGGAGGCCACCCATGCCAAGCTTCGCGCGAACGCGCATTGCCCCGATATTCGGCGCGGCGGCCATTCTGCTGGCGGCCAGCGCGGCGCAGGCACAGACCTATCCGGCCGGTCCGGTCCGGGTGCTGGTGCCGTTCGCGGCCGGGGGCTCGACTGACATCATGGCGCGGGTGTTTTCCGAACGCCTTCAAGCCAATCTCGGCCAATCCTTCACAGTCGAAAACCGCGGCGGTGCCGCCGGCCAGATCGCGGCCGCGGCATTCGCCCGCGCGCCGGCGGATGGCTATACGCTGATGTTCACCACCGCGGCGCCGATTACCGTTGCGCCGCAGATGGTCGAAAAGCCGCAATACGACCCGCGCAAGGATTTCGTCCCCGTCGCGATGGTGGCGGTCATGCCGGTCTGGCTGGTGGTGAACGCAGCGTCGCCGTTCAAGACGCTTGCCGACATGCTCAAGCACGGCAAGGACAGCCCCGGAAAGCTCAACTATGGGTCGCCCGGCGTCGGCAGCGAGCCGCATCTTGCCGCCGAAGCGGTCGCCCGCTCGGCGGCTATCCAGATGGTTCACGTGCCGTTCCGCGGCGGCGGCGAGGTGGTGCCCGCGGTGCTGGGTGGCCAGATCGATTTCGCCTCGCTCGCCACCGCCTCGATCGCGGCCAGCCTGAAGCAGGGCACGTTGCGCGCGCTCGCGGTGTCGTCGCCGCAGCGGGCGCCGGATTTCCCGGACGTGCCCACCTTTGCCGAGCTCGGCCACGCCGGCGCGTCCATGCTGCCGTGGTGGGGCTTGATGGCGGTGGCAGGCACGCCGCAGCCGATCGTCGAACGGCTGACGCGGGAACTGGAGGCGATCAGCAAGGATCCCGTTGTCCGTGAGCGGCTGAAGGCCACCTTCGTGCAGGTCGAATTCGCCGATCCGGCCGGGTTTACGCGCGTGCTCGACGCCGAGACCAAGCTTTACGGCGACATCATCCGCGCCGCTAACATCAAGCTCGGGCGCTGACCGTGAAACGAAGCGAGGGGCGTATCCGCACCACGCATGCCGGACGGCTGCCGGTGCCGCCCGGTTGCGAAGGCATGCCGGTCCGTCTGTTTCGCGGTGAGACGGTCGATCCTGCGGTGATCGCGTCGGGGTTGGATCACGTGGTGAAAGCTCAGCTCGACATCGGCATCGACTGCATCGGCGACGGCGAATTCTGGAAGGCGCGCAACTTCACCTATTACAGCCGTCATTTCACCGGCATCGAGACGCGCGAACTGCGCCCCGGCGAGCCGGCCTCGACGCGCGTCTTCACGCGAGAGCGCGACGAGTTCGCGCAGTTCTACAAGGACCTCGACGCCACCGGCACGATCTTCCACGTGCCGGGCGAGAAGCCGATGCCGCCGGAGCGCGTGCGCGCCATCGCGACCGGCCCGATCAAGCCGAAAGACACCGGCGCGCTCGCCCAGGAGATCGAGACCTTCAAGGCCGCCATCGCGCGCGCCGGCCGCGCGGTCGAGGAGACGTTCTTCTGCGTGCTCGCGCCCGGCTGGCTCGATCACTTCATCTATAACGAGTATTACAAGACCGACGAGGAATACGTGTTCGCGCTCGCCGAGGCGTTGCGCGCGGAATATCTCGCAGTGGTCGACGCGGGCTTCATCCTGCAGATTGACGATCCCGGCCTGCCGGACTGGTGGGACATGATCAAGCCGGCAATGAGTGTCGACGACTATGTCGGCAAGTTCGCCAAGATGCGGATCGAAGCGTGCAACCATGCGCTCCGCGGTATCCCGGAGGATCGCGTGCGCTATCACTTGTGCTGGGGCTCCTGGCACGGGCCGCACACCCACGATCTGCCGTTCGAGCACATCATGAAGCTGATGATGAAGGTCAAGGCGCAGTGCTATTCGTTCGAGGCGGCGAACGTCCGCCACGAGCACGAGTGGGCGCTCTGGAAGAACGTCAAGCTGCCCAGCGGCAAGATGGTGCTGCCCGGCGTCGTCAGCCACGCCACCAACCTGATCGAGCATCCGGAGCTGGTGGCCGACCGCATCCAGCGCTTTGCCGCTTGCGTCGGCCGCGAGAATGTCATCGCCGGCACCGACTGCGGGCTCGGTGGGCGAGTGCACGCCGAGATCGCCTGGGCGAAGCTTGCCGCGCTGGTCGAGGGCGCGCGGCTCGCCAGCAAGCGGCTGTGGGGATAGCGCTTTAGAAACCGAACAGCGCCGCCGGATTGTCGACCAGGATCTTCCGCCGCGTCGCCTCGTCCGGCGTCCAGTCGGCCAGCAGGTTGAACAACTGCACCGAGCCGATCTTGTCGGCGAACGACAGGTGCGGATAGTCGCTGCCCCAGATCAGCCGGTTTGGCGCGGCCTCGATCAGCGCACGCGCCATCGGCGCAGCGTCCGCGAGCGCCGGCAAGGTCGCCATCCGGTAGGTGCCGGTGAACTTGACCCACATGCGGCCGTCGCCGTTGCGCAGCACGTCGAGCAGCTTCTGGAAGCCGCGCTGCTTCGGCCCGTCCTTGGCCAGAAACATGCCCATATGCGCGATGCTGAACGAGCAGCGCATCCGGCCGAACACCGGCAGCAGTTCCTCGGTCAGCCAGCCTGGATTGAGAAAATCGACGTGCCAGCCGAGCTCGGCGCAGCGCGCGTCGATGCGTTCGATCCGCTTGCTCCAGGCGGCTGCGAAGCCGGGCTCGGGCTGCTTGATCGGCGACTGGTTGATGCGCACGCCGCGCACGCCGATCTTGTCCATCTCGGCGAGCAGCGAATCCGGGGCGTTCTCGTCCACGTCCACGACGCCGCGGCAGCGCGCGACGCCGACCTCGCGCATGGCGTCGAGCATGCAGGAGTTGTCGCGGCCGTAGGCGCTGGGCTGCACGAACACGAAGCGCTCGATGCCGAGAAGCTTCGCCAGCTCGAGATAATCGGCGAGCGGCGCGAGCGGCGGAACGTAGCGCAGCTTCTCGTTCACGCCGCCGTGCGGATAGCGGTCCGCCGGACCGAACACGTGGAAATGCGCGTCGCAAGAATTCGTCGGCGCGCGGAAGAGGGGCGGCGGCTCGTGGGCGTGGCTCAACTGTGCACCTTCCCGCTAGGCCGTGACCGGCACCCGCCCGGCGTCCCAGGCGGTCGCGCTGATCGAGGACCAGGTCGGGCGTTTGAACTGCGCGTGCAGGCCATCGAGGATCGCATGCGTCGGTAGTTGCGTGCAGCCGATGAACAGCGCGTCGCAGTCCGGTCCCATCGTGGCGAGCGCAAGCTCGCGCACCTGCTCGGCGGTGATGCGCCCGAGCGTGGCGGTGTCCGGCGCACGGAACGAATCCATTCGCACGACCTCGATGCCGCCGTCGTCGAGGAACGCTTCGAGCTGTGTGTTCACGGCGTCGAGGTAGGGGGTGACCACGGCGATGCGCTTGGCGCCGTTGTGCTGGAGCGCCCGCACCATGGCGCGCGCGACCGTCACCACCGGCAGCCCAGTTGCCTCGGTCAGCTTCGCGGAAAGCTCGGCATCGCCCGCCGGGCCCGAGAGGAAGCCCGCGGCGGTGCAGCCGTAGGCGATCAGATCGTAACCGGCGTCCTTGAAATGCTGCCGCGCCAGCGCGATCGCACTGTCGCGATAGGCCGGGACCGCCTCCTTGGTCAGCATGCCGGGACCGCGCGGGATCTTCACCGTGGTCACGGCCGAGCCCGCAGGCAGCCATTTCGGCAGCTCGATCTGCATGGTGGTGTTGTTGGCCGGCACCATCAGGCCGACCTTCATCGTCCGCTTCATGGTCATGCCGCCACCCATCCGAGTTCCCTGGCCTTCTGCACCGGCCGCGTCAGCGAATGCGCCGCGCGCCGTGTGCCGGGCGGCAGCGGCCGCCAGTGCAGCGCGCGCAGCTCGCCGAACACATGCGGCAGCCGCGTCCAGCTTTCGCCGCCGTCGGTGGAGCGGAACAGCTCGCCCAAATTCGTGCAGACGAAGATCAGCATCGGGTCGGCTGCATTGGTGGCGACGCACCAGACGGTGCTCTCCAGCGAACCCGGCAGCTTGGCGTTCTGCCAGGTCTTGCCGTGGTCGCGCGAGCGCAGCAGGAAGCCGTCGTTGCCGGGCGGGCCGTTGCCGTTGGTGAGGAACACCACGCCGGAGTTGTCGGCGCGCGGCACGATCGAGCGCGAATACGGCCACGGCGACGGCAGCTCCTGATACGTCCAGGTCTCGCCGTTGTCCTCGCTGCGATGCAGGCCGCGGTTGGTGGTCGCAAGCAGCGCCTTCGGGCCGCCCGGCGGCTTCACCACCGCGAGCCCATGCACGTCGCCGGACACAAGGCCCCTGTCCTTGTACTCCCAGGTCGTGCCGCGATCCCTGCTGCGATAGATGCCGCCGATCTCGACCGTGGCCCAGACGGTTCCGTCGTCCACCGGATCGAACAGGATTTGCGTGACGCGGGTCGGCCCGCCGTTCACCTCAGAGGCCGGGATGACGCCGGGCGCGGTGAGCGGCGTCCAGCTTCGGCCGGCGTCGGCCGAGCGATAGAACTGGGCGGGGCGCGTGCCTGCGATCACCACATCGGGATTCTTGGAATCGACCGCGACCGCCCAGACGTCCTGCATCGGCGACGGCAGAAGCGTCCAGCGCGCCGTGGGCTCATCCCAGCGGTAGATTCCCTGGTCGCTGCCGGCGAACAGACGCTCCGGCGTCGCCGGATGGCTCATGATCGACCACACGCGCGCCTCGAGATACATGCCGGAGTGGCTGTTCGGGTGCACCCAGGTCGCGCCGGCGTCGTCGCTGAACCAGGCTGAGTGTCCGCCGGTGCCGGCGTAGACATGCACCTCGCCTGCGGCGGTCGGGGTGTCGGTCATGCTGTCCTCCCGGGGCGGCTCTGTCCGAGCCGAGCTTGACCCCACTCTACGAGTAATCCCAACATGCGGGAAATTGGGCAGTGGGTCAGTTTGAAAATTCGCTGAGCCTTATTGCTATTTTCGCTTTGCCTCAAAGTACCAAAGCCTCAAGCAAACAAAGCTGAGAGCGCCTGCGATCCCGGCCCATAGCTGAACGTTCTGACTGCCGCCAGTCGCGCCGCCGATGGTGATGCCCCACATCGTGGACGCGATCAGCCCGGTTATCCAGATCACGACACCCATGTTCCCCTCCCTTGCAGGAAGGATAGCGCGGTAGCATCCGCGCGGGCCAGTCAAGCCGCCCGCTTTTTGTACGGGCCACGCTTTCCGGGTACAAAAGTACCCACTACCGGAAATGACAATGGCGCCCGCGCTGGCGCTGCCACGCAAGGGAGGAATGCCTTGGCTCGATCGACCACACGGCGCGCATTCATGCTCGGCGCCGCCGCAATGCCACTGCTCGCGCGCGGAACTTTCGCGCAGGCGTTCCCGTCGCGGCCGGTCCGCATCGTCATCGGCTTTCCGGCCGGTGGCGGCATCGACATTCTGGCCCGTCTGATGGCGCCGAAAATGTCGGAGCGGCTCGGCCAGCCGGTGGTGGTCGAGAACCGCCCGGGCGCGAACGGGCTGATCGCGACGCAGGGCGTGGCGCAATCCGATCCGGACGGCCACACCATCTTCTTCGGCACCACCGGCAACCTCGCGGTCAATCCGGTGCTCTACGCCGGCCGGCCCGGCATGAACATGGCGCAGGACTTTGCCCCGCTGTCGCACGTGGCCTCGCTCGCCTTCGTGCTGGTGGTGCATCCTTCGGTCCAGGCGAAATCGCTCAAGGAGCTGATCGAGCTTGCCAAGGCGCGGCCGAACGAAATCCTGTTCGGGTCGAGCGGCAACGGCGGCCTGCCGCATCTGTCCGGCGAACTGCTCAATCTCCAGGCCGGCATTAGCACCCGCCACGTGCCGTATCGCGGCAGCGCGCCGGTGTTCAACGATCTGATCGGCGGGCAGGTGCATTTCACCTTCGACGCGCTCGCGATCGCGCAGCCGCACATTGAGGCGGGCAAGCTGCGCGCGCTCGCCACCACCGGCCCGGCGCGGATGAAGGCCTTGCCCGCCGTGCCGGCCGCCAAGGACACGCTGCCGAACTTCGAGGTGGTGAACTGGTACGGCATGGTGGCGCGCGCGGGCACGCCGGCCGAGATCGTCACGCGGCTCAATCAAGAGGTAGCGAACGCGCTACGCCAGCCGGACGTTGCCGAGCGCGCGGCGTCGCTTGGGCTCGATCTGGTCGGCAGTTCGCCTGCGCAATTCGCCACGCTCCAGCGCGAGGAGATCGCGAAGTGGGGCGAGGTCATCCGCACCGCCAACATCAAGGTCGAGTAGGAGAGCCACATGGCGAAGGACAATTACGAGGACGGCCAGAAGATCAGGCGCAAGATGCTGGGCGATGCCTGGGTCGAGCGGTCGGCAGCGACCGAGAACGACTTCAACCGCGAGATCCGGCGCAAGGTGATCAGCCAGGCGTGGGGCGACGTCTGGACCCGGCCGGGCATCGATCCCAAGACCCGCCGCTTCATGACCATGTCGATGATGATCGCGCTGCGCGCCTGGGACGAGTTCCGCCTGCACGTGCGCGCGGGTCTCACCCAGGGCGACCTGACCAAGGACGAGCTGAAGGAAATCATCATCCAGGCCACCGCCTATTGCGGCGCGCCCGCCGGTAATCACGCCGCAGTGGAGGCCGAGCAGGCGTTCAAGGAAATGACGATGTGATTGTTGGGGCACAGACCATCCCCGTCATGGCCGGGCATAGCCGT
>SXGT01734731.1_pt1 | contig 13465 bp, 11 predicted proteins | sample 3176221 | NCBI WGS metagenome assembly SXGT01 (sample SAMN11356862, study PRJNA531348) | freshwater metagenome | isolation source: freshwater sample F1-120 | place: China: Fuxian Lake, Yuxi | collected 2017-12-25
GCCTCATCAGCATCCAAGGCGTACTGGTAACCCTTGCGCGCATCCATGGCCGTGAGCTTGCGGCGTTCACGCCGTGCGCCATCTTGCTCCGAGAGCCCTTGCTTGATGTCCGCCTTCTCTTCGGCATTGCTCTTTTGTCGATCATCCCAGTCAGCGTCGCCTCCCTGCTTGCGCTCTTTCGCGGACTGTTTCAAAGACGCCTTCTGATCCGCCAACTCCTTCTTGCGCGCGTCCTTGAAGACCCGTGCCTGGTCACCCAGGGTCTCATCAATCACCGTGCCGTCAGCGACGGCGAAAGGCACCGATTCGCCTAGGGTGTGATCCACGCTGATCTGCTTGATCGTGTCCTGACCGGCTGCCAATGCGGCTCTGCGCGCCCTGTTTTGGGCTCGGACCGTCTCCCCCATCCCCCTTAACAGGGCACCACCCTGCCCCGGTTTGTAATCACCCTCACGAGTTTTATGCTCACGCATCGAATCAAGGGAATCCCCGAGTCCCGAGTGGGCTTCGGAGGCGGCTGCCTTGGTCAGCCGAGCGGCGTCTTGGCGGGACCTGTCCTTCCTGGCCGAGATAGTTCCTTGGGCGTGCATCGCCAGCCCGATTGCCTCAGCAGTTTGCAGGACTGGACCACCCGCCAACTCGTCCACCGCCTTGAGCGCACCACCGTGCTCATTGATATTGGTGTGGAGTGCCGCCCCCGCCTGACTGAATCCTTGGGCCGTGCGATCACTGCTCGTCGTGCCCGTCTGGCTATAGGCCTCCTGATCCTTGCGCTGGATCATCTTGCGCGTCTCTTCGGCGTAGATGTCCATGCCTTTATCGCGGTTCTCGTCCATCTTCTTCTGAGTAGCCCCTGCGCGATCCTTAATAAACATAGGTCCCAGAGTCGGCGTTTTGGGATCGCGTTTTGCGCGGAAGGCATCCATGTGCGCAGTTGCCTCATCCTGCGTCGTCATGGGTCGAGTGGTCCTACTAGGTGACTGGACAGGTGCCGGCGCGCCGAGTTCCGGTGCCCCCTGAGCGGACCCTGCGGACCTCTTCAACTGCTCGTCGGCGTCGACCTGGGCGGCAGATTGGGTTTGGCCAGTCATCAGCTTTTTTCCTTGTCCAAGGCTCTGACTACGAATCGGAATCCTATCCCGCCAACCTATTACCGTGGCGGAAGTTGAGCCACTTGGCCGGAAGACTCACTCGTCGGCGGCCGGGTCGTCAAAGTCAGCAAGTGGCTGCTTAACCGGCCACCGAACCAGGACCACGATCAAAGCCACCACCAGTACCCCACCAGCGAGCACTTCGAGCCGGTTCACGACCGAGACGGAAGCAAAGGACAGCACCCCGGCACCGAGTTGTTGCGCGAGAATGAAGAATGCCATCGCCAAGACGAACCAGCCGAATGCCTTGCGGAGTCGATCCGGATGCACCCGCCCGACAAAGCTACTGCCGACCAATGCCCCGGCAACTGCCCCGGCGGTGATGACAAGGGTGACGACCCAGTTAATCTGAATTGCCGGGTTCCAACTCACTAGACCGCCGTCACCGAATTTCACCGCGTAGCCCAAGAACCCCGCGATTGACTTCATCATCACCACGAGAAGTGAGGTGCCAACCGCCATCGGCATCGGCATGCCACCGAGTATCGCCAGGGCGGGCACCACCAGAAAGCCGCCGCCGGCTCCCACTAGGCCGGTGACAAAACCCACCACGGCGCCATCCAGCAAGATCCTAAAGAGCGGCAATCCCGTGTGGTCCGTGGCCTTGATTTTCTTGCGGACCCGGATCATGGCGATCGCGGTGACCCCCATCATTACCGCAAAGGCCGCCATCAGCACCGCACTTGGTAAGTGCACACCAATTTGTCCGCCAATAAATGCGCCAACCATCCCGGCCCCACCAAAAATCAGCCCGGTGCGCCAGCGCACTCGGTGCCCCCGTGCATGGCCGATCAGTCCGAATGCGGATGTCACGGCGACCACAAACAGGCTTGCGGCGATGGCGTCCTTGGTGTCGAACCCCATTACGTAGACCAGCAACGGGGTGGTCAGGATTGAGCCACCACCGCCCAAAATGCCCACCGCTAGGCCAATGAAGATGGCCAATCCTCCGGCTACTGCCAGCATGAATTCATCGCCTTATCTGCTAGTCGACCCCCTGAGTGCTCGCGGAGCAACTAACTATCCGGATTCGCATGGAATGCGCGACGGATCGGCTTGACCGGCCGCATCATGAACTCCGGTCGGCGCATCCCCGAAGCACTCGGCCCGGGCCGGGTCTTGGCCAGCCACTCTTGATAGACCTCGCGCGACCGCTTGGTGTCAACGACGACATCACCGTATTGATCCTCGGGATGCGCTTTCTCGATCACGACTTTCTGGTGCCAGCACTGCATCCCTGACCACGGGTCCGGATGCACCGGGAACGCTAGGTTCTGGTGGACCCCCGGGTCATCCCAATTGATCCGCATTGAATCCGGGTCGTCGCTTTCGAATGGCTTGACATGCTCCTTATAGCGCAGGCGCCAGCGGCCATCATCCATTCGGCCGATATCTACCAGGCCCATCACCCACCTGCTCCCCGCGTTCTCCGCGGTGCGCCAGCGGCCCATATGGTGTGATAGCGCGACAACGCCGGGGCGAATCGCCTCGGTTGACCAGATTCGTGCAACGAAGTGGCCGATCTCGGTTGTCACTCGAACCATGTCGTCGGTCTTGAGGCCAATGCGCTCCGCATCAATACTGTTCATCCACATCGGATGCTTATTGGAAATCTCATTGAGATACTTCGCATTGCCGGACCGGGTATGAATCAGTGTCGGTAGCCGGAAAGTCGGAATCAACACCATCTCACCGTGGCTCGGATCGATCTGCGCCGCGGAAACATGTGACTCGATGTAGCCAGGAGTCGCATACTCGGGCCACCCGAAGTCGACCATTGTTGACGAGAACAACTCGAGGCGACGCGATGGCGTCAGCCAGCCCGCGACTTCGCTGCCATCATCAAGGACGACACCGACCGAGCCGGCCTCACCGACCAGTGGCGGCGTTGACTCCATCGTTGTGGGCTTGCGGAGCACACCTTGTGCATCCGCGGTGGCACCGTCGCGCTCGGCCGCACTAAGTTTGCGCTCATCTTGCCGATACAGATCACTTGCAACCTCATAGGCGCCGTACTTGCGCATGAACTCCAGGGGCGTTAAGCCCATTGACGCTGCCTTCTCCGGCAACCCGGGCACCGTGTTCTCAAAGATCCAGGAGTAATACTCATCGACCGTGATTTTTTCACCCGGACGACCCGGTGCCTCAAAGAACTTGCGGATACCAAGTGAGCCATCGGGGTCGATGCGCCAGGAGAGCTCGAACCAGAATTCGTTCTCTTCCCATACTTCACCGGGGTTAACATCGCGGGTGTCGGTGAACTTCGCACCCATCTTCTCCATGGCCACCCGCCGGACCGGTTGCCTGAAGCCCAGCCACTTGCCACCGTACTGCTCATAGGATTGGGTGTCGTGGCGCTCAGTGCTATGCCCCATCGGCAGCACATAGTCGGCAAATGACGCAGTCTCTGACCAAGTGGGCGTTAGGGCCACATGACAACCGACCTTATCTTCATCGGTCAGCGCCTCGATCCACGAGAAACCGTCCGGGTTGGTCCAGATTGGGTTGTAGACACGGGAGAAGTAGACCTCTAGCTTGCCGCGCCCATCTTGCAGGAAGTGCGGCAACAGGATCGACATCTCATTGGTTGACAGCGGGAACTCCGCCGGCCAGAGCATCTTGTTCCACAGGTCATGGCCGCCGGGCATATCGGGGCCGTGCGGGATGATCTTGTTCCAGCCGTTGGGGCTGGTACCGCCCTTGGTGCCGACACTTCCGGTCAAGACTGTTAGGAAGAATAGTGCGCGCGAAACCATCCAGCCGCCAAGGTTGCCCGCGGTCGCAGCCCGCCAAACATGCGCCGCTAGGCGCCCATCGGACTTCGACACAATCTCCGCAAGGTCCGCGATCTGCGCGGCCGGGATTTTGCACTCCTGCGCGGCGTAATCAAATGTGTATTTCTGATAGTCAGCGGTTAGGCGGGCCTTAAAAGCCTCGAAGTCCTCCGGGTCAACGTCCGGGTGCATATTGCGCAGGTAGTCGCGCCAGTTTACCCAGCGGTTTAGGTAGTCCCAGGCAACTTTGTCAGTGCGCAGCAGATAAGACGCGATAGCCAACAGCATCGCCGCCTCACTGCCGGGCCATGGTGACATCCACATATCGGCATGCGCCGCCGTGTTGGACAACCGTGGGTCAACCACCACCAACGTGGCATCGCCGCGAGTCTTGGCCTCCATGATGCGCTGGGCATGGGGATTGAAGTAGTGGCCGGCTTCCAGGTGGCTTGAAATCAGCAGGATTACCTTGGCATTTGCATAGTCTGGCGACGGTCGGTCGTAACCGCCCCACAGGCTGTAGCCAAGTCGCGCACCGGCTGAACACACATTCGTATGACTGTTATGGCCATCGACTCCCCAGGCAAGTAGCACTCGCTCGGCAAAGCCATCCTCGCCCGGGCGACCCACGTGGTAGATGACTTCGTCGCGTCGCTCTTCGATAATCGCCTTGCGGATTCGGCCGGCGACCTCATCTAGGGCCTCATCCCAAGAAACCCGCTCGAACTGGTTACTGCCGCGCGGGCCGACCCGCTTGAGTGGATAAAGAATCCGCTCGGGATCATTTATCTGGTTGATGGTTGCCGGGCCTTTCGCGCAATTGCGCCCACGCGAACCAGGATGGGCCGGGTTGCCTTCTACCTTTAGAACCTCATTGGTCTCTTTATCGACATAGGCCAAGAGCCCGCACGCCGACTCGCAGTTAAAGCAAGTAGTTGGCACCAGCGCATAGTGACGACCGACCTTGCGCGGGTGCGCCTTGGCGTCATGCATGAGGTAGTCATCCCATTGGTCAACCGGTGGATAGTTGGAAAGGGTGTCGCGAACCCGGAGCCCATAGTGCTCGGGTTGGTCGTCGCCGACCGGTTGGGCCGCCGGGCCGACTGAAACCGAGCCTTTGTGCTTGCGCGAGCTCATTAGTTATGTACTCCCTTTTCCCTTTTTTCAGTCACGATCATGAAAGTGGAACATCCTGAGCAGCCTTTACGAAGACCGTCTCATGCGCCAGGAGCGCCACTTGGACGACAAGTCCGGCAATTACCCCAAACCAAAGAGACCCGCCGAGTGCGACCGGGATCGCAAAGGCCGCTGCAACTACTGCCAGCGCGATCGAGCCACCCCAAAATGTTCGCGCGTAGCGACCGTGGGTGATGCTATGCGCCGCCACGGACGCGTTCTGGGTTTGATGGCGCCCGCCAAATTCAACCGCGACGATCAGTAGGTGCGCGACCACGCCCGCAATCAGCGCCCAGCCCAGCCAGCGGCTAACTGCGGTGTCAGGCGATACGAAAGGAACCACGATCAGCAGCGCTCCGGCACCGGTCATGACAGCTTGCGCCAATAGATGCCAGAACAACGCCGGTGACTGCCACAGGTCGCGGCCCTCGGCTTGGCCGAACAAGAACGCGGTGTAGCCAGCGACCATTACCGCGGCCGGAATCGCCGGCCAGGCCAGCCAATAGACAACTTCCTCAAAGCCGAATGCGCCGCTCAGGAATGTCAATCCAGCAACCCCGGCGAAAATCCCGAGGAATACCGAACCCCAGACCAGCCAAGACCGCGGATTCGGCTTGGTCAAGATGTAGTAGAAGCGCTTGGGCTGCTTGAGATCCCAGACCAAAAGCACCGCCGTTAAGCCGATGAAGACGGCCCCGATCAATGGGGCGATGGTGGTAAGCAGCACCGAGCGGTCCGGAGATGTCAAAATGAGCAGGGCTGCCAGGGCCACGGCACCGGCGGCTATCGACTTGGTCCAAAGGTAGGTCCAGACTTTCCAGCCCCAGGGCCTTGGGTGGGCGGTGTTCAGCGTCGTGCGAGCCTTGCTAACGGGGTCACCGGGCAAATCACCGGCAGTCTCCAACCGCAGCGGGTCGGCGTCGGCCCATAAATAGGTGCCGTCAACGGGCGCCGCCAGTGGGTCGAGCACGGTGCTATCAGCACCCACGTAATAGACATTTGGCCGGGTGCCTTGCTCGGGTGCGCGCACATTTACCGGAGTCAAACTCAAGAACTTACTTATGCCACTTGCCGGATCCTCGATATCGCCGACCCAGATCGACTCGGTTGGGCAAACCACCACGCAGGCTGGCTCCAACCCTTGATCGATGCGGTGCGCGCAGAAATTGCACTTGGCTGCGGTGTGGGTGTTCTCATCTATGTAGATGGCGTCATATGGGCAGGCTTGCTGGCAGCTCTTGCAGCCGATGCACAGATCGCTATCGAAATCGACGATGCCGTCGTCGCGCTTGAAGAGCGACTGCGTCGGGCAGATAGTCACGCATGGCGCATCGGTGCAGTGGTTGCATCGCATGACGCCCATCTCGCGGGTTGTCGAAGGGTATTCACCCTTATCGACGTACTTCACCCACGTGCGAAACTGCCCCAGCGGCACATTGTGCTCGGTCTTGCAAGCCACCGTGCAGGCATGGCAGCCGATGCAGGACCGCTGGTCGATCGCAAACCCATAACGCATGTAGTTACTTCTTTCTGATAGTGAAAGTCAAAACTCCATCTGACTCCGAGGATGACACAATCTCGTTACCCGTCTGACTGGCCCAAGCCGGAATATCTGATCTCGCGCCACCATCGGTAGCTTCAAGTCGCACTAGTTCACCTGACTGCATTTCCTTCGCAGCTTTGGCCACCATCAGCACGGGCATAGGGCACTTTTGCCCACGCGCATCAATAGTCCGATTTACATCGTCCACTTTTTACCTCCCCAGGTTAGATAAGTCTAAATGAAAAGATTGATTTGGCTTTTTGACATGCGGGCTAGTGCGGTAGCCGCACCCGCGGGCTCACCCAATCCGTCGATCATCTGCTCCGGCTTGATACCAAGCAGATCCATGGTCATCTGGCATGGCCACATATTCACTCCCATGTCCTGACACATCACAAAAAGATCCTCGGGCGGCAGCAGATTGTTCTTCTTCGCAACTTTGCGCATCATCCAGTGCCCCATGCCGCCCATTTCCATTCTCGAGAGCTTTGCCTTTTTCATCCCCGGGGCATTCATGCCGGCCAGCATCTTGGTCATCGCATCATGACCTGTGATCCGAACGTCATCTTTAACAAGTGGGAACAATCCCCAGAAAGTAAAGAAGACTGTTACGTCCATACCACTTGCCGCCGCGGTAGAACTCAGAATCACCGTCGGCCATAACTTATCTAGGTCTCCACTAAAGGCGATGATTGTCATCGACTCAGGATTTTTGTCACTCTCGTTCTCGGCCATCATTGTGTCCTCTCCAAGGCGCCGTGAACGCAAACGTAGGGCCTGGGGCCTTGAAGGGCAAGCGTTTTGGCCACTCCGGAGAAATAAAATCTATTACGATATTTTCCGATTTTTTGCATATTTGGCAGATCGATCAGTATTAGAGTCTGCGCATATACACATTTGCGCATTCTGGAGGCTACATGTCGCGCACGGTAACCAGCCATGAGCTGTACGAGGAAATTGAGCACGGGTCGGTCCCGATGATCCTTGATGTGCGCAACCAAGATGAGTTTGCGGCCTGGCGGGTTGAGGGAAACAAGCCCGTTCCGACCCGAAATGTCCCTATTTGGCTGGCAGTTGAAGACATTGAGGCGTTGGCCAAGGAGATACCGGACAACACCGTCGTCATCTGTGCTCATGGCAACGGCAGTGACCTCCTGCTTGACATGCTCGCCGCCGAAGGAAGAAAGACACGCAATCTCACTGGCGGTACCCAAGCTTGGGCCGCACTTCTTATCGCCAAGGAATTGGATTGCTTGCCTATCGGGTTGGTAGGTTGGCAAATTCAGCGTCCGGCCAAAGCCTGCATCTCTTATGTCATTGGGGTGCCGGGCCAAGGCGCAATAGTTGTTGACCCAGCGCGATTTCTTGATACCTATCTGGAGCTTTCGCAAAGCCAAGGTATGACGATCAGGCATGTCATTGATACCCACGTGCACGCCGATCATGTGACCGGCGGTCCGGCTCTGGCGCACTTGACCGGTGCCACGTACCACGTTCCGATTGAGGACACCGGCGGTAAAACCCCGTTCCCGAATGAGCCCCTTGCGGATGGCGCGCGACTGGACCTTGGCGACATCACCATCGAAACATTGGCGATCAAGATGCCCGGGCACACTCCAGGCACCACCTGTGTGCACGTGCCCGGGAGTTTGCTCCTCACCGGCGACACGGTTTTCGTGCGCGGTGTTGGCCGGCCAGATCTCACCGGGAAGGCCGATGAGCTCGCGCGCGAGCTCTTCCATACAGTTCACGACCGGTTGCGTCCGTTGGATCCTGCGACGCGAGTCTTGCCTGCGCATTGGTCCACTGACGAGGAGATGGGCGCGGACGGGCTCGTTAGCACGGACCTTGAGTCGGTCTTCACCTCGCTTTTGATGCAGGAAGAAGACCTCACGGCCTTCGTTCAAGCAATCATTAGTTCGCTGCCGAGCGCACCTGATATTTACGACACCATTCGCCTGGTTAATTCCGGCCAATCGGCAACCGATGAGGAAATCGAAATTCTTGAGATCGGGAAGAATCAATGCGCTGCCTCCACCACGACATAAGCACCCCTGACTGGTATTGGCCCAACCGGTGAAGTAGGTTGGCGGAGTTCGCGCCATGGAGCTGGAGAAAAATGGATAAGCAGACCTCGCTGGAGATTCACGAGCTGCACGCTCGGATCTGCAAAGCCATCGCCGACCCCAAGCGGCTGCTCATCATCACGGAGTTGCGCAATGGGCCGATGACCGTCGGGGAATTATCCGAGGCACTCGAACTCGGACAATCAAACACGAGTCAGCACCTGGCCATTCTGCGGGATCGCGGTGTGGTCGACGCCACCAAAGAAGGGCTCAACGTCTACTACTCCCTTCGCAGTAAGAAAGTCGTTAAGGCTATTGATCTGTTGCGCGAATTTCTGGTGGAACAACTCGACTACCAAGTGAAGATCGGGCGGGCGGCGGGCAAATCAGCCGTGACCAGCGGGCGTCGCTAGTCACAAACCTTGCTCGTTACCCGACATAGTGCTTATCGATGATGCTGTAGACCTCGTCCAGAATGGCCAAGCCTTCTTTCGCTTCGGTTTCGGTCACGGTGCAAGGCGGGGCAACATGCATGCGGTTGTAGTTGATGAATGGCATCAGGCCGCGCTTCTTGCATTCGCCGACTAACTCGGCCATGGCCGGTGAGGCTGGGCCGTAACTCTTACCACCGTAGGGTGCAAGTGGCGCCCTAGTGGCCCGGTCGGTTACCAGATCCAACCCCCAGAACACCCCGAGGCCACGGACCTCACCGATGACGGGGTGTCGGTCACGCAGCTCCGCCAGGCCGGGGCCTAGCACTTTCGCACCGATCATGGCAGCGTTCTCGACGATGCCCTCCTCCTTCATGGCATCAAGGGTGCCGATGATGGATGCACACGCCAAGGGATGCCCGGAGTAGGTGAGCCCACCCGGGAATACGCGTTCATCGAAGGTGGCAGCAATGTGGTCGGCAATGATTACCCCACCTACTGGCACATAGCCGGAGTTGGAGCCCTTCGCAAAGGTGACCAAATCCGGCACCACATCAAAATGCTGGAAGGCGAACCACTTGCCGGTTCGACCAAAGCCCGACATGACTTCATCGGTAATGAAGACAATCCCGTATTTATCGCAGATTGCGCGCACACCTTGAAGGTAGCCAGGAGGCGGCACGAGGATCCCCGAGGTGCCAACCACCGACTCGATCAAGATGCAGGCGATGGTGCTTGGGCCCTCGAAAATGATCACCTGCTCGAGGTGCTCAAGCGCCCGCTGGCTCTCCTGCTCTGGGCTGGTCGACCAAAAAGGCGTTCGGTAAAGATAAGGGCCGAAGAAGTGCACATGTTGCGAGGCGTATTCATTTGGCCAGCGACGCGGATCACCGGTTGCGGTGATCGCGGCCCCCGTATTGCCGTGGTAGGACCGATAAAAGGACAGCACCTTGTGCTTGTTGGTGTGCACGCGAGCCATGCGGATTGCATTCTCGATGGCATCAGCACCGCCATTGGTGAAAAAGACCTTATTCAGATTAGGTGCGGCTAAATCGGTGATGCGCTGCGCGGCCCCATTGCGTGCATCATTGGCGTGCTGGGGTGCAATGGTGGCAAGTTTTGCCGCTTGATCTTGAATTGCCTTGATTACCTTGGGATGCTGGTGGCCGACATTGGTGAAGACCAATTGCGAGGAGAAATCCAGGAATCGGTTACCGTCGTAGTCCCAGAAGTAACTGCCTTCGGCGCCGGCGACGCACATCGGGTTCAGGGCACCCTGCGCACTCCAGGAGTGAAAGACATGGGCCCGATCCATCTCAAGGACGCGCTTGCCCTCTTCCGGGTTAGGTTCGATCAATGGTCTGGCTCCTATTACTTAGGTACTATCAGTGACTGTGCTGGATGGAGCTGCGCACCCGTTCGCGCAACTCCAAGAAGGCCGGCAAGGATCGGATCTCCTCCGCCGCGATGACCTCACCGGGCTTTGAGAAGATGGCTGGCTCGTCAAAGACAATTCTGCCCGGGCGCGGACTCATGACCAGGACTCTTGACCCAAGGAACACCGCCTCATCAACACTATGGGTGATGAAGAGAATGGTCTTGCCGGTCTTGCGCCAGATATCAAGAAGCTCATTTTGGAGGCGCTCGCGTGTTAGCGCGTCAAGGGCGCCAAAGGGCTCATCCATCAAGATAACCTCCGGGTCGCTTGCCAGCACCCGGGCGATCTGGCAGCGCTGCTGCATTCCGCCGGACAACTCATAGGGCTTTCGACTCGCGAAGTCCGAGAGCCCAACTAGGTCGATGTATTTCTTGGCCTCCGCGGTGCGCTCAGCCTTGCCCATCTTGGCGAATTTAAGCCCGAGGGCGACGTTGCTGCTCACGTCAAACCAGGGATAAAGGGTTGGCTGCTGGAAAACGACCCCACGATCGGCCCCGGGCTTGGTCACCGGGACGTTATCGATACTGATCGTGCCTTCCGTTGGCTGCATGAAGCCGGCGATGAGCCGGAGCAGGGTGGTCTTGCCGCACCCAGAGGGTCCGGCAAGACTCACAAACTGCCCCGGCTCAATCACCAGATCAATACGTGACAAGGCCTGGATGCTCGTTCCCCGTGAATTGAAGAACTGGCGTATACCGACTATCTCCAGCGCCTTGTCATGTCTCACTGCTCTGCAGCCGCCTTTGCCCATTCGGCGCTGACGCCGTTTGAGTAGACCTCAGGGGCACTGACAGCATCAATGCTGCCCTGGCCGAGCAAGAAGTTCGCGGCCGAGAAGAGATCCTCGCCCAACTTCTTACCCAGGTACGCATCGGTTGCCTGCGTTGCTGCTGGGATGTACTCCGCACCAGCGAACATCTTCGTGATGTCCTCGATTGGCAGTGCCAGTTCTGCGGCACCACTCTTGGCGGCTTCGGCCTGGTTGTCCAGAATCAATGACACTGCGTAGTTCTGGGCGTAGGCCCACTGCGTCATGAATGCCGGGTTGGCAGCCAGGAAGTCATTGGTGCCTGACACCAGGTCGAAGGTCGGGTACCCAAGCTTTGCGGTATCCGCATTCGACAAGATGACCGTTCCGCCGAGCTTGGTGAGCTCAGAAAGGGCTGGGTCCCATACCCAAACACCATCAACATCCTTCCAAGCAGCCGCCATGGCACTTGGCTCGAGGTTGATCAAGGTGACATCATTCTCGATGCCGGCATCGATCAGGGCCTGCACTAATGAGTAGTGCGAGGTCGAGGCAAACGGCGTGCCGATTGTCGTGCCCTTGAGATCGGCAATGGTCTTGACCGCAGGATCCTTGACAACCAAGGCCTCAATCGTGCCGATGACATCATGAATCCAAACCACGGTTAGTGGCAGGTTCAACGGCGCCGAGAGGGTCTTCGTTGCAGGGGACGATCCGAACTGGCCGAGGTCCAGGCTGCCAGCACCAAATGCCTGGATCACATCGCCACCTGAACCAAATAGGCTCCAGCTGACCTTTGCATTTGGCATGCAGGCCTCAAGTAGCCCGAGATCCTTGACGATGAGATCGCCATTGAGGATGTTCTGATAGCCGATACGTGCGGTCGTTGTGACCGACTCATCTGGCGTCCACGGGCAGGCGCCTGCTGCCGGTGCGGCTGCCGCGGAATCCGTGGCAGCAGGGGTGCTGCTGCCGCAGGCGGCAAGCGCCGTGGCAAGCAGTAGAGCGACACCGCCGGTGGCGATGACCTTGTTCAACTTCATTTACTCCTCCTATTTTAACCGGGTGGCCGAACTCCTTGGGTATTGCTGTCTTCCTCTTATACCTTGCCTTTCCATGGGACAAGTCGGTGTTCCAGCATCCGGATGATGCTGTCGAGCACGATGGCTGCAATTCCGATGATCAAAATTGCCGCGATCGTCATTGGGGTATCAAGTTGCGTTCCGGATAGATAAGCCAAGCCGCCGATACCTGGGATACCGTTATTAAGCTCGGCGGCAACGACGGTTGTCCAGGCGAAACCAACGGCGACACGTATACCCGTGATTACCTCTGGCGCCGCGGACGGCACCATGACATTGGTTATCACTTGACGCTGGGAGGCGCCCAGTGTCAATGCCGCATTGAGCTGATCCTCGCGGATACTCTTGACGCCGCTAATGGTCGCGATTGTGATCGGCGGAAACACCGCCAAGAAGAGCAGCCAGATCTTTGACGTGTCACCGATTCCGAACCAGACGATCAGCAGGCCGATGTAGCCCAAGGGCGGCAGGGACCGAAGGAAGTTTAGGTATGGATCCGCAACAGTGCCCACCCATTTCCAGGTTGCCATCAACATGCCCAATGGAATCCCGAAAATAATTCCCGCTGCGACACCGATACCTATGCGCTGCAGGCTCGCAAGTAGGTGCTCCCAGATGAAGTATCCGTAGGCACCCTTGACAATCTTGTCGACGCCCACCGCTACCGGGTGGTAGGTGTTGCCTTCAATGAACGCGTGCCACACCGCAATAGGTGATGGGAGATACAGCGGCGGCATCAATCCGAAGCCGGTGATAGCCGACCAGACAAGGAGGGCGAAAAGCAAGGCGAGGAGACGAATAGTCCAAGGATTGCTGCGCACGCGAACCCAAAGGGGCGCCGACTTGGATACTGCCGCCGGGCCACCATGGCGATCGTCTGGACCACCACTTGGGTGGTACTCCAGACCCTCCAAAGGAATTACCACTGATTACGCCCTTTCCGCAGGCATGCCACCCGAATATATTGCGGCCTGGACAAGAGTGACAAGGGCGATATCAAAAACATCCTGAGTGTTACAGCCCCGTGATAAATCATTTATCGGCGCCGCAAGACCC
>SXGT01868167.1_pt1 | contig 13465 bp, 11 predicted proteins | sample 3176221 | NCBI WGS metagenome assembly SXGT01 (sample SAMN11356862, study PRJNA531348) | freshwater metagenome | isolation source: freshwater sample F1-120 | place: China: Fuxian Lake, Yuxi | collected 2017-12-25
AATCGTTATATTTGGAACCAGTATATTGCTTATAAGCTTTTCTGCTGTTCTGTTACCTAAAAAAGTAGTTAATGGATGTTACTGGTGTGAAGTTTTGTTTTGATTAGTAATGTTTATTTAATGAACTATCTTTATTTAATTATGTCTAAGAAATTAAAGATACTTGCGGCGTCGGATTTACACGGAGATTCTCGTTTGACTAAGCGACTTGCCGAAAGAGCGGAGAAGGAAAAAGTTGACATTGTGGTTTTGTGTGGTGATTTGACTGGATTTGGTGAAAGTAACAATTTGATTAAACCTTTCAAAGATAAATCGCAGAAAGTTTTGCTTTTGCCTGGAAATTGGGATTCATTTGCGACGACAGATTTTTTGGCGCAACTTTATGGAGTTAAAAATATTCACGGATATTCGGCAGTTTACGAAGGAGTTGGATTTTTTGGCGCAGGTAGTACGTCTAAAATGTTTGGTCCGAGATCGGGCATAAGTGAAAAGGAAATGATGCAGACGCTTGAACGTGCACACACAGGACTGAAAGGAATTGAAAAGAAAATAATGTTGACGCACATGCATCCCGCCGGCGGGAAAACTGAAAAAACGGGATTTGAAGGGAGTAAGTCGATAAGAAAAGCTGTTGAAAAATTTAAACCAGATTTGCTTTTACACGGACATATTCACGAAACTTTTGGAATGGAAGATAATATCGGAAAGACGAAAGTTATTAACGTAGGAAGAGACGGCGTCGTGATTGAAATTTAGTTAAATTTAATTTTTGATTTTTATATTGCCTGAGAAGGATTTGTCGCAATGAGATGTGAGGCGCGAAGCGCCGAACTGCGCCGGTTACTTTTATCTTTTATTTTGATAAAGGACGTTTAATAGATATTAAGAGAAGTTTTGATTATACTAAGAATTATAAACCTCTTAAGGATATAAATCTCGGAGGATTGGATGAAGTATCATAAAAATTCGGGGTTGCCAGTTGTGCCGTTGTATTACAGCGTGCCGTTGCTCGCGATTTGCGTCGTCGCTTTACTGATTTTAGTTTTCGTTTTCAATATTGAAGTTCCAGATGTTTCACTTGCACCTCCTCCGAATGCAGTGACTGTGAGTGCCTGCGGAATATTATCTCAAAATAATACTTATTATGTTTTGAATACGAGTCTGCAGATTTCTGGCGGACATTGTATTTATATTACGGCTCATAATTCGACGCTTGACGGATTAGGGATATACAATATTTCTGGTTCATCAACTTATTCTGGCGTTGTGGTTCAAGGAAATGGAAATAATGTTAGAGGATTGAATATTGGAGAAGTTTATACGGGAATAGATAATTTAGGGAATGGGACGATGATACAGAATAATTATATTTTCAATTCTACTATCGGAGTTAAGGTTTTAACAGCTGTAAACGTTTCAGTCATGCATAATGTTCTCCAAGGTATATCTTTTGCTGGAATTTATTATAGTGTATTTTCTAAGTGTTCTGGAAGTTATTCTGCCAACGGAATTTACAATAATAGTATTACTGCGAAAATTTCAGCAGGCATATCGAACGGAATATATCTTACCGATACTAATAATTGCAATATTAGTTCCAATGTTGTCAAATATTTTAGGACGTCGCTAAATTTTAATAATGGGTTCGATTATGAAGTTACAAATAATCTTCTAGAAAATCACGCAAACGGATTGTATTCCATCACAAGCCAAAATATTAATTTTGTAAATAACATTATTAGAAATTCGTCGTTGGATGCAATTTATCTTGTGCATTTCATCGGCAACATTTCTAATAATCTTGTTGAAGGAACTAACGTTTCATATAATGATTTGAAGACTACAGGCGCTACTACTGAAATTAATTTGATAGATATGTCTCTTGCTAAATACAACTTAACTAGCACTATTATTAGATTTATACGTTCTGGAAAAGGAGAAATATCATTTTATCCACGCATTACAGCTGGTGGAAATAATTTGAGTTCAGATGTAAAGATATATTCTAATTTTGCGGAAGTTGATTCTGTTAGTTCTCCCGGATTTAATAAATCGGCTCTTGTGAAATTTGAGAATATTTCAACTACTTTGAATAATCCTGTGATTTTAAGGAATGGTGTTTCTTGTCATCTAAGTGTTTGTGTGAATCTTACTGCTTTGAATGCAGGAAATGTTTTGTTTAATGTAACTGGATGGACGAATTATTCTATTGGTTGGACTTATGTAATTTCGCCTGCTCCTGTAGCTCCACAAATGATTAATATAACTGAACCTGATCCGAGTGAGAATTATTCACTAAGTTCTTTCCCAGTCGTTTTTAATGTAGTTCTAAACCAAACAGGACGTGCGTGGTTTACTTTAGGTAATGGAACCACTAATTTTACGATGAATAGCGATGATGATTTGTCTTTCAATTATATACAAAACAATTTGCCTGCGGGGAATTATGTTTTTACAGCATACGCAAACTTTACAGGCACGACACAAAAGTCTACTGCGTCGGTTAACTTTAGCGTCGGTGCTCCAATTATTCCACCAGCAAGTCCATTTATTTCTATTGAAGCACCAAATCCAAATCAGAATTATTCTTTGAATAATTTCCCTGTTAATTTTATCACTACTTTGAGCCAGGCTGGAAAAGCGTGGTTTACTTTGGGCAATGGGACCACTAATTTCACGATGGTAGCTTCTTCTACTACGAATACTTATTTCACTTATAGTCAAACTACTCTTCCCGTCGGTAATTATGTTTTCACCGCATACGCAAACTTCACCGGCACGACGCAAAAGTCTACTGCGTCGGTTAACTTTAGCGTTCATGAAAATACTCTTCCTTTGGCTAATCCGTTCGTGAATATTGAAGAACCAGATACAAATGAGGCTTACTCAGTGAATAATTTACCTGTGTTGTTTATTGCTACTTTGAGCCAGGCCGGAAAAGCGTGGTTTAGTTTGGACAATGGAGTAAATAATTTTACGATGATAAATTCTTCCGTTAATAATACTTATTTCACGTATAGTAAAGGTGGCCTCTCTATTGGGAACTACACTTTGAAAGTATACGCAAATTTCACCGGCACGACGCAAACTTCATTAGATTCTGTTAATTTCAGAGTTGTTAATAGCACTCAATCTAATTCACCTCCTGGTAGTCCGACGGCAACTATTGATGAGCCGAGCACAAACGAAATTTATTCTGTGAATAATTTCCCTGTTTCGTTCGCAGTTACTTTGAGTCATGCCGGAAAAGCGTGGTTTAGTTTGAATAATGGAACCACTAATTTCACGATGGTGGCTTCTTCTACGAACACACATTTCACTTACACCCAGAGCACTCTTCCCGTCGGGAATTATGTTTTCACCGCATACGCAAATTTCACTGGCACGTCGCAAAAATACAAGACGTCTAAGAATTTCCAAGTCGTGAGCCAGCAAGTTTTGAATACGACTACTAGTTCGAATAATAATCTTCCTTCTGGAGATCTTCCTCCTGCTAGCGCGAATGTTGAATTCAAACATATTGCTTACTGGCTCGTTGTCGCGATTTTGGCTGTTGCGATTGTAATATTAATTTTGTTGATTATAAAATATTTCAAAACTCGCGAGGTTTCTAAAAACGTGATGCCGGGAAATATTGCGAGTCAGTTGAGATAAATTTTTGTTGAATTTTAAGAATTTTTTTGTGAGATGGAAAACGTTAAAAATAGAATTGATTTGTAGAGGAGATGGAAAAGAGTGAATTTATTTATTTAGTTTCATTGTTCGCGCTGGTTTTGATGGGAATTTTTGCTTATTCTTATTTTAATAGTGATGGACTTAAAGTGCGGCTCTCACCGACGGGAGTTAATTTGGCGTGGACAGATAACTCCGATAATGAAAATGGATTTACTGTTCAACGAGCTGAAAATTCTGCGTTTACTAATCCTGTTGTTGCTTGTCAGGCGAGTTCAGTTCCCGGAGTCGGAGCGTCTGGAACTTGCTCGCATCCTTTAACTGAACTTACTTCTGGAGTGACTTATTATTATAGAGTTAGTGCTTATAATGCGATAGGAGCGAGTGCTTGGTCGTCTACGGCTACATTGACTTGGTTCGGACAGTGTAATTCTGGTCCGCCTGCGCAGACGCAGTCTTGCAGTTCGTCGAATAATCCTTTGCAGGGTGCTTGTGTTGCTGGAACTCAAACTTGTCAGATTGATGGCTCGTGGAGTTTGTGCGTCGGAGAAGTTTTGCCTGGCACGGAAAATACTGCTGTTACTTGCTCGGACTCTTTAGATAATGATTGTGATGGTTTGATTGATTGCGCCGATACTGATTGCGTTGGTGTTGCTTCTTGTTTATGCACTCCTGGCACTTCGACGGCTTGTTACTCTGGTTTGTCTGGAACTGCTGGAATTGGAATTTGTCAATCAGGAACACAAATTTGTAATGCTCAAGGAAATGGTTATGGTTCTTGCACAGGGCAAGTTTTACCAACTACTGAAATGTGTAATGGTTTAGATGATGATTGTGATGGATTTACCGACGAGCACACAACCAATCCAAATAATCCTTTGGCGCAGAGTTGTTATACTGGACCAGTTGGAACGCAGGGAGTCGGAGTGTGCTCGACTGGATTGCAGACTTGCGTTACTGGTGCGTGGAGTGCTTGCGTGGGTGAAGTTTTACCGAGTTTGGAAATTTGCACAGGTGGATTAGACGAAGATTGTGACAATACTTTCGACTGCCAAGATAATTCTTGTTCTGCTGTTTCGGTTTGTATGGCTCCGAGCTCGCCTAGTGGATTCGGCACGAGTTTTGCTTAGATAAATAGTGCGAATATATTCTTAATGAAATGAGTTTTTTAGTTTTGGTATTCAGAAAAGGAAAATATAGTGGATGCGAGGTATTAAAAATCAAAGAGATTTAAGGAATAATATGGAAAAGAGGATTGCAGATTATTCAGTGCCGATTATTCTTTTGGCTATTGTATTGGTTTATGTTTTTACTATTTTAAGTGTTGAAAAAGTTGAAGAAATTTCTGTAATGCTTTCGCCGACGCAACTGGGGTTTGGATGGACGGATACTTCTAATAATGAAAATGGTTTTAGGATTGAAGCAAGCACAGATTCAAACTTTCTCACTGGAGTTTTTATGGTTTGTGACGTCGGAGTGAATGTTGAAACATGTAGTTATTCATTGTCGAGTTTAGTTGTTGGAACGACTTATTATTTTAGATTGTGGGCGTGGAATTCGCAGGGGAATAGTGGTTATGTTACGAATTTTATGACCATTCCTACGCAATGCGCAGATACTTTCGATAACGAATTGATTCCTGACGGCGCGATTGATTATCCAGCTGACTTTTCGTGTTCGAGTGCTGCGGATAATGATGAGACTAATCCATTAGCGCAATGTCAAGACGGAATTGATAACGACGGCGATGGTGTTGTAGATTTGTTAGATATCGGGTGTGCAAATAATCAAGATAATGACGAGTATAACGCGCCATTGATTGCTTGCGGAAATGGTGTTGTCGAACAAGGGGAATTTTGCGACGATAATAATCTGAATAATAACGATGGCTGTTCGTCAACTTGTCAAATTGAGGCGGGATGGATTTGCAGTGGGGGATTGAGCGTTTGTGTTAGAACTATTTGTAATAATGGAATTGACGACGATGGAGATAATCTGATTGATTTTCCGGCAGATACTGCGTGCGCAAATATTAATGATAACAACGAAGGTGTTTTGGGAACGAGCGCTGTTTGCGGAAATAATGTTCCTGAAACTAATGAATTATGTGGTGAGCCGAGTTTGACTTGTCCGTCGGGAAATACGTGTAGTTCTTGTTTGTGTTTGCAAATTTCTCCAGGGCTATGTTCTTCAGGGAACACGCAATCGTGCGTTGTTTCTGGGCAACAAGGTGTTTGCGCGACGGGGACGCAAACTTGTGTTGTTGCGACTGGACAATTTGGAGTTTGTATTGGACCTTCACCTGGAACTGAAACGTGTAATAATTTAGATGATGACTGCGACGGACAAACGGATGAAGGATTGAGTTGTGGTGTTGTTGTAACAAGCTCCGGAGGCGGTGGAGGCGGAGGCGGAGGTGGCGGCGTAGTAGCGTCAAACGCTTTTAGCTGGTTGAGGACGACCGATTTGAGTGATGTTGATTCAACATCTTTCACTTTCAAATTATCTGCACGAGAAAGAGTTAAAGTCTTAATAGATGGAACAGCGTATTTTGTCGGAGTCTTAGAAAAGCAGAATGTTAAAGCTAAAATTGTTGTTAGTGCGACCCCCGAACAGAGTGCTGTTTTAGGCGTTAGTGAGAGTCGCGAGTTTATTCTTAACGGAGGAAAAAAATTAGTTGTTAAAATTACTCAACTTGAAGGTAATAAATTCACTCTTTCATTTACCAGAGAATCACAAATCGTTTTTATGGAATGTAATGATTTGAATGATAATGACCAAGATGGAAGAATAGATTTACAAGATTCTGGATGCAATAATGCACAAGATAACGACGAGAGTAACGACGCTACTGCATCTGTCGAATCAGTTAAACCTTCTTTACCTGAAGTCCGTCGTGAAACAAACAAGTCTATTTTCTGGTTAGTTGTTGTTACACTCGCTGTAGGTTGTGTTGTTTTGGTTGTAATGATTTTACGTATGATTAGAACCCGAAGAAGATTTGCTGGATTGGTTGCGAGAAATAATTTATGAAAATAATCAAAAATTTATAAATTAAAATAATGTTTTTTGTGCACTACCTATAATTTTTTCAACGGATGTGTTGAAGAAAGTCAATATTGAATCGGCTATTGGTGTGATTTGTTTTTTGATGTAATGCTCGTAATCTATTTTGTGTTTTATTTTTTGTATCGGCTCTGGACCCTTTTCAGTGATGTAATATTCTATTACGTTTGATTCTAAATTTTCCAATTGTCTTGCTGCTTTAACGTGAGGGGGTGTTGTTTTGGTGTATTCTTTGAGGTCTTTTCTGATTGACTTTCGGTAAATTAATTTTTTGTCCATTTTTCCATCTCTTAGATTCGAGATATATGATTTTATGAATGGAATGGGGTTTTCCTTGTGGAATATTTTTTCCAGAAGATGTATTTGAAATTCTCTTGCCGCTTCTGTCCAGTCACCTCTTATCGCCTCGAGACCAGTGACTTCTACTTTTTCTTTGCCGTTTTCATTGACTAGACCGGCGTATCTTTTTTTTGAACCCGTTTCTTTTTCAGCGTTCCTGGTTTTTGGAAGTAGAAGAGCAAGGTAATGTTTTTTGAATTCTAATTCAAGATAGGATTTTCTGTTGTATTCTTTTTTTACATATTCTTCGTAGAATTTGTTTATGTAAATTTGAAGTTCTTCGCCTAATTTGATTGCTTTTTCTTTTTCCAGATTTGTGTCTACAAATACGGAGTCAGTATCGGAGTAAATAACTTTATGCCCTCTTTCTTCTATTTTTTTTGCAGTTAATTGAATTATTTGTTGGCCGAAATGGGTTATTGCGTTCGCCATTTTCAGATTGAAATAACGACAATTTGGCGATGCGAGGACGCCGAAAAACGAATTCATTATTATTTTTATTGCGTAACTTGATAGTTCTCTTTTTTCTTTTTTTGCTTTTTCTCTTTCGAAATGTAATTTTTCAATTATCTGTGGTAAAATTCCGTCGGTATTTTTGAAATATGCTTGGTTTGGTGATTCTATTGAGCCCTGTTCTTTTTTTTCAAGCATTGACAATGGGTCAATGTTGAATGTTTTGATTATCGAAGGATATAGTGACTTGAAGTCGAGCACAAGCACGTTGTGATAAATCCCTGGCTTTGGTTCCATTACGAAACCGCCCTTTATTCTTTCTTCTTTTTCTGTGTATCTTGTTGTTGGCGATACGATTCCTTTTTTTCTCGCTTCTCGAATGTAAAGCGAGTCAAAAGCGACTATTGAGCCAGTTAATTTGTTTAAAGGAAGTCCAGTCAAAATTGAGCGTTCTATTGCCAAGTTTAGCATAGGAGTTTTAATGAGTAGATTGTATGCTAATTTACAATCTTGAATATTGTATTCAACTAATTTTTTCAAGTCAGATTTATATATTTTTTCAATTTCTTCGTGTCGGTCTTTTCCAGCAATTAATTTTCCTTCGCCGAGCATTTCTTGCGCTACACTTTCCAAAGTATATGATTTAAATTTCTTGTTTTTTATAGAAGGCGCTTCTTGAATGAATGGGTCTTTGATTAAGTTTAATCCATCTAAAATCTGTCTTCCTGGAATTGTTGCTGTTGAATTTCTGAAAAAATTATCCTCTATTTTTAGCTTGATGCGCTCGTTTGTTCTGCCGAAGTCAAATGGAATGTTGTGTTCGTCAAATTTTTTTCTTAAATAATTTAAGTCAAAATCAATTACGTGCCAGCCAGTTATTATATCTGGGTCGAATGCAATTATTGCGTCTCTGACTTTTGATAATAATTCTGATTCTGTTTTGCAAGATACGGCGTTTTCAACTTTTTTTTCTGTGCGTAGGAAGTTTTTTTCGTAGTTGTGGCTGTAAAGTCCGACGCAAAATAAATCTTCGTTGAGTTTGCTTGATTCAATATCTATTGAGAGAACTTTTAGAGGTATTTCTCCAATCGCTGGTTTTATTGAAGGATTTTGGAAGACAACATCCACTCTTTCAGATGTTTCCGTGTCGCCGGAAATGTCTATGACGCTGTGGATGTTGTTGTCGATGACAAATCTTATTGATGGAGAAATGTCTGATTCGTAAGTGTTGATATCTTTTTGATGAATTGCTTTTGCAATTTTATTTAGCTCCGTTTGGCTTTCGTGCGAAATTTTTATTACTTTTTCGTTTTCTTTATTTACTAAACTGGTTTTTTCTATCATCGCTTTTTCTGTTAGAAGTTTGACTTTTTTTTCATCTGCTTCGCGGATAAAAAAATAAGGTTTTACGGATATTATTGCTGCGAATGATTTTCCATTTTCCAAACGTCCGAACAAATGGACTTCGGTTTTGTCCTCTTCTATTTTTGATGAGATGTTTACTATGTAGGATTTCATAAATATTGAAGTTATCTGTACTTTTTTAGTGTTTCGATTACTCGCCCGTATTTATCTGCATTATTTACTACTAAAAATGACAAAGTTTAAAAGGGGTCCGATTTTCTAGTTTTATGCACAAAAGTGTTCAAAAAGCGTGGTTTGAAAGGGATGCTGTTGCATATGTAGATGCGTGTGTTCGCGATAGAATTCCAATAGCTGATGAATATTTATACGAACAATATTTAGCAGAAAAATTAATTAAAAAGAATTCTTCTTTAGAAAATTTTGTTTCTGCCGATTTGGAGACTTCTAATTTTATATTTCCACAAGAAAATTCAATTGAAAGTCTATATTCTCACCTTACTCAAATTGCTTTGGCGAGATTCCCGCAAGATGTATCTGATAAAGGGTTAAGAAGAAGAGCTCATGAAATCAATGAAGCAGGAAATCTTGTCGGTTATCATTTGAAACCTTATTCTCGCCTTAGCAGAAATGAACTTTGGATTTATTTAACTGGAGAAGTTCGCAAGCAAGTTGAAGATTTAGCCAGACAAAATTGTCCAAATGAGCTGATTAACGTTAAAGCTAGAAATGCTAAACTTAAAGAGCAAGAAAAATATTTATTTTAATAATTTTTAATTAATTAGATTTTTCTAATTTTTGTCTTAGCAAAATTTATTAATCCTTTTTGTTATTATTGTTGGTGAAAAGAGATTATATTTTCATGAGTGATGAGCAGGCACGTAGGATATTCGATTATGGGCCGAGCAAAGATGTAGATTATTTGAGAGATTTAGTTTCTGATGTTTCTGGAGATAGAGCTTATGCGGAAGGATTACAACGTTTTGAATTGATATTGGATGGCAGATTAATGTTCCAGATTGCGAGTAGAAGATGTTCATATATGGATAATTTAACTGGCGCTTCTGCGAGAAAAAGAAATGAAAACCGATAGATATTCCGTTCGAGCAATAGATATTATTATTAATGTGATTATTGTTTGAAAAGTATGGGTTTGCAAATAAGTGAGATTGTTTCGCGACGGGAAATTAGTTTTCAAGAGCTTAAAGGAAAAACTATCGCAGTTGATGCGTTTAACGCGATTTATCAATTTCTTTCTTCTGTGAGGCAACCAGATGGAACGCCTTTGATGGATTCTTCTGGAAATGTTACCTCGCATTTGTCCGGATTGTTTTACAGAAATGTCGCTTTGCTTTCAGAAGGGATAAAACTGATTTATGTTTTTGATGGAGAATATAATGAATTAAAGAATAAGACGCATGAACATCGCGATGCTTTAAGGATGGAGATGGCCGAGAAGTATGAAGATGCTGTCGCTGAAGAGGACGTTGAGGCGATGGGTAAATACGCGCGGGCGCTTGGAAAATTGAATAGCGAGATGATTCGCGAAAGTAAGGAACTTCTTGAAGCGATGGGAATTGCTGTTGTTCAAGCTCCTGGTGAAGGAGAGATGCAATGTGCTGAAATTGTCAAAAATGGACAGGCATGGGCTGTCGGCTCGCAGGATTATGATGCTTTAGTTGTTGGTGGAACGCGATTGATACAGAATTTAACTCTTGCTCGAAAAAGAAAAACAGTTTCAGGTTTTGTTTATATTTCTCCTGAAATGATTGAATTTGAAAGTGTAATAAATCAATTAGGAATTACTTGGGATCAACTAATTTGTTTGGCGATTCTCGTTGGAACAGATTTTAATTTAGGGGGCGTTAAAGGAATTGGGCCGAAGAAGGCGCTTGAACTTGTTCGACGCAAAAAACATCCTGTCGCGATTTTTGAAGAAATTACTGAACGATTTGGAGACGTTGGTTTTAACTGGCGTGATGTTTTTGAAATTTTCAAGAAACCAAATGTTTCCAAACAACTCGTGATTTTTCCAAAGTTTGACGAGGCTAAAATAAAAGAGATTCTTGTTTCACGACACGAGTTTTCCGAGGAGAGAGTTGAGAATCAGATTGTCAAGCTTCGCGAGGTGCGCGCGAAAAGCGCACAGGTTAAGTTGTTTTGAAAGTTAGGATTTATTGTTATGGAATTTTAAATTTTTTTTGATGCTGAATAGGTGCTTAATTTTGTTATCTAATAGAATTATAGCACTAATTAATATGATAGTTATTGTGATTATAATCGTTTTAGGATTGTTCGCCTTTGAAAGCAAATAAACAGACATAACTCCATAAATTATCCAGAATGCTTTTCTAAATGTGCTTGCAATTGAGGAGGAATATATAAAGAAGAAAATCATAATTGTTGGAATAGCTAAAGCCGTTATAATAAATCCAGTGCTGTATATTTCCTTGATTATCTCAACTTTTGAATAAGTCATAAAATATGACACCATTAACGCTATCGATGCTGATGCAATCGTTGAAGATATTCTTTCTTTCATGAAACTACTTAATGGTTTGAGACAAACTATGAAAGTTGCGAATAAGATGAGTAAAAAAACAAGGAAATCGGTAGATATGTAAATCATAGATCTTTTGAGAGTTCTTTGATTATCTGTTCTTGTTCTTTGATTAAATTTAGGTAGTCTTTTAGAGGTATAATTCCTTTATCGAATCTTTCGTTTATTTTTACTATTCTTTCTTTTGCTCTTAAAATTGTTTCCTTAGTATTTTCTTTTTGGAATTTTCTCAAGTGAGTCAATCCGAAATAAGAATGGATATCTTTATCAAAAAATAGCAATATTCCTGCTGTTAGTATGGTTAGTCCATATATCCAATTAGATACTTCGCTTAGTTCCGATGATTTGGAAATCCAAATAGCCATTAGAGTTATGATATAAATTAACCAGAACATCTTTCTTCCATATGTTCCAACTTTGGTATTGTGAACGAAGAAAAAGAAAATTACTAATGGGATGATTGTCGTAATTGCGATTCCGAGAACACCGTATTGGATAAATATCGACTCAAAAAAGCTGTTTTCATTTATGAATCTGATAGATATTATTGAAACGAGGATGGAAATTATTATATTTACTTTTTTGTTATTTTCGCCGAGAGGAGTTTTTTCGAGTATTTTTATTATAACTATTAATAGTAATATAAATAGCAAAACTTTTGAAAAGAAAAACTCGGAGCTACTGTAATCTCCGATTATGATTTCAAAAAGCGGAGACAATATTTCAGTAATGGTGTCCATTCCTTGTTCAATGAAATCTCTTGTGCTACCGAAGTAATATGAATAAGGTGAAGCACTTACATATTTGAAGTTTAGCAACATTATGAATGCAGCAAAAAAATAAATTATTCTTTTTTTCGTCATTTGATTGTATAGCTCTCAAGTTTGAAAAAGTTTATAAACTCTTCTGATTTAAGAGTTGTATGTTTAAAGAAAAGAGTGTCGGGAAAAGCGGTCAAGGGGTTATGGCCAATGTTTTTATTGGAATAATTGTATTGTTGGTTGTCATTGTTGGTATTTCTGCTGCTGTTGATTGGAAAGGTGCGTCGTCTATTACAGATTCGGTTCAACAGGTTTCTGAAACTATTATGGCTATTGCTGGCCCGATGTTTAGATTAATGTTGAATTTAGATGCTGTCTCCGATGCGAATGTGCAATTTTTGATTGTTCTTGCTTTTGTCATGATTTCGGTTATAGTTATAGGGACATTGGATTCGATAAATATTTTTGGAACTACTAAACAAGGATATATTATTAATTTTGTTGTAGGAATGATAGTTTCAATAATAGGAATTAGGTTTATGCCTAACGATATATGGGCTTCTTTGACTGCTCCGTCAAGTGCATTCGTTGCGACGATGTTAGTAGGCATTCCATTTTTGGCTATGGGTTTTGTTTCTATGAAGATTAAATCAAAATTGGCAAGAAAAATGATTTGGTTGTTTTATATTGTTGTTATGATTTATTTAATGTTTTATCAAACAGCAGATTATTTTATATGGGTTTATTTAACATTTATGCTTTTGGCTGGAATTATGATGTACTATGATGCGGAAGTAATTCGTTTCTTCTATAAAGAGAAAGCTGAGCGTGAAATTGAAAGAGATGTTATTGGTAAGATGTCTGCTATTGAAAGATATGAGCAAAGAGCAGAAATAAAGGCTTATCAGAAAATTATAGGAGATAGTTCAGCTACTCCAGATGATGTAAAATTGGCTAAAACGGAAATTAAAAGATTGGAAAGATTGTATGGAGATCTTAGTGATTTCTAAGTCTTTTTAATTTTTTGATTATCTTCCAAGTTTTTGCTTTTCAAGTATATTTTTTGGAAAATTTAATAAAGTCTCGTTAGTATAATTTAGTTAATAATAAAGAGTTTATTGAAATGAAAAAAATAATAATTTTGTTGTTTTTAGTTTTATTCTTCGGTGGTTTTGCCGAAGCGCAACTTGGCAGTCAACTCGGTGATATTGAACAGAAAATTGAAAGCAGTGTTGAAGCGTTAGAAGAAAAT
>SXGT01290529.1_pt1 | contig 13463 bp, 15 predicted proteins | sample 3176221 | NCBI WGS metagenome assembly SXGT01 (sample SAMN11356862, study PRJNA531348) | freshwater metagenome | isolation source: freshwater sample F1-120 | place: China: Fuxian Lake, Yuxi | collected 2017-12-25
CGCCGGCGGCTCGATAGAGATCCTGAAGAACCGCATCGCCGAGGGCATCTTCGAGCGCAGTTTTTCGCAGCGCCCCGGAGCGTGACGCCTGGTGGAACGCGCTGGTGCGTCAGGTGTCTGCGCCGCCGAGCTCCCGCGTGAGCCGGGCGGCAGGGACCTCGCGGCATCCGCTGGCATTCTGGCCTGACCACAGTGGCGAGAAATCCCCCGTTCCCATCGCTTCCGCCCTGGCGCGCAGTGGCGCAAGTGCGTTCGAGGCCAGCGGATACGCCGGAACCAGGCTGCTCATCGGGCCGAGCTCGCGCATCAGGCGGTTGACGATGCCGCGTGCCGGTCTGCCGGAGAAGAGGTTGGTGAGCGCCGTACTGCGCGCGCTTTCGCCCGCCAAGGCCGCGCGATGCACCGCGCTGGTGGTGGCCTCGGGGCAACGCAGGTAGGAAGTACCGACCTGCGCGGCTATCGCCCCGAGCGAAAGCGCCGCCGCGACGCCCTTTGCGTCGGCAATGCCACCCGCGGCGATCACCGGCACCTTCACCGCGCGGACCACCTGAGGCAACAGCGCAAACGTGCCCATCTGCGTGGCGATGTCCTCGCTGAGGAACATTCCCCGGTGGCCGCCCGCTTCCGCGCCCTGCGCGATGATCGCATCGGCGCCGTGCGCCTCGAGCCAGCGCGCTTCCTCGACCGTCGTGGCCGAAGAGAGGACTTTCGCGCCCCAGCCGCGGACCAGTTGGAGCAGTTCCGCTGACGGCAGGCCGAAGTGAAAGCTCACGACTGCCGGCTTGAAACCGGCGAGCAGCGCGGCGGATTCGGCGCTGAACGGCGTCCTGCCGGGGCTGGCGGAAATCGAGTCCGGGTCGATGTCGAATTCGCGAAAATACGGCGTCAGCGTCGTACGCCAGCGCGCCTCGCGCTCCGCGCTCGGCGTGGGCGGCGCGTGGCAGAAGAAGTTCACGTTGTAGGGCTTGCGGGTCGACTCCTGCAGAACGAGCAGTTCGGCTTTCACGCCCTGGGGCGTCAGCATGCCGCAGGGCAACGAGCCCAGCCCCCCGGCGTTGGACACCGCCACTGCGAGCGCGCCGAGCTGCGAACCGGCCATCGGCGCCTGGATCACCGGCAGTTCGATTCCCAGCAGTGCCCGCAGCGCTGTCATTGCATCTCCATGCATGAGTCTAGATTGACCGCGCCTTGCAAGGAAGTGAATAATAGAGAACAGATTGTTCACCAAGGAAGAACATGGATCTCGTCGCCCTGCAGATCTTCAGCACGGTGGTGGAGCAGGGCGGCATCAACAAGGCCGCGGCGAAGCTGCACCGCGTGCCCTCCAATGTCACCACCAGGGTGAAGCAGTTGGAGGAACGTCTTGGCGCGCGCCTGTTCGTGCGCGAAAAGCGCCGGCTCGTCCTTACGCCGGAAGGCCGGCTGCTGCTGACCTATGCCGAGCAGCTGCTGCGGCTATCGGCAGAGGCCGAGTCCGCGCTCAGGCGCGGCAAGCCGCAGGGCCTGCTCAGGATCGGCGCGCTGGAGAGCACGGCCGCGGTCCGCCTTCCGCCCCTGCTGTCGCATTACCACCGGGCGTTCCCTGACGTGCGCATCGAACTGGTCACGGGCACCTCCGGAAGCCTGGTTTCGCGCCTGCGGGAACAGGACCTGGAGGCCGCCTTCGTGGCCGAGCCTTTCAATGCACGGGACCTGGAGACGCAGGCCGTCTTCGTCGAGGAACTCGTGCTTATCACGCCCAAGGCATTCGGACCCGTGCGCCTGCCGAGAGATATCGGCACGCTGACGGTGATCGGGTTCGCCAGCGATTGCTCCTACCGCCGGCGCCTTGAAGGCTGGTTGCGGACGGGCAACGCGGTCCCGGGCCGCGCAATCGAGTTCCAGTCGTATCATGCGATCGTGGCGTGCGTGGCGGCCGGCTCGGGCATGGCGATCGTGCCGCGTTCGGTGATAGAGCTGAGCCCGGGAAAGCGGGAAGTGGTCGTCAATCGGCTGCCGGTCGGCATTGCAAGGGCGAATACCCGTCTGGCCTGGCGGCCCGGTTACCGGTCCATCGCGCTTGAAGCCATGAAGACGCTGCTGGCTGGATCCGGGCGCGCAAGGCTACATTGAGGGAGTGCTGCGATGTCGATGAAATCGGGACTGCAGGTGATGGGCGGCCTGGGCTACAGCCAGGAGTCGCTGGTCGAGTACTGCGTGCGCCGCTGCCGCGGCTGGATGATCGCCGGCGGCTCGCTAGAGATCCTGAAGAACCGCATCGCCGAGGCGGTGTTCGCGCGCTCGTTCTCGCAGCGGCCGGGGGGATAGGCCGGGGCTTGCGCTTCAGCGGTTCAGAGACCGCTCCAGTTCAGTCTGACGCGCGTCAGCGCCATGCGGACCGCGGCCTGCGTCGGCTCGACCACCGGGCCGCCGGGAATGCGCGGCGGCGCTACTGCCGCATCGATCTCCCCCACGCTTTGCTGGCGAAAGTGTTCAGTCGCATCATCAACGAGCTGCGCGGCTTGAACCGCGTGGTCTACGATGTCTCGTCCTATTCGGCTTTGACGCTTCACGATCCCGGAACTATCGGCTGAAAATCGTATCAGGCAACTGCAGCGTCCTGTCGTTGGGCGGAATGTAGAGTTCGGCGAAGTAGACGGCATCGCCATCGCCGATCGTCGCCGTGACGGACTGCAGTAACCCCGTTGTACCGGTTCGGCGCTGTATCAGGCGGCAGACTGCTGCCGGAAAACGGTGGAACTGCAAAGTCTGGTGGTGCGTGATGACGGGCAGGTTGTACAACCGTGCCAACAGAGCCCTTAGATTTTTGCTGCGAAAATCCTTCGCGGCCAGATCTGCAAAGCGCGGAAAGCGGACCGGGTCGACATAGAACCTGTGCAGAATGGCAAACTCTCCGTTGACGTCGAGGTAGCGCTCGACCCGGAATACGGCCCCATTCGCGGGTTTCAGTGCACTGGTCCAGTCCCCGACGCCGGTGAAATGTTCATGGCTGATGAGCAGTGCGTCAATCGGAACGACACCGGACTTGTCATCGGTCAGGAACCGCGCGTTGAGGAACGGCTGGCCAAGGTGATACCTCGTTTTGGTCGCGAATGTGCCGCGACCCGCCGAGCGCAGCAGGAGTCCTGCGTCAACCAGCTCCCTTAGCGAGCGCTGGATGGTGCCAAGGCTGAGCCCGGTAAGCCGTGCAATCTCGTGCTCGGTTGGTAAGCGGCCTTCTTCTCCCCAGTGACCATCCTGCAGTGCGGCTTCCAGCATGGCGCGGAGTCGCGCGTACTTCGGACCCGGGCCGAGAAGAGCGCTCTTGTACTTCTCGTAGAAGCTGGCGGTGACGGGTGTCTTCTTCATCGGGATTGTGTTTCGCGGTCTGAAATCGCGTGGCGGGTTACCCACGGAGTTCCGCACCAATCGCCTCGGCCGCAGCCTTTCCTTCGGCCATTGCGTGCGCGAGCAATCCGCCATGGCCAGCACGTACCGCACCCGCGGCATACACGCCCGGAAGCGCAGTTTGCAGCGCGGCGTTTGTGACGAGGCAGCCCTTGCCGTCGCGCTCGACCTCGGCCGGAACGAACTCGCATGCCGGCTGCAGGCCGATGTAGGCGAAGAAACCAGTGCATGCGATGTCGCTCGTGGCGTTGGTCGAGACATTGCGGACGCGTACTCGTGTGACTGTCTCGCCGCCGAGAATTTCTTCTGCGATGGTGCTCCATACCGGGACGATGTTGTTGTGAGAGGCAACAGCGTCGATGAGCTTCCGGTGGGCGCGAAACTGTTCGCCACGGTGAATCAGATGTACCGTCTTCGCGAACCTGGCCAGGACCATTGCTTCCTGCAAAGCCGAATCGCCGCCGCCAACCACGATCACATCCTGGTCTTGATAGAACGGGCCATCGCAGTCAGCGCATTGCGATACGCCTTTGTACTCGAACTCGGCCTCGCCCGGAATGCCCAGGCGTTTCAATCTTGCACCAGAGGCAACAACCGTTGCACGCGCGTGATACATGCCTGCGTCAGTGGCAATCGACAACTGATCGTCGGTGCGCGCCATTCCCGTGACGGTTTGTGACACGTTCTCCACCCCGAGATCGGCAACTTCCATCGCCAGATTGGCCGCGAGGTCGGTACCGGAGCCGGATATCTCGCCGTCTACTTCACCTATGTTGGCAATGAGTCCGCCGAATATCAGCGCCTCGATCGTTGCGGTCCTGAGACCGCTCTGCGCCGCATGCCTGGCCGCGGCAAGGCCGGCAATGCCGGTGCCAATGATGATCACGTCGTAGAGCGATTTCGTCATCGGGTCTCCGTGTCTTGTGGCTTGTCCCGTGAGTTGCGATCAATCGGTCTGCGCCGCGCTGCGCGGGCCGAACGCACCAGCCTCAGCCAGCGCCGCAATGCGTACATCGTCATATCCTAGGGTGCCTCGCAGGATGTCCTGCGTGTGCTGCCCGAGCAGGGGCGCTGCAACCGGGTCGGCTACCGGTGTCAGCTCGAACCGGAACGGCGAGCGGACGTTCGGCACGGATCCGGCTTTGGGATGAGGTATCTCGCTTACCAGCCGCCGTCGACGGGCGTCTTCCGATGCCACTGCCTCGCCGATGCTGGCGACCGGGGCCGCAGGGACGCCGGCGTTCATGAGCCGCGTCATCCAGCGCGCCCGCGTGTCGGTGGCAAGGATCCCGTTCAGAACGCTCGTCATCCGTTCGATGTTGCGCACGCGCATGGGGTTGTCGGCAAGTAGCGGATCGTCGGCCAGTTCCGGCCTGGACAACGCAGCTGCGAGCCGCCTGAACAGGGCGTTGTTTCCGCAAGTAATGAATATCGGCCCGTCGCTGGCCATATAGATATCACTGGGAGCGGTTTGCGGCGCGCGATTGCCGTTGCGGGGAAGATCGCGGCCGCTCACCAGGTAGGTCATGCAGTACAGGGTCTGAACGGCGACCGCCACATCGAGCAAAGCGATCTCGAGAAACTGGCCACGCCCGATCCGGTCGCGGGCAATGATTGCCGCTAGAACTGCAGAAGTGGCCTGCATGGCAGAGGCCGTATCGATGATCGGCACCGTGGTCCGCATCGGCAGGCGATCCTCCTCGCCGGTCAACGACATGAAGCCGCTTGCGGCCTGGATGATGGCGTCGTAAGTGCGGCGCGGTACTGCGCTCGGATCATCGCTGCCATATCCGGTAATGGAGCAATAGATGAGCCGGCGATGAAATTCAGACAGGCTTTCGTAGTCGAGGTTGAAGCGCCTCATCGTGCCGTTGGAGAAGTTTTCGACCACGATATCCGCACCGGCGATCAGGTCGCGCGCGACCTGTTGGCCAGCCGCCGTCTTGAGGTCAAGCGTGACGCTCTTCTTGTTGCGGTTGATGCTGAGGTAGAACACACATTCCCCGGCAAGTGAGGTGGTGGTGTAGTGCCGGCTGTCGTCGCCGATAACGGGGGTTTCGATCTTGATGACCTCAGCGCCGAGATCGGCCAGCTGCTGCGTCGCGTACGGTCCTGCCAGTACTCTCGTGAAGTCGATGACACGCATGCCTTCGAGCACCGTCGGCGCACCGGCCGGTCTCGGCTGGTGCGCCGGGAGGCGCGGTCTGCCAGTCATGAGCTGCCCGAGCGAGTCCCGGTCCGGGGGGTCTTCGGAGTCCATTGCCATGGAAGGATTCTGGCCCTTGATGATCGTCAGGATATCTAGTAATCTAAATATATAGATAATTAGAAAAGAAAGGTAGTGATGCTGACATCGGATCGCATCGAGGTCTCGGGTGCGCTGGAATGTGTAGAGCATTTCTACCGGGAGAACATGGCTGCCGGTCTGCCGGTGGTCCCGCCTACAGAGCCGCGCGTACAGCAGTTCCTGGACGCCGTTGCGCTACCCGCCGATTCAAGGCTGGCGGTGATCGCGGAACGGGCGACCGTGATCACCGCGGAGAAACTCGCAATCAATGCAGTCATGGCTGGATGCCTGCCGGAGTACATGCCCGTACTTGTGGCTGCGGTAGAGGCGCTCGCGGACCCCGCATTCAAGTTCAATCATCTCGCCAGCCTGGGCTCGCCCTGGCCTGTTCTGGTTGTGAGCGGACCGATAGTCCGGACGCTCGGCATGAACCACGACAGGTACCTGTTCGGATCCGGAAATCGGGCCAACGCCACGATCGGGCGCGCCATCAGTCTGGTGCTCTGGAACTGCTGCGAAGTACGTCCGGACGCAATACAGCGAGGAGACCTTGGCAATCTGGGCCGCCACTCATGCTGCATCGCGGAAAACCCCGATACGGCTTGGGAAGGTCTGAACGAGTGGGAAGGATTTGATCGCTCGACGAGCACCGTCACTGTGGCCTCCGGGTATAGCTGGGGCATGGCGCGGAGTCTATGCAGCGTCCCTCGCGGCATTCTCGCGCCCCTGGTTCACGGCATCAGCAACCAGGAGTTCTCGCCCGGCTGCATCGTGGTCACGATTCCGCCGACACTGGAAGAACTGTTCGTGGCCGCGGGCTGGACCAAGCGAATGGTTCGCGACCACGTCTTTGAGCACTGCCGGCGTTCGGTCAAGTCCTTGAAGGAGAGCGGCCGATGGGGCTATCACACCGCCACATCGATGAATCTGGGTGACCTCAAGGATATCGTCCCGGCAGAGCCCGGGGACGAAGACCGGTGGGTTTACCTCTTCAAACGGCATCCGGAGATCGACCCCTACGTGTTTCAGGAAGGCGCGCTGGGTCGGCGGGCAGACATCCTTATCGTGGCTGCGGGCGGGGATGCGGGTGCGCACATGGGGTACTCCCAGCCATACAGTCAGTCGACCTCACCGGTGACGAAAGCGATTCGTTCGTGAAGCCGGTAAGCGCTGGAAACGGCATTGAGCGCATGACCAACCAGGAGGCAAAGATGGAGAACAGATTGATTGTCCTTGATCCCAGGCAGCGGTCCACCGTGGGCATGGTGGTTCCGGCGAAGCGCGTGAAGTCGTTGGCAAACATACGGCTTGGCATCCTCTGGAACAACCGGCCTGGAGGGGACAGGATTCTCAAGGGCGTCGCTGAGCATCTGCATCAGAAATACCAGTTCTCCGGTATCTACTTCACCAAGAAGACGTTTATCGGGAACGCGGCGCCGCCGGAGATCATTGATGACCTCGCGTCGAAGGTCGACGCGGCGATCGTCGGTTTGGGCGATTGAGGGTCTTGCACGTCGGGCAGTGTGCTCGACACCATCAGTTTGGAACGCAAAGGGATCCCTGCCGCGGTTCTGGGCTTGGACAAGCTCGTCAATACCACCGGAAAGGCGATGGCTAGAACGCAAGGCTACCCATCGCTCGCCTGCGCGGTGTTCCCATACTCCGTGAACGAATGGGCTGGAGCAGCGACCGTGGAAGAAGTGAGGAACAGGGTGGAGCTGCTGGTTCCCCAAGTCGAACGAATTCTGCTTGGCGGTGAGTTGTAGCAGAGGCATCGCGCCCTGACGAAAGAGATTCGACGAAGCGATGCTTGATGCAGTTTCCGGTGCGGTTATTGCCATCATCCGAGGAGGAGCTATGGTGCGTTTGCCTGTCGCAGTAGTTCGAATGCTTGCTATCGGCTTGCTGATGGCCTATGTCGGCCACACCGCGGCCCAGCCGGACTTTCCCAACAGGCCGATCAGGATCATCGTTCCCTACGGGCCGGGGATCAGCCTCGACATCATGGCTCGACTGATCGGCCCAAAACTCACCGAGCGATGGGGCCAACCAGTCATCGTGGACAATCGCCCGGGTGGCAACACCATCATTGGCACCGAAGCATTGGCCAAGTCCCGTCCCGACGGCCATACCATCCTGCTTACCACCACCACTCACATCCTGAACGCCCTGCTGCTTCCCAGCCTGCCGTTCGACCCCATCAAGGATTTTGCCGCCGTAACGTCTCTTGCTACCAGCGAACTGGCGCTGGTGGTCAATGCTTCCCTGCCGGTTCAGGACTTGCAGGAGCTCATTTCCCTCGCCAAGTCGAAACCGGGGCAATTGAACTACGGTACCAACAGCGCTGGCGGACCAACCCATCTTGCGGGTGTACTGCTGGGCATCAGGGCAGGGGTAAAGCTCCAGGATGTTCCCTACAAGGGATCGGCCGCCACGATCGCCGATCTCATCGGCGGACAGGTGCAACTGTCCTTCCAACCCCCTATCTCCATCCTTCCGCACATCAAGAATGGCAGGCTCAAGGCTCTCGCGATCTCTGGTGACACGCGTTCGCCCCTGCTGCCGGAAGTGGCTACCTTCATGCAGGCCGGCCTGCCCGGCTTTGACATGAAGTACTGGTTCGGAATGCTTGCGCCGAGCGCGACCCCGAAGGAAACCGTCGAGAAACTCTCGGCCGAGCTTGGGAGAGTCATGTTGCTGCCCGACATAAAGGAGTCGCTGCTTCGCCAGGGGATAGACGTATTTGTTTCTACGCCTGACAAGTTCGCGGAGTTCATGAAGGCGGACCTCGCAAGGCAGGAGGAAGTCGTCAAGGCCGCGAACATCAAGGTCAAGAACTGAATCTTTCTGCAGTCCGCGAGAAAGCAATCATCATGGATGAAGCTGGCAAGACTCACGAGTGGCGAACGGCGATCGCAGAAGCAACGGCGGACGGAGTTCGCGTCCGGGGCTACGATGTGCTGAACGATCTCGCGGGGAAAATAGATTTCGCCGAGATGGTCTTCCTGCTGCTGACGGGCGAGCTGCCTACACCCGGCCAGGCAAAGCTTATCAACGCCGTATTCGTCTGCTGCGCCGACCACGGGATCTCGCCCTCGTCAACTGTCTCGCGATTCGTCCAGGCGGCAGGCGTTCCCATACAGTGCGGGGTTGCAGCGGGCCTAATGATGTTCGGCGACATTCACGCTGGCGCCGGTCAGGAGTTCTGTCGCCACATTACAGAGCTCGTTGCGAATGCCCGTTCGACAAAGCGGCCATACAGCGAGGTCGCACACGAGTTCGTCCAGGCTCGCAAGCGAATCGAAGGCTTCGGACATCCGCAGCATCCGGACGGCGATCCACGAACGAAAGTTCTGTTCAAGCTGGCACGCGAATATGGGGTCGCCGGAGACCATATTGCGATGACCCTGGCCATCGAGGAAGCGCTTCAGAAGCAGAAGAAGCGCGCCATTCCCGCAAACATCGATGCAGCGGTCGGCGCGATTGTTGCGGACCTCGGCATTGACTGGAGACTTGCACGATCGCTGATTGCCATTCCTCGTACGGCGGGACTCTTTGCGCATTGCTTCGAGGAGATGGTCCGCGAGCCGGGCTGGCGACAGATCACGCTCGACCAGGTGAACTACGATGGGCAGGCGCCGCGGAAACTGGATCGATGACGCCGGGACTTGAATGAACTCCGACGCGGAGGGTCACCGCGCCGAACTGCGCCGGAGCGTTCTTCGCTGGATTCAGCGGACACCAGGCGCTGCACGAACGCGTGCGCTTCGTGGCGCCTCCCCCGGCTTCGAAATAGGGGTCTGGAAGGAGATGGCGCAGCAGGGCTGGCTGGGCGTCATGGTCCCGGACCATCTTGGCGGGGTTGGACTCGGACTGCCTGAAGCGGCGATCCTTGCTGAGGAATTCGGCAAAGCGTTGACGCCCGAACCTTTGCTTGCCGCGCTTTCGCTCGGTACCTCGGCATTGGTACATGCCAGGAACGAGCGCTTGCGGTGCGGAATTCTGCCGGCAATCTGCGCCGGAACGCAGATCGCGAGTCTGGCGTGGCAGGAGGCGAGCAACGATCTTGATGCGATTCCCCGGTTGACGCGCATAGCGAAGAACGATGCGGGGAATGCCAGGCTGAGCGGCGAAAAACTGTTCGTCTGGCCGGTCGAAGGCGTTGCCGGCTTTGTCGTTTCCGCAATGGCAACAGATGGAGTAGGTCTGTACTGGGTTCCCATTGGCGCGCCCGGTCTTGGCTGCACGATGATGGAGCGGGCGGACGCGAGCACGGTTGCTCATCTGCGCTTTGCCGACGTCGATATCAACGCCGACCAGATCGTCGTTGAGCCACCGTTTGGCGAAGCAGTACTGAGGCAGACGCTGGACGAGGCAACGGCGCTGGCTTGCGCCGAAATGGTCGGCGTGATGAAAAGGTCCCTGGAGATATCGATTGAGTACCTGAAGATGCGAACCCAGTTCGATCGCCCGATCGGAGCATTTCAGGCATTGCAGCACCGCGCGGTAGACCTCTATATCCAGCAGGAACTCTCGGCCGCGGTCGTCGACGAGACGATACGCGTTCTGGCCGAAAGTCCGAAGCAAGTCGCGCGTGCAGCGGCCGTGAGCCGCGCAAAGGCACGATGTTCCGACGCGGTTGTCCGAATTTGCCGGGAAGGTATTCAGTTCCATGGAGCGATCGGCTTTACGGACGCGTGCGATATCGGGCTCTATCTCAAGCGTGCGCTTGTCCTGGCAGCGTATCTCGGGAGTAGCACACTGCATCGCGCCCGGTACGCCGCCAGCGCACCGCCTGAGCCGCTTTGACAACAGAAACCACGCAGTCCAACGAGGCACGGCAATGACAGACTGGAGCCTGGTGGGGGACGACGAGTTCCGAGCCGAAGTGCGGAATTTCTTTCAGGCGAACTACCCGCATGAACTGAGATACCCGCCGCGCCGCTTGCGGTGGCACGAAAGCAAGCCGTGGTACATGTCGCTTGCCAGCAAGGGCTGGGCGGCTCCGAACTGGCCGCAGGCGTACGGCGGCATGGGATTGGATCCCGCAAAGCTGCTGATCTTTATCGAAGAGCAGGAACGCTGGGGGGTCGCACGCAGCCCGGACATGGGAGTTCTCATGGTCGGACCGGTCCTCATAAAGCATGGGACCGAGGATCAGCGTCGGCGATTTCTCCCGCCCATTCTCGCGGGCGACGAGATCTGGTGTCAGGGATACTCCGAGCCGAACGCAGGATCGGACCTTGCAAGCCTGCGAACCCGGGCAGTACTGGACGGCGAACGGTTCATCGTCAACGGCCAGAAGATATGGACAACGCTCGCTCACGATGCAACGCACATGTTTGCGCTCGTCCGCACGGACACCTCCGTCAGGAAGCAGGAAGGCATCAGCTTTCTGCTGGTCGATCTGAGGCAGCCCGGCGTAACGGTCCGAACCATCGCCAACATCGCCGGTCACGAAGAGTTGTGTGAGGTGTTCCTCGATGACGTCGTGGTGCCGGTGGAGAATCTCGTGGGGGAGCTGAACAAGGGCTGGACGATTGCCAAGTCGCTACTTGGATTCGAACGGATATTCCTTGGCAGCCCGAAGCTGGCGCAGTACGCCTTGCGGCAATTGGAAGCGCTCGCTGTTGCAACCAACGCGACCAGCGATGCGCGTTTCCTCGATCGATTTACTCAGTTGCGCCTTGACGTTGCCGATCTGGCTACGATCTATGGCCGGTTCGCAGACATCGTCATCCGCGGGGAATCTCTCGGCCCGGATGTCTCGCTGCTCAAGATATGGATAACCGAGACGTTTCAGAGAATCGCGGATCTCATGCTAGAGACTGCAGCGGAGAAGGGCGTGCTTGTCGGAAAAGGGATGTTCGGCCAGGAGCAGGTGGACGTGCTGAGCGTCTACTACAACTCGCGTCCCGCGACGATTTATGGCGGATCGAACGAGATTCAGCGAAACGTGATTGCGAAGAGCGTGCTGAATTTGCCGGGATGAGATCCGGCGAGCGGAAATTCGGACACTCCCACGACTAAGCGCGGGACCGCGGCAGCCATGCCACCCAGGGCGCTTGAGTCGATCGCCGCCAATACCCCAAGCTGTTCCCTGCGCTCCATGCGGACCTCGTATCCGCTTCCAGTACCGGATACCATTGCCGCCCTGCGGCATGCAAGAATCCGCCTCTCCGTTCAAGGGACCACGGGATCATCATGAAATGCAGATTTCTGGCGATACTGACGCTGTCCTGCGCGTTCGCCGCAGGCCAAAACGCGGCCGCACAAGGCTATCCGGCGAGGCAGATCCGCTTCGTCGTGCCCTATCCGCCGGGCGGCCCGACCGACCTGATGGCGCGCACGGTCTCGGGCAGGCTGAGCGAGGCGCTGGGCCAGACGGTGGTGGTCGACAACCGGCCCGGAGCAGGCGGCAACGTCGGCGCGGAAATGGTCGCCCGCTCGGCGCCGGACGGCTACACGATGCTGATGGGCGCGATCAGCACGCACAGCATCAACGTCAGCCTGTACCGCAACCTGCCGTTCCACCCGGTGAAGGATTTCGCGCCGGTCACGCAGGTGTCGTGGATCCCGCTTGCCTTGTGTGCACACCCGTCATTGCAGGCCAACAGCATCGCCGAGCTGATTTCGCTCGCCAAGGCGCAGCCCGGCAAGCTGGCCTACGGCTCCTCGGGCAACGGCGGCGGCACGCATCTCGCGGGCGAGCTGTTCAAGATGATGACCGGCACCGACTTCATCCACGTGCCCTACAAGGGCCTTAACCCGGCGACCGTGGACCTGCTCGCGGGCAGCATTCCTACGATGTGGAACGATCTCACCACGGCGTTGCCGCATTACCGTTCCGGCAAGCTGAAGATTCTCGCGGTATCCACCGCCAACCGCGTGGCGCAACTGCCGGACGTGCGCACGGTGGCCGAAACCGTCCCGGGCTACGAGGCCTACACGTGGTTCGCGATGTATTTCCCTGCTGGTACGCCCGCCGACATCGTGCAGCGCATGAACCGCGAGACGGTGCGCATCCTGCAGAACGAGGAGACGCGCCGGAAATTCTCCGAGTTCGGCGCCGAGCCGGTCGGCGGCACTTCCGCGCAGCTCGCCGAGTTCATGCAGTCGGAGATCGCCAAGTGGGCGAAAGTGATCCGCGAGTCCGGGGCGAAGGTGGATTGAGCAGGCGATGAACACCGGGCAGTTCCCCTTTGAATCGCTGATGGACATCACGGCCCGGCCCGCGATCGTCTTCGTCCGCGGCGAGGGCGCGTGGCTCTGGGACCGCGAGGGCCGCAAGTACCTCGACTTCGTGCAGGGCTGGGCGGTGAACGCCTTCGGCCACTCGCCCAGGCTGGTCGCCGACGCGCTCGCGGCGCAGTCGCGCCTGCTGCTCACGCCCAGCCCGGCGTTCTACAACGAGCCCTCGCTGCGCCTTGCGGGGCTGCTGTGCGCGAACTCCTGCTTCGAGCGCGTGTTCTTCACCAACAGCGGCGCCGAAGCCAACGAGGGCGCCATCCAGCTGGCGCGCAAGTACGGGCAGAAGAAGAAGGGCGGCGCGTTCGAGATCATCACTTTCACCGACGGCTTCCACGGCCGCACCATCGCCACCATGTCCGCTTCCGGCAAGCCCGGCTGGGACACGATGTACGCGCCGCAGGTGCCGGGCTTTCCCAAGGCGCAGCTGAACGACCTCGCATCGGTGGAGAAGCTGGTCGGGACAAATACCGTCGCGGTGATGCTCGAGCCGGTGCAGGGCGAGGCCGGGGTGAACCTGGCGACGCCGGAATTCATGCGC
>SXGT01501722.1_pt1 | contig 13463 bp, 12 predicted proteins | sample 3176221 | NCBI WGS metagenome assembly SXGT01 (sample SAMN11356862, study PRJNA531348) | freshwater metagenome | isolation source: freshwater sample F1-120 | place: China: Fuxian Lake, Yuxi | collected 2017-12-25
AACCCGATCCCGACCCCGAACCCGAACCCGAACCCGATCCTGATCCCGAACCCGTCCCCGACTCCTTCTTCCCGCAACCCGCGGTCGCGAGCCCGAGCAGGAGCACGGCGCATGTCGCTCGTGGCGTCATCGTTCGCATGTTCACAACGTGTCCAGGTTCACGGCGAGGAGCCCGGCCAGGTGCAGCGTGCCGTCGGCGGCCCGCTTGACGACCCACAGGTCGTAGTACTCGGCCGGGCCGGCCGGGATGAAGTGCGAGATCACGAGCACGTGATCCTTGGCCAGCTTGGTGAGCTTGGCCTTGTGCTTCTTGAACGGACGGGGGAGCTTCTTCAGGTCGACGAGCGACCACTCGGCGTCGCCGTCGAGCGCGCCGGAGAACTGCGCCACTGCCAGGCAGCCGACGAAGTCAGGCAGCTTGCCCGCGGCCCGGATCGTGCCGGTCTTCTTCCACGTCTTCTTGCACGCCTTCGCGAGCTTCTCGCCCTGATCGTCCATCCCGCTGAAGGTGAGGCCGTCGTACCAGAAGGGCGCGTTCATCTTCGCCGCGATCGCAGCCTTCTGATCCGGCGTCGGAATGGCCATGCCATTGACCGGCTCGGTCAGCGAGAGCACGAAGGTCTTCACCTCGGCGACCTTGTCGGGCAGCCGCGGCGGAGCATCGGCGCGCGCGGTCAGCGGCGTGAGGCAGAGGGCAACGCCGATCACCGCGACGAGGGCGTGTTTCATGCGGCGATGCTACCGCACGATGAGGCGCGATCAGGCCGCTCAGCCCTTGTCGCGACTGACGGTGCGCGCCTCGGGGAGCTCGGCGCGGCCCTCGCCCTTGAGCGCCTTTGACTCGCGGCGCGTGCGCTTGCGGGCTTCACGCCGGCTCTCGCCGGGCATCCGGGTCTCGATGTCGACACCGCCCATGATGGCGAAGCCGGTGATGCGCAGCACGCGCCGATCCGGCTCGAGCTGCGCCGGCGAGCGGTGCATCTCCTCGAAGCCGCCGAGGATCGCGGTAGCGTCGCACTCGACCGACAGCCACGGCGGCACGATCAGATCGACGCCGCCCATGATGGCGGTGATGGACATCTCGGTGACACCGGGAGCCAGCTCGGCCTCGCGCAGGTCCACCTCGGCGCCGCCCATGATGGCGGTGATGGTGATCTGGCGCGGGCACACCCAGGTGCCGCGCTTCTCGAAGCCGCCAAGGATGGCGGTCAGCCGGCGCTTCTTGGGCCAGGTCGCGAGCGTGGCTTCGTCGACGCTGCGCGGCACCAGCGCGGTGGTCGACGGCGCGCCGGGCCCGAGATCGGCGACCAGCGCGTCGAGCGCGGCCACCGAGTCGGCGCGGTGAGCCAGGTCGAGCCGGCGCTCGAGCTCGTCGAGCTCGAACCTATCCAGGCTGAACTGTTCGGTGAGGACCGCGATCACGTGGTCGCGACGCTCGCGCAGCGCGACCAGCGGCGCCCCAGCGCCGGGGCCAGCGGCGAGGTCGGAGCCGGGGGACGCGGCACCAGGCGAGACACCGTTCGGTGTAGGCATGGACCACCCACCATAGTCACCCTGTGCCCCTGCGCCAGGGGTCCGCGAGCGATTTCGCGCTACCCTGCCCGAGCCGTGATCGTCGAGCTCCACTGCCACTCCACGTGCTCCGACGGTTCGGCGGCACCGGCCGACGTCGGTCGCCGCGCCGCCGAGCGGGCGCCGGCGGTGTTCGCGCTCACCGATCACGACACCTGCGCCGGGTTCGACGCCGCCGCGGCGGCGATGGCCACGGCGTGGCGCGCGCCAGCGGTGCGCGCCACCGAGCTCACCTGCAACGAGGATGGCCGCGCGGTGCACGTGCTGGTCTACGACGCCGCCGGCGACGCGCGTTGGGCCGAGCTCGAGGCGCTGCTGGTCACCCAGGTCGCCGCCCGGCGCGAGCGGCTGCGCGCGATCGCCGCGCGGCTGTTCCGGCTCGGCATCGTCCTCGACGTCGAGCCCATCCTGGCCGCCGCCCACGGCAAGGTCGTCGGTCGCCCCGACGTCGCCGCGGCGCTGGTGGCGCAGGGCGCGGCCGCGTCCCGCGACGACGCCTTCACCCGCTGGCTCCACGACGGTGGTCCCGCCGACGTGCCCCTGGCGCGCCTCGGCGTCGCCGACGGGCTCGCGGTGGTGCGCTCGGTCGGCGCACGGGCGTCGCTCGCCCACCCGCACCAGCACGGCGATCGCGCCGGCAAGCTCCTGCGCAAGTACGCCCGCGACGGGCTCGGCGGGGTCGAGGCGTATTACGGCCGCTACGACGCCGGCGAGCGCGGGCGCTGGCTCAACGTCGCCGACGGCCTGGGCCTGTGCGCGACCGGCGGCTCTGACTGGCACGGCGAGGACGGCGCCGCGCTCGGGGTCGAGATCCCCGACGAGCGCGGCAAGCGCCTGCTCGAGTGGCTCGGGGTTTCCTAGGCCTGCTCAGGACGGCGGCGGCGGCGCAGCAGGAGGAAGCCGACGATCCAGGCCAGGGCCAGGGCGCCGGCCGGGTGATCGGCGCGGCAGCCGCAACCGTAGATGCCGCGCACCCCCTCACAGTGGGGCTCGGGCGTGGGCTCCTGGGCCGCCGCGGAGGGCGTGGCGTCGCCGCATTCGACGCCGACCCGCGGGCTGGTCACCTTGCCGTACCACCCGCCGGCCTCGCAGCTCGGCGGCGGCGGCGCGCACACTGCCAGCGCGCGCAGGGGATCGCTGAAGTCCTGGGCGCCGACGGTGCGGGTGAGCTCGAGGATCGGCTCGCAGCGGGGCAGGGTGCCGTTGTCGTTGGCGATGGCGGCGGTGCCACCGTTGCACTCGCACACCGGCGTGCCGTTGCGATCGATGCAGCGGCCGGCGCCGCAGTCGAGGCCCTCGCAGGCGTCGGGCAGCTCGAGGCCGCCGGCGCCGAGATCGACCGGGGGCGTGGCCGGGATGCACGTCACCGACTGCTCGCCGTCGAGATCGAGGAAGCGGCGGGCCACGAAGCCGGCGTCGCACGCGCACGCCGCGCCGCTCTCGGTGGTCACGCACATGCCGGCGCCGCAGTAGGTCGCGGCGCAGTCCTGCTTGGCGTCGACCTCGGCGTAGGCGTTCTGGTCGATGACCCGGGTCCAGCAGCGATCGAGGCTGGCCTGCTGGCCGCGGGCCTGCAGGCGACCGAACAGCGGCGCGCCAGCGTCGGCCTCGAAGGTCGGATCGAAGCGCATCTCCTCGGGCGAGATGCGAGTGGTGATGCGGGTCAAGCGCTGGTACCGGTTCGCCAGATCGTCGACCAGCGCGACGCCCTCGAGGATGTCGCTGATCTCGCCGCAGTCGGTGGCGTCGAACTCGTCGCGCGGACACTCGCACTGGTCGTTGTTGGCGATGCCGCAGACGTCCCAGTTGCCGCCGCAGCACGGCGTGCCCTGGCCGAACTCGGGGCGGGCCGGCAGACCGCGGTACTCGACCGCGAAGCCGTCGCCGCCGGCCTCGTCGACGGTGCGGGCCAGCACCATCGGATAGTTGTTGCGGCCGTTGCGATCCTCGGCGATGCGCGCGGGATCGATCGTCACCATCGGGTGGCTCATCACCCGGAAGGGCTGGTTGGCGTAGATGAAGGTGGTCACGGTGAGGTGCGGCTCGGCCGCGACCGCGGTGAGCACCAGCGGGATCATCGGGAACGGTGCGCGGAAGCGCATGCGCAGCGGCTTGATGGCGTTGACCGAGGCGCCCGGCACCAGCTTGGCCGCGACGAACACCATGTTGGCCTCGACGTACGGCTCCATGTACGCGGTCGTCGTCGGGTTGACGATGAAGCCGTTGTCGCGCAGCCACTGCGCCGCTGCCGCTGCCTCGCTGGCGCGGAAGGTCACGGTCTGGTAGTCGCCGACCACCTCGGTGCCGATGACGGTGACCGGATCGCCGCCGCCGCCGGCGTCGTTACCCGACGACGCACCGGCGTCGGCGAAGAAGCCGTCATCGTCGGCGCTGGCGCCATCGCTGGCCGCCATGCCGCAGCCGCCGCCGCCGCCGCAGTCGGGCGCCGGGTGGTACTGGCAGGCCCACTCCGATACCGGACAGAGGTCCTCGACGTTCACCGCCACGTCGGGCGCGGTGATCTTGTCGAGGAGGCCGAAGGCCGACACCGGCGACAGCGACAGCTCGGGGGCCTCGGCCACCGGCACGATCCACGCGAACTTCTCCGGATCGCCCGAGTACTTGATGAGGACGTGGGCGGTGATCCAGTTCTGCTCGACCTCGAAGATGATCTGCTCGGCGAGCTGGTTGACCGCGTAGTCCTTCTTGCCCAGCGGATCGGGCAAGGGCGGCGACACGCACCCGCAGGCGTCGGCGACGCGGATCCCCGCGACGGTGACCGAAAAGGCGGCGACGAGCGCGACGGCTGCTTGGAGGGCCCTCATGGAGTGCCCTATTCCATGCAACGGGCCAGATGCAACACAGCAAGTCCGGAGGGTTGCGGGGGTGATCAACCGTGAAAATCCGCGGATCGCGACATCGGTGTCGTGATCGGAGCACTCCGGAACGGCTACGGCGTGAACGTCTCGTGGACGTCGGTGGCGCCGAGCGCCTGCGTGATGCCTCCGGCCGGCACGTAGAGCACGCCGTCCCAGACCGCGGCCTGCATGCCGTGGCGAGGTGTGCGCATCGGCTCGAGCGTCTCCCAGCTATTCGTCGCGGCGGTGTAGGCCTCGCTTTCGGGAAACACGCCGCTGGCGGCGTCGGGGTTGCCCTCGCCGCCGACGACGATGAGGCGCCCATCGATCACGCCGCAGGCGGTGCCACCGCGCCCGGTCGGCATCGGCGCGCGCGCCGCCCACGGGCTGCCGGGCGTGAGCTCGAAGACGGTGTCGGTCGTCGAGCCGATGCTGGCCATACGGCCGCCGGCGACGTACAGCTTGCCGCCGATCACGCCGCCGCAGCCGTGATCTCGCGAGCTCGGTAGATCGGCGACCGCGTCGTCCCAGGTGTCACCGACCGGGTCGTACGACGAGACGTCGGCGACGGCCGTGTTGCCGCGGAAGCCGCCGGCGACGTAGACGAGGCCGCCGATCACGCCGACGATCGACGCGCCGCGCTGGGTGCCTGCAGGCATCGACGTGCGCGCTACCCAGCCGGTGTCGACGCCAGGCGTGTGGCGCCAGACGACGCCGCTGGCCGTGAAGTTGGTCGACAGCGTGCCGACCACGTAGATGCTGGTGCCAACCACCGCCGCGTTGGCGTGGTGCACCGGCATCGGCAGATCGGGACCGGCGGACCAGGTGCCGGCGGCGACGTCGTAGATCCACACCTTGTTGCTGTAGGCGGTGAACGACGTGAGTCCGCCCAGCACCCACACCCGGCCGTCGAGCGCGACCGCGGCCGTCTCCTGGATCGGGCCGCCGGGGATCGACGTGGCCGGTGCCCAGCGGCTGGCGGTACCGTCGCTGCCGGCATCGCCGCCACCGCCGCCGTCGTCATCGCCACCACCGCCATCGTCACCACCGCACGCCGCCGCGGGGACGATCGCGAACCAGCCGATCGCGAGGTGGACCATCCTCATGGCGCGCAGCGTACCGCACCGCCCGTGCGCGCCGGTGTAAACTCGACCCGTGCCCCACAAGGCGCTCATCCTCGTCGATCTGCAGTACGACTTCTGTCCCGGCGGCGCGCTCGAGGTGGCGCGCGGTGACGAGACGATCGCGGTCGCGAACCGCGTCGCGCGTCACTTCGAGCTCGTGGTGGCGACCCAGGACTGGCACCCCGCGGATCACGGCAGCTTCGCCGCTAACCACGAGGGCGCCGAGCCGTATCAGGTCATCGACCTGAACGGCCTGCAGCAGGTGCTGTGGCCGGTGCACTGCGTGCAAGGCACGCGCGGTGCCGCGTTCCACGACGACCTCACGGCCACCGTCACCAAGGTGTTCCCCAAGGGCACCGACGCGACCGTCGACAGCTACAGCGGCTTCTGGGACAACGGCAAGCGTAAGCCGACCGGCCTGGCGCCGTGGCTGCGTGAGCAGGGCGTGCGCGCCGTGTACGTGCTTGGCCTCGCCACCGACTACTGCGTGGAGTTCACCGCCCTGGACGCGTGCGGCGAGGGCTTCGCCACGTTCCTGATCGAGGATGGCTGCCGCGCGGTCAACCTGGTCGCCGGCGACGGCGAGCGCGCCATCGACGACATGCGCTCGTCCGGCGTGGTGGTGGTCGAGAGCGCCCAGATCGCCTGAGAGACCGTGGGCTTGCGAGCCTGACGATTTCTCGTTAACGGTCCCCGCGCGCCGCCGTCCTTCTCCCAACCACGGAGAAGGCCCCATGCAAAAGCGCAAGATCATCACCATCGCTCTCCTCTCGGCGTCAGCCGGCTGCGGCGCGTCGTCGTCGAGGTCGGCGGCGCCCGCCCCCCAGCCCGGCCGTCTGCCGGTGCCCGAGGTCGCGGCCGCGCCGCCGACCTCGACGACGACCCCCATCGCCGGCGTCGAGCTGGTCGGATTGCCCGCCGCGGCTCCACCCTACGTGGCGCCGATCCCGGCCGCCGACGCGGCCCAGCCCCGGGAGCGACTCGAGCTGCGCAACGAGCTCTATCAGGCCGGCAACCACGACCGCGCCATCGGCGAGGCTCGGTTTCGCGCCCTGTGCGACGAGCACGGCTATCCGCTGGTCGGCAACGTGTCGGGCAAGAGCATGCGCTACGACGTGAGCGCCTACTGCACCGACGTCCGCACCGAGATCCTCGCCAAGAACGGAGCCTGACCGTGTGCCAGGGCTTCGTTCCGTTCGAGCTGTCGACCATCGGTGGGCCCTGGGGCCGCCGCCTCGCGCCGCGCCGGGCCTGGATCGACGAGCTGCCCTGGGACGAAGCCCTGCCGTCGTCGCCGGAGGCGCGGCACGTGTGGACCACGACTGCGTTCTCCGAATATGCGTCGGCGGCGGCGTTCGCCGAGGTCGCGGCGGCGATGCTGGCCTGCGGCGCGCCCATCGATCTCGTGGCCGCCGCCGGTGACTTCGTCGTCGACGAGATCGTGCACACCGAGCTGGCGGCGCGCGTCGCGGCCGCCTTCGGCGGCGCGGTCACCCTCGAGGTCGATCTCGGCAAGCTGGTGCGGCCGGCGGTCGCCGCCGATCCGCTACTGGCCGCGGCCGAGATCGTGGTGCGCACGTCGTGCGTCGGCGAGGCGCTCACCGTTCCGATCCTCAAGCTGTCGCGGCGGCTGGCCGGCAGCTCGCTGGTTGACGCCGCGCTGGCCGCGGTGGTCGCCGACGAGGCGAGTCACGCCCAGCTCGGCTGGTGGTTCCTCGACTGGGCCGACCATCGTCTCGACGACGCGGCCCGGGTTCACCTCGGCCGGGTCGCCGGCGCCGCCGTGCGCGCGTTCGCGCCGCTGCTCGCCGTGTCGTCGTGCTCGCCGAGCGGCCTGGGCACGCTCGCCTGCGACGACTACGACCCGGCCTTCGTCGCCGCCGCCGAGCGCTCGGTGGCGCGCCCGCTCGCCGCGCGCGGCATCGTCGTCCCCGCCGCGGATCTGGCGGCGGTCGGCGCCTCACCGCCGGGAGCGACCGCGATGTCAGGCGGCTGATGCACGCCTTCACCGTGCTCGCGGCGGTGGCCACGGCCCTTGAGGTAGGCGCCGCGGTGACGCATCGTCGCCCCGTGGAGTCCCGCGACGCGACCGTCGCCGAGCTGGTGATCGCCGTGCAGGGCGGCAGCCGCATCGCGTTCACCGGGCTCTACGAGCGTTTCCACCGGGTCGTGCACGCGGTCGTGCTCGCTCGCGTCCACGCCGGCGACGCCGGTGACGTGGTGCAGGACGTCTTCGCCGACGTGTGGGTCAAGCTCCCGGACCTGCGCGAGCCCGCCGCCTTCCCGGGATGGATCCTCGCCATGGCCCGCAACCGCGCCACCGACTTCGTCCGCCGCCGCCGCCCGATCAGCGACGACACCGCCGATCTGGCCGTGGCGCCGCCGCCCACCGTCGAGGCCGCCGCCGCCCTGCGGGCCATCCGCACGCTGCCCGAGACCTATCGCGAGACGCTCATCATGCGTCTCGTCGAAGGCCTGAGCGGTCCCGAGATCGCCGAACGCACCGGGATGACGCCCGACTCGGTGCGGGTACACTTGCACCGAGGCATCAAGCTCCTCCGGGAAAGACTTGGAGGCGGCGAGCCATGAGCGACGACGCCAACAAGCCCGACTACCTGTGGGACAGGTCCGGCGACGATCCCGAGGTCGCCGGCCTCGAGCAGCTGCTCGGCGGCTACGCCCACCAGGCGCCGCTGCGCGAGCCGCCGCCCCGCCGTTCGCGCCGCAACGCCGTGGTCCTCGCCTCGGTGGTCGTCCTCGCCGCGGCCGCCATCCTCGCCTTCGTCATGCTGCGCAAGCCCGCCCCGCACGGCACTCAGCTCGCGTTCGGGCCCGACGCCGGCCCGAGTAAGGGCTTCGCCTTCGCGGTCACCGGCGGCGCCGCCATGTGCGACGGCAACCAGGCCCACGACGGCAGCAAGGGCGTGCTCCGGGTCGGCGGCTGGCTCGAGACCGAGCCCGGCGCCGTCGCCGACGTGCAGATCGCCGACATCGGGGACGTCAAGCTCAAGTCCAGCTCGCGCCTGCGCCTGGTCGAGACCGGCCCCGACCAGCACCGCCTCGAGCTCCAGCGCGGCAAGCTCAGCGCTCGGGTCACCGCACCGCCTCGCCTGTTCGTCATCGACACGCCGGTCGCCGCCGCGGTCGACCTCGGCTGCGCCTACGACATGGAGGTCGACGAGGGCGGCCGCACCCACGTGCGCGTGACCTCGGGCGCGGTGTCGCTCGAGGGTCACGGCCGCACCTCGTGGATCCCGTACGGGCACGAGGCCACCGCCGACGGCGGCCGTGGTCCCGGCACCCCGGTGCGCAGCGACGCGCCGGTGGCCTTCCGCGACGCGGTGGCCCGCTTCGACGCCGGCGAGGGCGCCGGCGGCTGGAGCGTGTCGCCCCTGGCCAACATCGTGGGCGACGCCGGCGAGCGTGACGCGGTCACCCTCTGGAACCTGCTCACCCGGACCGAGGGCGCCGACCGCGAAGCCGTGTTCAGACGGCTCGACGAGGTGGCGATCCGACCCGAGTGGGTGCTAGAGGATGACGTGCTCGCCGCGCAGCCCCAGGCACTCGAGAGCTGGCGGGAGAGTCTGGAAGGAACCTGGATCGTTGGGCCGTGACCGCAAGAAGCGCCGCCGCACCTCCACGCCGCCGCGACGTAAAGGCCCGACCTCGACCGGTCGTGGCCGTGCGCCTGTTGCAACGTCGCAATTGATTCCTGCGGCCGGGCGTTTACCCTCCCAGGGCTCCGTGCACGCCGTTCGCCACCAGGACTGGACCATCGCGCCCGCGCTGGGTTGGTGCGCCCTGGCGCTCGTCGCCGTCTTGCTGGTGCGCGAGGGCTCGGTCGCGGCGATCACCGATCTTCTCACCCACGCACCGACGACGCCGAACACGGCAGGCCCAGCCTTCGCCACCACCGATCCACGCGCGCCGACCGACGTGGCGCCTCCGCTCCCGGCCAAGCCCGATCTGGCCCCCGGGCCGCGTCAGCCCGGCGGCGGAGGAGGTGCGCCCGAGAGCATCATCGGCAAGACCGTCGAGGACGTGTGCGTCGATCCGATCGGCGCCACGACCGGGTGCAAGCGTTGGTCGATGGACGGCTTCTACGCCTCGCTCGCCGCGGCCGAGGGCGGCAAGCCCGACCGGCCGGTGCGGGTGTCCTTCTACGGCGACTCGGTGTCGGCCACTGACGCGCTGCCCGGCCGCCTGCGCGCGCGCCTGCAGGACGTCTTCGGCGACGGCGGGCCCGGCTTCCTCCACGCCGTCCAGCCCCACCGCTACAACCACACCGAGGCGGCCGATCGCCGCTCGTCGGGGTCGTGGCGGAGCTGGAACGTGGCGCTGGTCAACGTCGGCGATCACCTCTACGGCGTCGGCAACGCCACCGCCGAGGGCAGCGGCCGGATCCGCATCAAGCCCAAGACCCCGACCGGCAAGATCTCCCACGTCGACGTGTACTACCTGGCCCAGCCCGGCGGCGGGACGGCCGACGTCACCGTCGGCGGCTCCGTCACCACCATCGACACCTCCGCGACCACCAAGGCGGCGCGGTTCCAGACCCTGGACGTCGCCGACGGCGCCCACACCGTCGAGTTGACCGCCCGCGGCAAGGTGCGCCTGTTCGGCATGGCGCTCGAACGCGACGCCGGCATCGTCGTCGACAACCTGGCGTTGGTCTCGTGCACGGCCAAGACCATGCTGGTCAACCTCGCCGACCACTGGAAGAACCAGCTCGCCCACCGCGAGCCCGACCTGGTGGTGATCATGCTCGGCACCAACGAGGCCCAGTGGCTGGCCGGAGCCTCGGCCATGGCCGAATACGAGGAGACGTGGAAGAAGTTGCTGGTGCCGGTGCGGGCCGGGCATCCTGGAGGCTCGTGTCTGGTGATGTCCCCGCTCGATCAGGCCGAGGCCAAGGACGACAAGATCGTCTCGCGCCGGGGTGTGCCCAAGATGGTGGCGGCGCAGCGCAAGGCGGCGCAGGCTGCCGGGTGCGCGTACTGGGACACGTTCACCTGGATGGGCGGCGCCGGAGCCGCCCTCACCTGGCAACGCAAGGGCTTGCTGGGCAGCGACTTCGCGCACATGTCGCGGAAGGGCACGGCCAGGGTCGCCGATGGACTGGCGGACGCCCTCTTCAGCGGCTACAAGGCCTACAAGAGCCGTTGACGCACGCTGGTTCACAGATCCTGCAGACATGGATGGCGCCGCTGGTGCTCGCGGCGGGGCTGGGCAGCGCCGCGCTCGTGGCGGGCTGCAACGGCCCGTCGGTGGAGGCTCAGCCGCGCGCGCCGGTGGTGGTCGAGGCCGCGCCCATGGAAGGTCCCACCGACGCTGGCGTCGGCGCCGTCACCGACGCCTACGACGGCTTCACGCCGCCGCCGGTGCTGGCGTGTCCCGACGGCGCCCTCGATCCGTTGTTCGCGGCGCTCGATCGCGCCGAGCGCGGCGATCCGGCCGGACGCGCCGGGATCGTGGTGTTCGGCGACTCGCACACCGCCGGTGATCACCTCACCGGCAAGCTCCGGCGCGACCTCGGCGGCCGCTTCGGCGACGCCGGGCGCGGCTTCGTGCTCGCCGGCCGCCCGCCCATCCGCCACTACTATCAGCGCGACGTGCTCTACGGCTCCGACGGCAAGTGGGCCGCCGAGCTGGGCGGCAAGCGCGACGCGGTGCCGCCGTTCGGCATGGCGGGCGTACGCGCCCACGCCGTCAAGAAGGACGCGACCGCCTGGGTCGAGAGCTGCGAGCAGTGCGGCAGCGATCGGGTGGCCCGCTTCGATGTCTTCTACCTGCGCCGGAAGGACTCGGGCGCGATGGCCTACCGCCTCGACGACGGGCCCTGGCAGAAGCTGGCCACCAAGCTGGACGCCTCGGCGATCGAGGAGCGGACTCCGGCGGTGCTTTCGGTGCCCGCGACGGGGGCGCGTCACAAGCTTTCGGTGCGGCCGGCTGGCGGCGGCGCCATCGACCTGTTCGGCATCGCGCTCGAGCGCGACACCCCGGGCGTGATCATCGACGGCCTGGGCGTGGTCGGCCGCCGGCTCGGCCACCTGCGCAGCTGGGACTGGGACGTGATCGGGCCTCAGCTCGCGGCGCGGGCGCCGGCGCTGGTGGTGCTGCAGTACGGGACCAACGAGGCCGACGATCCGACGCTCGATCTGGCCGCCCTGTCCCGCTACCACGACGAGGTCATCGCTCTCATCCGGCAGTGGACGCCGGGTTCGGCGATCCTGGTGCTCGGGCCGCCCGACATGGCCGAGCGCGAGGCCGGCAAGGCCTGCGACAAGATGCCTCCGCCGCCGCCCGTCGACGAGTACGGCGACGGCGGCGTGCCGATGGAGTGCCAGTGGCACACGCCTGGCCTCCTGACCGCGGTGGTCGAGGTCCAGCGCGAGGCGGCGCGGCGCAACGGCGTGGCCTTCTTCGACAGCCTGGCCGCCATGGGAGGCCCGGAAGAGATGGACGTTTTCTTCCACATGGACCCGCCTCTGGCGTATTCGGACCACGTGCACTTCACGGCGCCCGGTTACGAGCTCTGGGGACAGCGGCTGCTCGATGCGCTCCTGACCGAGTACGCGGCCTACAAGACGCGGACGACTCCTGCGGCCTCCGGGCGTTTGCCCTAAGGCGCGATGCTCTTCACGAGCCCTCACTATCCGCTGTTCCTCGCGGCGGTGTTCCTGCTGTACGGCCTGTCGCGCAGCAGCGCCTGGCCGGGTGTGGTCGCGCGTCTGGCGCTGATGACGCTGCTGGGCGACGTGGTGTTCCTGCTGCTCACCCACGACGTCGCGTCGCTGTGGGATCCGCTGGGCGCGATCATGTTCGGCGCGCTGCCCGACGCGACGGCGCCGGTGTGGTGGCACCTGCCGATCGGCGCCGCCGTGCTCGCCGGCTCGGTGGTGGCGGGCGTGCGGGGCGCGAGCTGGCTGTCGGGGCCGGGGCAGCGCGTGCTGGCGGCCGGCACGCTGGTGACGGTGCTGGCGCTCGGCGCCGCGGTCGCGGCGCTGGCCGCAGCCGGCGAGTTGACCGACCTGACCCGCGCGCTGTCCGGTGGCGGGCACCTGTTCTGGCTGGTCGGGCTCGGCGTGGCGCTGGGCGCGGCGTCGACCGATCACGGCCGCGCGCTCGGCCGCGTCCTCATCCTGTTGCTGGTGAGCTGCGTCTTCTATCACGCGTGGGCCGCCGAGCAGCGCGGCGCCTACAAGTACCTGCTCGCCCTCATCGTCTTCACGATCATCCTCGACTACTACCTCGCGCTCGCCATCGAGGCGTGTACGACGCCGCGGCGCAAGAAGCTGCTGCTCCTGGTCAGCCTGGTGTCGAACCTCGGCATCCTGGCGATGTTCAAGTACGCCGACTTCTTCACCCGTGACGTGATGCAGCTCGGCGTGTCGCCGCTGGCGCTGCTCTTGCCGGCGGGCATCTCGTTCCACACCTTCCAGTCGCTTTCCTACACGATCGACGTTTACAGGGGCCACATCAAGGCGACCCGCTCGATCACCGAGCTGGCCACGTTCGTCCTGTTCTTCCCCCAGCTGGTGGCCGGCCCGATCGTGCGCGCCGCCGACCTGTTGCCCCAGCTCGGGCAGCTACCGCCGTTCGATCACGTGCGCGCCGCCGACGGCCTGCACCGCATCATGATCGGCCTGTTCAAGAAGATCGCGATCGCCGACTTCCTGGCCACGGCCCTGTCCGATCGCGTGTTCAAGGACCCGTCGCTGTACTCGTCGGCGGAGGTGACGCTCGGGGTGTACGCGTACGCCTTCCAGATCTACCTCGACTTCTCGGCCTACTCCGACATCGCGATCGGATCGGCGCAGCTGCTCGGCTTCACGCTGCCCGAGAACTTCCGCACGCCCTATCGCTCGGGCAGCCTGCAGGAGTTCTGGCGGCGCTGGCACATCTCGCT
>SXGT01571325.1_pt1 | contig 13463 bp, 15 predicted proteins | sample 3176221 | NCBI WGS metagenome assembly SXGT01 (sample SAMN11356862, study PRJNA531348) | freshwater metagenome | isolation source: freshwater sample F1-120 | place: China: Fuxian Lake, Yuxi | collected 2017-12-25
CGCCTGCATGGCAGCCCAAACGCACAATCACCGATCAGTAGAGTCCACCACCAAAAAACACCGTTTTGAAGCTATCAACTAGATCGTCGATGGAAATTTTTTAGGTCCGAGGTCGCCAAAGAAGCTGTAAGCACAGCTGTTTGACGATATAAGAATATATTTGATATCCAACTATTCAAGTTGTCCAAACTTGAGTTTTCTACGAGTGAATATCAGTCTTATTGGTAACAGTTGCAGAGAGTATTTTGATAAGCCCAAGACAAATAAAGTCTTGAAAAAGATTGGTCTTGTCTTAAGCGAATCCCCGAGCAACTTTGACAACAATGCCAAGGATAGTGACTATGAGGCAGCAAGATCACTTGCTAGACGTCTTGCATTTAGTTTTGGAGCAAATAAGTCAGATAAGCAAGTTATGATTCTCCCCCATCCGCGAGATATGTTTTTTGCCGAACAAATTTCAGTGCTCACGGGATTTGAAATTGAACGAGGAACTCGGTCATTGTTTGTTGAGTACCTTGCGTTTCCTTCCTCGTATTTGGAAGCTATAGTTGGGCGAGCTTCAATTAAGTTACTTTGTTGTTTACCTGGTGTGGAGGATTATGGGAGGAAGTGCGAAAAGAACCTATTCTTGAATTATCTTCTCGCAAAGAATTTTTCGAAAATTTTGGGTATGGAACTCTTATGCGTGGGCTAGGGATAGTCTTGGCGCGCTGTCGTTGTCATTCATATCCCGGATGATACGAAGCACAGTAAATACTATGTTTATGCATATATTTTCTGCATGAAATACTATGACGGATTACCTAACACTGCATGTATAGGTGATGGCTATTCTGTTTTCCAGCTAATTGAATAACCACCTAACAAAGGGCAAATGACGCATGGTTAACACTCGACCCCCAATCCCAGAACCACAATTCACAACTATACGTAATTTCAAGGCTAGTTTCTCTGAACTTCCAAAAGATTCAATGTGCTTAGATTTCTTGGATGAGTATCTTTGGAAAGGTGACCATATTTTTGTTCATCCTGAGACAAGGGTGGTTTCTACAGATCTAAAACATTCTCCTCGAGATATTCTTGATTATTGGAGCAACATAGTCTTCACAAGTAATTCGAGTGAAGACTACTCAGCATTTTTACCATACGCTCGCGGTCGTCTCTACTATGTAGCAAGAACAATTATTGATTATTTTGAAAAAAGCGGATCAACTAATCTATCATTTTGTGACTTTGCGACAGGACAAGGGGTATTGCCAAACCTACTGAGACGAGAAATGCCAAATTGGACTATTCGATGCACAGAAGGGTCGAAACTACTGTGTGAGAGGATACGAAACGATGGATTTAATGTCGATGCCTGTATGCTCGGAAATGGCGAAATCCCCCCTTTTGAGGTAAAAGTTGCAAGTTTGACGTGGACGTTGTGTAATTGCATTAGGCCACTTGATGTCCTTCTCGAAGTCCGGAACCATATTTCAGATGGAGGATATTTGGTTATCGCCGAATCTTCTCGACTATTGGTGCCGTTCAGAAAGTCGTTGCGAGATTTAATATTTAACGGACATCCCGCAGATGTACACCCATACTATTTTTCAATAAATACTCTGAATGCGTTAATGAAGTGCGCAGGATTTTCTTCAGTATACATAAACCGTTATTACGATTCCGATGTCATGCTAGTCATTGGACGCAAGGATAAATCGTTGCCTGATGAGAATGAAGTAGTTTTTGGAGATTCCTCAATTCTAGTTCGATCATTTTTTGAGACCTACCATGGTCTAACGCCAATGTTCGATGATATGAAACATTCGGCTTCCTCGACGATAAAGTAGCAACTGAACCCAAACGTTTTTTAAACTCGTGGGAAGCAATATATTGCTGATCGGATGTCACGTTGGATCTCTTATTGGAGCGGATGGCCGCGTTGGATTGGAAGTAAGTGGCGAAACGACACTATCAACAACTCTATGAGTGGGCGTTAAAGAAATGATTGCGGTTGTGGATTACGGCTTGGGGAATGTCCGTTCGGTCTGCGGGGCTCTGGAAAAAATCGGGGTTTCATACCAGCTCACGGATCAACACCGGCTGATGGAAAAGGCTGAGCGGCTGATTTTGCCGGGGGTGGGAGCCTTTGGTGACGCAATGAAAAGGCTCCGGGAGAAGAGGCTTGATGTTTTGCTGACCAAGTTGGTGATGGAGGACAAAAAGCCAATCTTGGGAATCTGCCTTGGGGCTGAGCTCATGGGGAAAGAGGGTTTTGAGTTCGGGCATACAACTGGGCTCGGATGGATGGGTTATTCTGTTCGTCCTATTGATTGCAGGATCGGGCTCAGGATTCCTCACGTGGGATGGAACCGACTTTATCAAAAGAAAGCTGGAAGCCTTTTTGCCGGGGTGCCGGATGGCGCTCGATTTTATTTTGTTCACAGCTACTATATGGATTGTCAGGATCATGAGATGATCTCGGGAGAGTCTGAGTATGGGTGCCGGTTCCCAGCGGTTGTGGAACATGGGAATTTGCATGCAGTGCAGTTTCATCCGGAAAAAAGCCAGCGGTTCGGGCTTCAGCTTTTGAGAAATTTTGCGGAGGTTTGAGGAGATGCTCGCTAGCCGCCTGATCGCGGTGTTGACGCTGAACGATGGGGTCTTGTTCCGAACTAGAAATTTTGTTCCGGATTATCGTTATACGCTGAATTTCGTCGATGCTTGGTCGGTGGATGAGATTGTGCTGTTGGATATCACTCGGCCCGGGGAAGGGAAAAGGGGAAATTTTCTCAGTGTGGTTTCGGAGTTTGCCGAGAAATGCTATGTACCGCTAACGGCGGGGGGAGGGATCCGGACGCTAGAGGATGTCCGTATCCTCCTGTCGGCGGGAGCTGACAAGGTTTCTGTCAATACGCAGATCTGTTCGGATCCGGGGTTTGTCACGAAAATCGCCGAAAGCTATGGAGCCCAGTGTGTGGTGGCTTCCATCGATGCCCGAAAAACAGCGGGGGGCTACGAAGCGTACGTGGAAAACGGGGCACGGGCAACGGGGCTTTCCCCGGTTGAAATCGCCGGGATCGCGGAGAGGCACGGGGCCGGGGAGATCCTGTTAACATCGATCGATCACGATGGATCGCTGGAGGGATACGACTGTCAGTTGTGCCGTGAGGTTGCAGATAAGACGACAATTCCTATTCTGGTATGCGGCGGGGCTGGGAACTGGGGACATTTTCTCGATGGATTTAACAGCGGGCATGCGAGTGCAGTTTGCACCACCAACATCTACCATTTCACGGAATCTTCGATTAAAAGCGCCAAAAAGTATCTTCAAAAAAAAGGGGTTGAAATTAGGGAATGAACATGAAAAGGCAAACAAGTACAATAGGTCGTGGGGGGCGGAATGTCAGGTATTGCATCCAGTGCTTGACTCCTAACACGCGCCCCCGAGTTATTCTTGACGAAAAAGGGGTGTGCAACGCCTGCAAGAATAGCGAAGCCAAAAAGTCAATTGATTGGAAGAGCAGACGGGATGAATTTGAAAATTTTATCGAGCCCTATCGGTCTAAGTCCGGTGAGTGGGATTGCGTGGTTCCCTGGAGCGGAGGGAAGGATAGCAGCGCTATTGCCTATAGGATGAAGTTTGAATTCGGGATGAATCCTCTTCTGACCACCTTTTCTCCGATGATTCCTAACGATGTTGGTCAAATCAATCGAGAAAGGATAATTCAGTTGGGGTTTGATCACCTATTTCATCGTCCCAATCAGGCGGTACAGAGGAGATTGGCGCGGCGTTTTTTTATCGAACGCGGAAATCCCAAGGTGGCGTGGGACGCAGGGATCACGGCTTTTCCTGTGCAGGTGGCCGCCCGCTACAAAATCCCGATCGTGCTTTATGCTGAGCACGGGGAAAGTGAATACGGGGGTCGGATGATCCGTGAGGATGCCAACAAATTTCGATCGTATTCAGAGGTGATCGAGCATGGAGTTGGAGACGACCCGAGGAACTGGGAGGACGATGGGATCGGTGCAGGAGATTTAAATCCCTATCTGCATCCGGACGGGGAGGAAATCGGCGGGATTGTAGTGGCCTATTTCGCTTATTTCTTTAAGTGGAGCATCTTGGAAAATTATCATTTTATCAAAACCAAGATCGATTTTGCGGTTCACCCAGAAGGCAGAACCAGCGGAACATTTACTAATTTTGACAGCTTGGATGACAAAATTGATGCCCTATATTATTACATGCAATTTATCAAATTCGGGTTCGGGCGATGCGTTCGAGATGCATCTCGGTTAATTCAGAATGGTCAGATGAGGCGGGAGGAAGGACTAAAGGTGTCCAAGCTTTACGACCATGAATTTCCCGAAGAAAATATTGCGGAAGTTTTAGAGTATTTGGATCTGGAGCGTAGCGAGTTTGAAGCGATTGTGGACAAGCACCGAAATCTTGAGATTTGGGAAAGGAATGCATCGGGGTGGCAGTTGCGGTTTCCATTGGAGTAAGATATGATAGAAATCAGTGCGGAAATTGGTTCGGTCCATGATGGCTCCTTTGGGAATGCGTGCAAATTGATAGAGGCGGTGGCTGAATGTGGTGCCAGTCAAGTAAAGTTCCAACATCATATCGCCGAGGCCGAGAGCCTGCCCAATGCGCCGGCACCCAGGTATTTTCAGGAAGAGCCCAGGATGTCCTATTTCAAGAGGATTGCCTTTGATGCCGGACAGTGGGGGGATCTGATCCGTTTGGCGCGGGATTGCAGTCTGAAATTTGTCTGCTCGCCATTTTCTATAGAATCCGCGGAGTTGCTGGAGAAGTTGGGGATTGATGTATTCAAGATTGCCTCGGGGGAGGTGACAAACCTGCCGTTGCTGGAGCGGGTAGCCGCCTTTGGAAAGCCGGTTTATCTTTCGTCGGGGATGAGCAGCTGGGAGGAGCTGGATGAGGCGGTCGACGCCATGAAGTGGAAAACGGAGTTATCGCTGATGCAGTGCTCCTCCCTTTATCCCTGTCCTCCGGAAAAGGTGGGTTTAAATGTGATGCAGGAGATGAGGCAGCGCTATGGATTGCCAGTGGGTTACTCCGACCATACAATCGGTTTAGCAGCGCCTTTAGCTGCAGCGGCGCAAGGGGCGTCACTAATAGAAAAGCATTTCACATTTGCCCGTCGAATGTACGGGAGTGATGCCCGCCACTCAATGGAGCCCGAGGAGTTCAAGCAGATGTGTGCCAGCATTCGTGAGATAGAAGTAGTGCTGAATTCTCCTGTGAACAAGGACACCCATGAGGAATACCGGGAGATGAAAGTGATCTTTCAGAAAAGCATTGTGGCGGCGGTGGATATTCAGCCCGGCGAGGTTATTGAGATGAGTCACCTTGCCTTCAAGAAACCGGGGGATGGGATCTCGGCGGCGGAGTATAGGAGCTTGATCGGAAAGAGAGCAGTCTGTCCGATAGTCGCAAATCAGAAGATGAAAAGGGAGGACGTAAAATCAGAAAAATTTGTGTCGTCGTAGGATCAAGGGCTAATTACAGCAGTATCAAAGCAGTTTTACAAGCGATTGATCTTCATCCTGATTTGGAGTTAAAGCTGGTGGTCGGAGCTTCCGCAGTGCTGGATCGCTATGGTGCGGTGGTCAACATCATCGAAAATGACGGGTTCAAGCCAGATGCCAAAATTTTTATGCTCGTTGAAGGGGAGACCCCGGCTACGATGGCCAAGTCAACGGCTCTTGGCCTCATGGAGCTTCCGGCAGTTTTTGAGCAGTTGAAGCCTGATATCGTTCTCACAGTCGGTGATCGCTTTGAGACCATGGCGACTGCGCTGGCAGCTGTTTACATGAATATCCCGTTAGCCCACACCATGGGGGGAGAGGTTTCAGGCACAATTGATGAAAGCGTTCGCCATGCGGTCACCAAATTGGCTCATATTCATTTTCCAGCAACTGAGGACGCAAAAGAGCGGATTCTCCGTATGGGAGAAAGGGAGGAGAATGTTTATATGGTGGGTTGTCCGCGGATGGATTTAGTGGTTGAAGTGATCCGGCGTTCAAATAGGGAAAGCCTGAAATCGATTTTTGAAGAAGGGGTTGGACCTCATTTAGACATCAGCAAACCATTTTTGCTACTTTCCCAGCACCCAATAACAACCGAATATGGCTCGGGCGAAGAGCAAATCCGGGGTGCTCTGGAGGCGGTGGTTAAATCCGGCGTTCAAACGATCGCTTTATGGCCGAATGCCGATGCAGGGGCTGATGACATTGCGCGGGGAATGCGAACATTTCGCGAAAAATCTCCCACGTCACAGATCCATTTCTTTAAAAATCTACCGCCGGAAACCTATTTGGCATTAATGAAATACACGGCATGCCTTGTTGGTAACTCGAGCAGCGCAATTCGTGAGGGGGCTTTCATTGGTACTCCGGCGGTTAATATTGGAAGCCGGCAAAATCAGCGCCAGCGAGGTAATAACGTCATCGATGCAGGATCGGACAAGGAGAATATTTTGGGAGCGATCCGACAACAGATTGCTCACGGACCTTACGAAAGCAATCCGATCTATGGTGACGGCCAAGCGGGCTCCCGAATTGCAGAAATTCTTGCGAGCTGCAATTATAAAATTCAAAAGACCATTGTGTATTGATGAAAATTATCGGGGTGATACCGGCTCGAGGTGGGTCAAAGGGAATTCCCAGAAAAAATATCACATTGCTTGGGGGTCGCCCTCTGATCAGCTATACGATTGAGGCTGCGAAAAAGGCAAAAGTGATTGACCGCGTGATAGTTTCTACGGATGACGAGGAAATACAGGTGGTATCCCAGCAATGGGGTGCGGAGGCTCCATTTCTTCGCCCGCATATGATCTCTGGTGATGACGCAAAGTCGGTGGATGTGGCCAAGCATCTGATCGAATGGCTGGAAAAACAGGAAGGCTGGCGACCGGATGCCGTGGCGCTGCTTCAGCCAACATCTCCACTCAGGGACGAAACGTGGATACAGCGCGGAGTTGGGCTAATGTTGGAACATGATGCGGACACCGTGGTAAGCGTTGTAAAAGTGAATCATCGCTATCATCCAAAATCGCTCATGTTGCTCAGAGACGGTCTGCTGTGTGCAATGGAAGGTGGGCTTGGCGAAATTGGAGTCTGTCCTCGTCAGCAGTTTGAAGATTTATACGCTAGAAACGGGCCTGCAGTGCTGATTGCCAAAACGAATGTGATTAAAGGCAGAAATACGTTTTATGGAAATAAGATATTGCCGCTGGTGATGGACCAGAGAGCGTCGGTGGATATCGACAGCCTTGAGGATATAAAATTCGCAGAGGCCCTACTGCGCAATTTTTCAAAATAGGTATGTGTGCAATAAGCGGTGTGGTGGGACAGTTTCCCAACCAGAGATTAGTCCAAGCAATGTTGGATATACAAAGACGCCGAGGCCCAGATGGTGAGGGGATATGGAAAAATAGTGGTGCGTGTCTCGGACATCGTCGTCTGAAGATCCTGGATCTGAGCGACGGAGCAAGGCAACCGATGTGCTCAGCGTCGGGGCGTTACATCATTGTTTTTAACGGCGAGATTTATAATTATAGAAAGCTTCGGGAGGAGCTCGCCGGGATTTCCTTTAGGACCTCATCGGATACCGAAGTTCTTGTGGAGGCCTATGAAAAATGGGGGGGGGATTGTGTCCACCGAATTGAGGGAATGTTTGCATTTGCTTTATGGGATAAGAAAAACAAAGAATTATTTTGCGCAAGGGATCCGCTGGGAATCAAGCCTTTTTATTACATCAAATTCAGAGACCATTTCATCTTTTCATCCGAGATTCCTCCTCTTCTTGAGTGCCGCATGGACCGAAAGGTTAACGAGCGCGCCTTATACTTGTTTCTTGCTAAAGATTTTTACGATCATTCGGATGAAACATTTTTTGAAGGGATAAACAGTCTTCCGGCAGGTTCTCTCTTGCGGACCAACGGACAAAAGCTTAAAATTGAGCCGTACTGGGACCTGTGCGGGGCTGTTGAGGGGTGTGTTGTTTCGAAATCTGAAACCGAGCGAATGGAGGAATTTGCGAGGCTATCTTCAGCAGCTTTAAAAAAGTCTCTTCAAAGCGATGTTCCTGTTGGAATTACAGTCAGTGGCGGTTTGGACTCCTCATTTTTGCTGGGTCAACTTGAGAAAGATCAAACATTGTCAGCGATCACCAAAACATTTCATTTTTATTTTGCCGAAGATCAATATAGCGAAAAGAAATACGTCGAAAAACTCTTGATGTGGCATAGGAAGGAGTTAGTCTCCACACTAATCGACCCGCACGATTTTGTAAATCAGGCGAATGAGCTGGTTCGCATACAAGGGGAACCATTTGCAGGGCTGCCAATTTATGCTTATGAACGCTGTTTTGAGGCTGCACGCAGCCATGGGGTTGTGGTGTTGATGGATGGCTCGGGGATGGATGAGGTGCTTGGGGGATACGAGAGGTTTAAGCCGGCCCATTGGGCGGATCTTCGTCGGAGGGGAATGGAGCCTGAACTTTACAAAGAGTGGGAGGCGGAAGGGATAAAATCACCCGAGCAGATAGCAGTGGCCCTAAAAAGAATGGAGGTGGCATCGGCTGGAGAGGTTAGTGGTGGTCTCGGGCAGGATTTGACTCAAAGCACTCAAGCAGGCTGCTTAAATTTTGATTTTGTACAAAGGAATTATAGATCAGCACCGTGCTTTGCGCGTCCGTTTTCGGATAGTCTGAGAAACCTGATGTACCGGGAACTCAGGTGGACAAAATTGCCGAGGGCTCTAAGGTTCCGTGATCGGATTAGTATGGGACATGGGTGTGAACTTCGCCCACCATACCTGGATTCCCAACTAGTTGCCTACTGCTTTGCCTTGCCGGCAACTGATCGGATTTACCGAGGGCAATCAAAATCGATTCTACGGAAGGTTGCAGGGGCTCTGATTCCCCCGGAATTAAGCCTTATGCCAAAACGATCAGTTCAAACGCCGCAGCGTGAATGGTTTCGGAATGAACTAAAATTTTGGATCTACGATACTTTGGAGTCATCTCGTCTTTGGGAAATGGGATGGATCGACAAAAAGCCCGCATTCCATGCGCTTGACAACTATATGAATGGAGTCGGTGATAATTCGTTTTTTGTATGGCAGTGGGTAAATATATCATTGTGGTTGTCAGAATTTTTCGAGCAGACCGGATCATACTTGCCGAATGACAGATAGAGAAAAGAACAGTTGGGATTTGGTCATCGTCAATACGACGGTCCATGGTGGCAGCTATCATAAATTGATCGCGTTTCAGCAGCTGCTACGCAAATCCGGAGTGAAGGTGGAGCTTGTCATCAGCACCAGCCCCCATCATGGGCTGGAGCAAGGGGTGGATTTCGATTAAAAAGAAGAGAAGCGCCTTAAGGCTTTCGATGTTTTGCTCATTAGCAAAGAAGACATTAAAGAGCATCTCATACGCAACAAGGCTTCACTTTATCTCTTGGGCAGCATGGAGGATGTGCTGATCGTCGAATGCGTGATGGTCGTGCGCTGTTATCATCAGGCAAAGACGGCACAGTTCGCCAGTCTGTTTGATGATTTTTGTTATTGGGACGTCGACTACTGCATTTATCAGCATCCGTTTACGATTTGGTGTACTTACCTACCGCTAATCCCGTTTGATGCACTGCGTCTGGTATCTGCAAAGAAATTATATTTTTCTGGTGGTTTGTATTATGAGCCGATCGTGAATCAGTGGGCTACGAGTGTTCGATCGGAGCAAGAGTTTTTACAAAAGTATCAGTTGGGATCTGGTCAAAAGATTTGTTTGGTGCTTCGATGGAGGCACGCCGGAATGGATAACAGCTTCGCAAAAATCATCAAAAGCTTGGAGGAAAGGCAATATGAGATTTTGGTAAAGCCCCATCCGTGGGAATACAAGGCGCTGCTTCATGGGACGGATACCCGTTGTGGGGGGGATGATATGCGCTGAAAAATGGGGAATAAATGCCATTGAGGAAAAAAATGACTCATGGACATGGTAGGCGGCAGACCTCGTGACGGATAGGAAATTCAAGCCAACAAGCGCAAGCGCAAGCGCAAGCGCAAGCGCAAGCAAATAATATGCGCTGGGCCCACACTCGTCAAGTCTGACTCTTCACTAACCTGCACCCCGCATCTACTAATTAGTCAATGATCACTTTTGTTGGATACTCCGGTGTGTACGCTCATTCAGCAAGCGGTAATTACACAACTTCTGCAGGGCAGCATCGGCAGTCCTAGACATTCAGTGCACTCTGCCAGCAGCCGCACCACGCCTACTCACTCTGCGCCGCGTGTGCCATTCCTACAGCGCAGAATCATCAGCCCGCACTCCGTTCCGGCCGCCGGCGTACATACACCGCGGCCCGCTTCAACTTGCAATTACTGCCTGCGTGTGTCCCCGGCGCACCAGCAGCGCTGCTCATAATCAAGGACCAATCTGAAATTCCAGCAGCCGGGCCCGATCTTCAGAAACCTCACCAGCCCCCGCTTCCACAGCAACGCGCTCCAACGTTGGGCTCGAGTGCAATATACGCCTGTTCTTGGACAGCAAGCTTAAGGCTTTGGCTGCTTATCAAGATGAACCCCGCTCGCCTCCTCATCCTCGTTCAATCGAGGGAGTGTCCGCTCAGGCACGAGATCGCGGAGCAAGAGTAGGGGTTGGCGCAGCTGAGGCGTTTGCTACTGTGTGGAGAAAGGTGTGAGCCGTTATTACATCGATCGCTGAACGGCCAACATAGTACTCAACAGGCGATATTGACATGGACTCACTGCACACCTTCCAAAGGCCGGTCGTGGCTGTCCAGGGCTTGGGATTTGTTGGCGCGGCAATGTGTTCGGCGGTGGCGCCAGCACGGACAACTGACGGGCTTCCTCGCTACACTGTGATCGGTGTCGATTTGCCAACACCCGAAGGCCAGCTGCGGACCGATGCCGTCAATCGTGGCGAATTAACCGATGCCTTTGGATGCGCCGACAATCAAGATGGTTCCCATGCGACTGCCCTTTCCGCGTAGAGAAGCTGACGTAGTGCCAGAACATGAATGACAATAGATAGTGGTAGTTGGAACAGCGCAATCAGGGCCAGCGGATGCAGTCCAATCCGCACCGGCTCTGGGGTCATCGTCACCAGCCCAAAGACCGATAGCGAAACCATACTCACTGCTATCACGAAATCACTGATGCCGAACAAATTTCAGGCGACGCGCGGTCGCCGCTGCGCAACCCGGCCTCGACGTGCGCGACCGGAATCACCAGCTTGGCGGCGACGATGGTGGCGGCGAGCGTGGAGTTGACATCACCGACCACCACGACGAGGTCGGGCCGCTCTTTCAGGCACAGCTCCTCGAACCCCACCATCACTTTCGCGGTTTGCACGGCATGACTGCCCGACCCGACGCCGAGGTTGTAGTCCGGCGCCGGCAGCGCCAGTTCGCGCAAGAACCCGGTCGACATCGCCTCGTCGTAGTGCTGGCCGGTGTTGACCAGCACCTGACGGAGATTGGGCACCGCCCTGAGCGCTTCGACGATCGGGGCAATCTTCATGTAGTTGGGCCGCGCGCCCACCACGTGGACAACGGTCTTCAAGCTCGCCTCCACACCGCCGACAGAACGTCGAGGAGGTTTACCGGGATCGTCATTCCTGCAGCCGGCGTGGCCGCCTGGCGCCGCGCGCCTAAACCGAAATTCATGGCGTAGTTCCAAAGATAGGCGATCGACATGCGCCGGGTCCCGTGCCCAACCTCGACCACCGCAAAGCCGCCGATGCGCGCAGCATCGGCCAGGGTCCGGCGACGGTAGAGGCAGAAGTGATACGGGTTGAAGTGATGCCATTGCCGGCCGAGCGATCGCGCCAACGGTCCACCCGCATCCGGCGTTGACAGAAAGACCAGCGATCCGGGCCGGGTGAGGCGGCCCAGTGCTCTCACGAAGTTACCCGCATCGGCTATGTGCTCGATCACGTCCAGCACGGTGATCACTTCGTACACGTCGCCGCGATCGGCCAGTTCCGAAATCGAGACGGATTCCACGCCGACCTCAGCAAGGCCGTACTCTCGAAGCAGCGCCGCCGATGGCTCGAGTCCCGACGCGCGGCACTTGCGGGTGGCATGCAGATGCCGCAGGAACTTTCCGCTCCCGGCGCCCACATCCAATAGCCGGACTCCAGGGTCGTTCAGCGAAACAAATTTCTCAATCCAGCGAACCAACGCCACGAAGTTCGCCGCATCCGCAGGCCCGCCATCCAGGTATTGCCGATACGCGGGTTCGTATTCACTCATCGCCGTTCGCAAATTGGCGTTGGTCTCCGCCCTGCCAAACACTAGCTGGCAGGCCGGGCAATGCCGGTAACGTTGGCCGGCCTTCTCGAACTGCGGGTGGGTGTTTGACTCGCCGCACAATGGGCATTCAGGCTTCACGCGGACAGCCGCTTCCTTGCGACCCAGCACTGGTTGATCATCAGCGGCTTGAGCCACTGGCCGTGGTGGTTGACCAGGCGGATCAAGGGACGAAGCGGAGTGAGTTGAAACGGCAGCACGTGAAGTCCGGTGCTGCCAAGCACCTGGGCACCGCTGCCAACGAGGATTCGCCGCAGCGCGCGCCGCGAGAGCCAGTTCTCAATGCCCGCAAATTTTCGCAACCGCAACAGTTCGGCCAGGCCGACCGACCAGCGCCACACCAAGTTCGGCGTGGTCAGGAACAGGACTCCGCCCGGCTTGAGAATCCGCAACATTTCGCCGACCGCCCGCTCGGGGTCGTTGGTGTGCTCAACGCATTCAGACGAGACCACAAAATCCATGGAGCCGGCCACGAACGGCAGGTCGGTCGCGGATGCGATCGTCGCCGCTGGGAACCTGGCACGCAGGCGGTGCACCAGCCTCGGCGCGATGTCGACGGGAATCACGGTGGCGCCATGCCGCTGGCCAACCGCCGAAAACTGGCCCAGTCCGGCACCCACGTCGACGAGGGTGCCCCTCGCGACGGCATGGGCGGACAATGCTCGGTCGAACCATGCGACCCGGGCCGCGAGATCGAAGGCGTTCATGCGAACTTCGAAGTCATCGCTGATTGAGTCGAAATAGAGCTCCGTCTTGCGCATGCGGTTATCGTGGGGTGGGCACTACGATTGCGCCTGCGCCGCCAGCAGAACGACGAACCGACGGTCGGCAATCGAGCGCATGTGATTCCAGCTATAGATCGCGATGAGCATCGCTAGAAGAAATGCAACCAAAGGGATGATGACATTCCGTTATCCAGGCTCATGATTGATCCTTTCGATAATCAAGCATCAGATATCTCCTTGCAATTTTGCCTCGAAGGGTATGTATTTACAAAGACCTTACGGTATACGTTTATATGGACACTGTGAACAGGACCGCCCCAGCTGCATCCTCCCCCGCGATCACCGCGCCCTCGAACCAGCCAGCCTGTTCACGCGCATAGTC
>SXGT01308339.1_pt1 | contig 13462 bp, 12 predicted proteins | sample 3176221 | NCBI WGS metagenome assembly SXGT01 (sample SAMN11356862, study PRJNA531348) | freshwater metagenome | isolation source: freshwater sample F1-120 | place: China: Fuxian Lake, Yuxi | collected 2017-12-25
GGTGTCGACTGGTGGCTGCATGGGCAGAAGATTGATTTGTGGACCGGGGCAGGGATGGCGTTGATTATTGTGGGAGTGGCGGTGATTAACGTGGTGTCGAAGACGACGGTGCATTAGGTGTTGCTGCTGTATTAACTCATCCACTCTGCTGATTGCGCCTTCATATTGACGCAACATGACGTTGCTAACAGAATTCTCGTCGAGAGTGACTACGCGCGTCAATCAGGGGGAAGATCAGCATGAATGAGGCTCAGCTGCATACCAGGGTGATAATACTCAGCGTTTTTCTCGTGTTCGCTGCCGACGTAATGAGATCGCAGTATTTGTTCGCTGACGAACTTGAGACAAGAGTCTACGCCATAGGTGATTTAGTTGTTCCCATGGCTAAGCCCCCTGGGGCATCGCGTGAAGAAATCAATGCGATGATTGAGCGTGAAAGCCAAGCTCTTTCCAAGTTGATTACGACAACGATTTCTCCCAGTTCGTGGGAACCTCGAGGTCTTGGAAATATCTCATTCATCTCAGAGCAGAATGCGTTTAGGATTACGAGTTCACGACTTGTTCATGAGAAAGTAGCAACTTTAGTTCAGAGACTCCGAAATTTATTGTCGCTGCAAGTCTGCTTAAGATTTGCGGTTTTCGAGGTTAAGGAGTCTCAGGCTGCGGAGATTGTCAAGCTTTTTACTGAGCGAGCAGAATCACATGTACCGCTCGAATATCACCAAGCAGAAAATCTGCTGCTGGCGGTTCAAGATGCTGGCATCACGATCAAGGCACAGCAGACGACATTTACTCTACTGAACCAGCAAACTTTTGATTTCGCGAAATATGGACAAGGTATTGCGGGGGCCGAAACCAACATCCCCCGGTGTCAAATCTCAACAACAATTCTGCAGGATCGAACTGGGGTTATACTGAAATTTGCACAAGAGCAAGTAACTGACACTGGGTTAAGTCAGATCTATTCATCATCTGTGGAGGATTATGGTGGCTGGTTGATTGATCTGACGGAAAAACATCGCTTTCACAATGTTGGTAGATTTGATGAAACCGAGATTGGTTTCGAGCCCGATCCGAATCGAGTCAGAACATTCTTTCTGATTCGGCCAACAATTCTGATTCCCGAAGAATCGGAAGCCATCGAAGACGAAAATCAAAAGAAATAAGTCGACTATGTCGTGGACACAACGCGAAATTGCATTGAACGCCAAGCCTCGCGGGTTTCATCTGGTGACGCGGGAGGTGGTGGAGCAGTTGCCGGAGTTGGCGAAGTATAAGGTCGGGTTGCTGCATTTGTTTATTCAGCATACGTCGGCGTCACTGGCTATCAACGAGAATGCGGATCCTGATGTGCGTGTGGATCTGGAATCGTCGATGAATGCGATTGTGCCGGAGGAGTTTCCTTATGTGCATACCCTGGAGGGGGCGGATGATATGCCGGCGCATGTGAAGGCGATTCTGATCGGGAATTCGCTGACGATTCCGATTCGCAATGGGGTGCTGGCGCTGGGGACGTGGCAGGGGATTACGTTGTGTGAGCATCGGGATCAGGGTGGGCGACGACGGTTGATCGCGACGATCCAGGGGGAGACGGGGGCGTCTGTTGGGTAGAGTGATTTTCCAGGGTGGCCCAGCCGTTTATGGCTGGGTGAGCTTGCTCACAAGAAGCCAGCGCCATCCGCGTTCGATTCGAGTTGGAGCGGTGAGTTGAAGTTCATCGCGGATGGCGGCGTATCTTGTCGCTCCGCGATCCAGCCATGAACGGCTGGACCACCCCAGCTGCGACAATCACTTGCTCGATTAAAATTGAGGTCGTCAAGGATTTAGGAAGGTTGCTTCGAAGAATTTTCGCAATTTCGCTTCTCAGCATGTCAGTGACTCTCTAGGATTGCCCAAGTTTCCGCTGCCAGAAAGACCAGCCGATTGTTTGCAGGCTGGAGCCAACGTGCTGCAGCCTTCGCACATCCGCCGATATTTAAGAGGTTTAGAGGTAATTATGGCCGATCAAAAAGCCACCAACGTCACCTGGCACGATCACAAAGTCAGCCGAGAAGACCGTCAGAAACTGATGGGTCACAAGTCAGCCGTCATCTGGTTCACCGGTCTGTCTGCCTGCGGCAAGAGCACGATCGCCAACGCTGTTGACTACAAGCTCAACCAGATGGGCATCCACTCGTACATTCTCGATGGCGACAACATCCGCATGGGTCTGAACAAGAACCTCGGATTTTCTGCTGATGATCGAGCCGAGAACATTCGTCGTATTGGCGAAGTTTCCAAGCTGTTCACAGAAGCGGGCGTCTTCGTTCTGACGGCTTTCATTTCTCCGTATCGCGCTGACCGCGATGCCTGCCGTGCGTTGATGAAAGAGGGCGAGTTCGTCGAAGTTCTCGTCGATGCTTCCATCGAGACCTGCGAAAAACGCGATCCAAAAGGTCTGTACAAGAAAGCCCGCGCTGGCGAGATCAAGAACTTTACGGGGATCAGCGATCCTTACGAAGCCCCAGAGAAGCCAGAACTCGTTCTCGATTCGAATACCAAGGGAATCGACGAACTGGCCAACGAAGTCGTCGCTTACCTGAAGGCAAAAAGCCTGATTTCTTAGTACACAATGGCGTACTTGCCGAAGTCAGCGATCTATCTGAATGAAAATGAATGAGCCGGGGCGGTTAAAAGTGAACCGCTCTGGCTTTTTTTTCGTCTTTTCATTAAACCCCCGCGATTCAACAGTCGTCAGCGGTCTGGGAAACGTAATAAATACAAGAGGCAGGTTATTCTCCCGTTTATTTTTGCGGTTGGTCACGTTGATCAGCCACAATTGATGTTTGGGAAAACGATTTTTCCATTTCCTACTGACTTCAGACGAAATCTCAGGACGATATACTGATTTGACAGCGCTATAAGCAAATAGAATTGCGGAGTTACGAACATGAACTCTGTGTCATCCAATATCAGAACCCGTCGCTTTACGCTCGAGCAGGCCAATGCCATGCTCCCGCTCGTCAAACGCATTACCGCCGACATCGTGCGGCTGTCTGCGGAGATCGAGCAGCGGACAGAACTTCTTGCGGAAGTTCAGGCACACCACACTCGTCGCTCGGCGCGCGAAATCGAGGAATACTCGGAAGAGCTGCAAGCCGTGCAGCGGATGTTGAAAATCGAAGTTGACCGCTTCGAGGATTGCGTCGGAGAACTCGAAAGCCTTGGCTTGGAACTCTTTGACGAATCTGCAGGGATCGTCCACTTTCCAGTCGCGGAGGATACTTTCGCAGCTCATACCAAGGCTGCCTTCCATTGCTGGAAGCTTGGAGAAGCGAGTGTGACGCGTGGACATGAAGAGCTTTGCGAACTGAAAGACCGTGCTGCAGTTCATCTGCTCGAGAAGCCGCCGATCATTCCGAATGACACTGGCGATACGATGCTCAAGAACTGATCTGGTTGTGTTTGAAATAACGACGAGATTTGACACGGCCCACATCTTTTGATGGGGGCCGTTTTTTTGTTATGTTTGACGAGTAATTGCTGCCATCGCAGTTTGCTTCCCTCCATCACGAAATCCTGCACCATGTCTGATCCTCGTATTGCTCGCCTTGCTGAGTTGCTGATTCAACACAGTGTTCGACTTCAGCCGGGTGAGAAGGTTCTGATTGAGGCGTTCGATATTCCGGACCCTGCGATTATCGAATCGCTGATTCATTTCGCCGTTCAGGCGGGCGGGATTCCGTTTGTCAGCCTGAAAAGTAATCTCATCCATCGCAGTATTCTCCTGTCTGGTTCCGAGCCGACGTATCAGTTCATTGCGGACATGGAACTGGCGGTGATGTCGCAGGTGCAGGCTTATATTGGGATCCGCGGGTCAGAGAACTCCGAAGAATTTGCGGATGTTCCCGGGCAGAATTTCAAGACTTACCAGTCGGTGGTGTGGTCGCCGGTGCATTCGGATATTCGGGTCAACAAAACCAAGTGGGTCGTGCTGCGCTATCCGACGCCCTCGATGGCGCAGTCGGCGAGGATGAGTACGCGGGCGTTTGAGGACTTTTATTTCGATGTCTGCACGGCAGACTACGTGGCGATGGCGGAAGCTCAGAAGCCGCTGATTGCTTTGATGGAGAAGACGTCGAAAGTTCGCATCGTCTCTCCGGGTACCGACCTGTCGTTTTCGATTGAGGGGATTCCTGTTGTGCCGTGCAATGGTCGACGCAACATTCCAGACGGGGAAATTTACACGGCTCCTGTTCGAGACAGCGTCAACGGGGTGATTCAGTACAACATTCCCTCGCGCTATCAGGGGCTTGTGTTCGACAACATTCGCTTCGTCTTTGAAAACGGCAAGATCGTTGAAGCGACCTGTCAGGGGAACACAACTCGGCTCAATGAGATTCTCGATTCCGATGAAGGTGCCCGTTACATCGGGGAGTTTTCGCTGGGCTGCAATCACGCGATCAAGTCTCCGATTCTCGATACGCTGTTCGATGAAAAGATGGGGGGATCTTTGCATTTCACGCCGGGGAATGCTTATAAGGCGGCCGACAATGGCAATGTCAGTACGGTCCACTGGGATCTGGTGCTCAGTCAGACGCCGGCGTTTGGTGGTGGGGAAGTTTACTTTGACGATGTGCTGATTCGCAAAGATGGTCTGTTCCTGCCGAAGGAACTGCACGGGTTGAATCCTGTTTGAGTCGCAGAGGGGATTCCAGACTCAACGCAAAGGCGCGACGGCGCAAGGATGGAAAGTAGTTAAGGTTAATAGCCAGTAGCATGCTTGCTCAAAGCTGCAAGGATGGCACGTTTTGATTCATGGTCTCTTCTCGGCGTCCTCTGCTCTCCTCCGCGTGCTCTGCGTTCCAGTCTCTCTCTTTTCTGGATGCGTCTGCAGTGCGCAAAAAAAGACGCCGAGTGAGCAAAGTCACTCGGCGTCTTTAGACAGAGTTGGACAGCTCCCTGGGAGTGTCCCGCAGTCACTTGGGGAAACGCTTCGCCACCTCTAGCGTCACGAATCCCATCTCTCTCATTCACCGAGAGTATTTCATAGCGAACGTGGTGCCAAAGCCTTAAAAACCGCAAAGATGACCTGTTTTGAATGTCATGGCATCATATTGGGGGAGATGCGAGTTCGGGAGAGAGTATGGCTTTGCAAATCTTACTTGTAAAAGGTGCCAGTATGGCAACTCCCATTATCAAAGTTACAACGATTCGGGCTGTTGTCAGCCTCAGCGCTTAAGAGCTATCGACCTTCGGCTGGCTCGGTTTTATAACCCCGCCCACCTTTCTGAAAAGCGGAGACGCGTTTCCTACCTTGCGCGTTGTGGCGGGCCCATCTTTTCGTCACACAACTCCCGCTCTTCATTTTAACGTTCCACGAGTCACGCTCGTGGTGCGTTCCTGTCTTCTCTCCGACAAGCGAGCCTCCTCAATGCTCAATTCCAATCGACGCACGTTGGCCCATTCACGGCTGATTCGTTTAGCCGTCGCGGTCGCCCTGGCAGGTTCGGCAGGATGCCAGACCTCAGGGATGCAGTCTGCTTTTAATCAAAAGCAGATGCAGCAACGCGCTGAGTATCAGCAGAAAATGGCTGGCAGCGGGACGCCGGGTTCTGCACCGGCTGCGAAAGACAAAACTGTCTCAGCCGTTCAGATCGTTCAGGAAAAGCTCACCTCTGCTGAGGCTCACCTCGCCAAGGGAGACTTTGGTGCCGCTCAGCAGGACTACGAAGTCGTTCTCAGCTATCGTCCTGATCATGCTGATGCCAATCATGGCCTGGCGATCATTGCGGATCAGCAGGGGCAATATCAGCTCGCCGAACAGTATTACAAGACGGCGTTGCGCTACGACCCGAACAATGTCGATCTTCTGGCCAACCTTGGCTATAGCTATCTGCTGCAGAAGAAATACGCGCAGTGCGAAGACTATCTTCGTACTGCCCTCGAGAAAGATCCTCAGCACCGCAAAGCATCGATCAATCTTGGTGACATGTACGCCCAGGTGGGTGACGAAGATCGCGCGATCGCGATGTATCGGAACGTCTCCAGTGAAGCGGATGCTCGCGCTCAGTTGAACAAAGTCCTGGGTGGTAAGAATGCCAGCCCGTTCCAGTTGGCCTCCAAAGGGGGCAAGAGCCCGAACAAGCAGACCCAACAAATTCTCGACGACATGGCTGCTGCCCGTGAACGGGATATCGCCCGTGGAAAAACCAATCAGCGGGATGCTCAGCGATACAACCAGACTCATCAAGCTCAGATGGTGGCGCAGTCGATTGATGATAATCGGCTCAAGCAGCAGTTGATGGCGATTGATCAAGATGACATGCAGCCGAATGTGCCATCGCGAAATATGGAATCGAATCCTTCCTATGATTCGATGAATACGCAACTCGCACAAAATTCGTCGATCAGCGCACCGGACCCTCGCGGGATGCAGGGGCAGTATCATCCGCAGAATTTTCAACAGGATCAGCGTCTGCCACGACCTGAGCCGATGCAGCCTTATCAGCCCAATCAGCAACTGGATCAACAGTATGCGGGCAATACGGGTTCGCAGCAGCAGTTCAGCCAGCCGCATAATGGGGGCTTCCAGAATAGCGGCATGCAGAATGGTGGTTTTCAGAATGCGGACTATCAGCAGTCCGCCGGTATGATGCAGAACCGGGTTGAACAGACCAACGGTTACGCCGGTCAGAATATGCCGTCTCAGAATCAATCGTCTCAGAACAATCGATCGAATCCATTCTCGACTCCCTGGAACGTCGAGAACAATCCATCGTCCATGAATCAACAACAGCCGCAGCCAATGATGCCGTTGCAGCAACAACGACTTCAAGACCGTTCGATGTCCTCCCCATCTGAAAATTCGATGAATGGTCAACGGACTCCGTATCCGCCGTCAATGGGATCACCGTCTGTGCAGTCGCAGCTAATGCCATCCAACCAGTCTTCAGCCTCCATGAATGCCTTTGACACTGCTCAAGCCAAAGCGATGCAGATGGGAATGAATGCCGGCGGCGGCCAGATGTTCCCTGTCGACAGCTCTGCCAATACGCAGAATCCGCCGCAAGGATTTCTGGGACAACCGTCTTCGTTTTCGAACAATCCGAATGCGATGATGAATCCGTCTATGAACGCCGCAGCTCCACAGTCGACAAGTCGCTCGCTGCCGGGGAGTGATTCGTTCCTGGGCGGGAATATGCCGAATAACTGGAACCGTCAGGCTCCGGATATGAACAGTCAGTTTCAGCAGAACGACATGATGAAGCAGGCTGTCCATACGCAGTACAAGTCAGCGGATGGAAATCTGGTCCCGTCGCAGAACAACAACGGTATTCAGCAACTCGGCGGAACGATGCCGTCTCAGCAATCGTTCCAGAATGATCCTTATCAGCAGCAGGCAGCCCAGCATCAGCGTGAATATCAGCAGATGTATCAGCAGTCTGCCCTCTCGCCGCAGTTCAATCATCAGCCAAGTTCACAGCAGGTCGTGACTCCGTCGATGTCGAGCTCGGGTTACAATGGTCAATCCGGTTCACAGGATGGACAGGGGATGATGTCTTGGCAGGATCACATGTACCGTCAACGCGGCGTTGGTTCTCCGTCACAGTCTGATGAGCAAACAAACAACTCCAGTCAGGCTCCGAACATTCGCAGCCAGGGGATGACACCTCAGCAGACCAGTAACATGCAGCAAAGCCTGCCTCAGTGGAATCCACAACGACAGGGTGGAAGTGCCCTGCAACAGACTGGCAACCTGCCGCAATGGAATCCCAATCAGGGAAATCAGCAAAGCGGAACTGGCAATTATGCCCCGAATAACACCAGGATGACGCAGCCGAACTCTGGCTATCAGAACGACCAGCAGAATTCGAACACGCAGCTGCCTGTCATTTCGCCGAACGGGAGCATGCAGCGTTACTAAATCACTTCGTGTGACGGCGGTCTTCCCAACCGCCTGACAACAAAAAAGGAGAAGCGTCACCCCCCGGTCGCTTCTCCTTTTTGTTTTTACCAGACGTTACGTTTGGTAGCGGTTCTCAAACCACCATCAACTGCTGCTCGATATTGCTGAGCAGGTCACTGATCGCCCACATCTGAGTAGCGACTGGAAACTGCTCGTCCCGCTTGATCCACTCGCGGACCTTGCGTTCTGCCGTCACGACGGTCGAGTGGTTGCGACCGCCGAAGTGGGTGCCGATCTCGTTGAAGGAGACCTTCAGGAGATGGCGTGACAGGTACATCGCGATCATGCGTGCCTGGCAGACCTGACGAGCCCGGCTGGCGGACTTCATCGTGGCGACATCCAGGCCGAACATTTCTGAGACAGCCTGTTCGATATCGGCCAGACGAATGATACGTGTGCTGTCTCGCAACAGTTCCGAGAGAACCTGTTTGGCGGCCGACAGTGACAGTGGTGAGCCTTGCATCAGCGAATGAGCATGAAGCGAGTTGATCGCCCCCTGCAGTTCGCGGAAGGTGCGGTGGAAACGCTTGCTGACGAAATCAATAACAGGCTCAGACAGGTCGAAGTTGAGCTTCAGACAGAGGCCTTGCGCGATCTGCTTGAGCGTTGCAAAATCAGGGGCCTGAAGCTTCGTGAAGACACCAGATATCAGCCGATTGCATAGTTCTTCCGAGAACCCCGGCAGCATCCGTGCATGTCGATCCGCGCTGACGATAAGCTTCAGACCCCGTTGTTCCAAGGTGCGAAGGGTGTTGAGCAACTCCTGTTGAAAGTTGTTTTTACCGATCAGGAAATCAATGTCATCAATGATGAGGATATCGATCTGACGGAACTTGCTGCGGAAGGAGGCCAGCGCCTTGGACTGCAACGCGATGGCATACTGATTTCCGAAGTCTTCAGCCGTCAGGTAGAGAACCTTGAGTTCAGGATGATGCTTCGTGATCTCGGCATAAATCGATTGCAGGAGCGCGGTCTTACCGGTTCCGATCGTGCCCGCGACGTACAGCGTGCTGAAGTCTTCGAGTGGCTGGGACGCGATGTTACGAGCGGTCGTATACGCCAGCTTGTTACACGGTCCGACGATGAAGTCATCGAACTGGAACAGACGACGTGGACGAGAGCTGTTCAGCGAGCCGTTCGCTCGGGTCGTGCGTGTAGGACTGGTCAGATTACGACTGAGATCCGTGCTGATGTCACGTGAAGTTTGAGGGCGTGCCTCGAGCTTCTTGATGGAAGTCGATTTCGGTGGTGTCACGGGAGTGACAGCCGTCACGTTCTCAACCTTCGTTTGAAGGCCAGCCAGATTCGCATCGATGGCGAACTCCACCGTGACTCGACGGCCGAGGATCGGCTGCGCGAGTTGCTCGATGACTTTGCGGTACTGCTTAGAGACCCAGCCCAGAAGGATCTGGTGTGCCACGCAAACAGTCAGCTGATCACCATCGAGTTTCCAGACAGTCTTATCGAACCACTGCTGGTAACGGTGAACACCGATGTGCTCGGAAAGCTGCGCCTGGATCAGCGCGGTGAGAGACTCAATCGGTAGAGACTCATTAGGGAGAGAACCGCCGGGGAGAGATTGATCAGGCATGTTGCCATTTGCGCCTCGGCTATGTCTGGTTGGAAGAGTCGATGTCGCGAATTGTTTTTGGTCATGAATCAGTTTCGAGGTTGTAGGTCGGACTGAATTAAACTGACGTCGGTCGACATCACCGGGAAGCATCGTGCAACCCTCTCTGCGCGCAACATACCCGCAAGAACCTGAAAGGAATTTGTCGGGTAAGCACTCCGTTGCCGCCCTGGAAGCAGTGATCTGAGTCTTCAACTTCGTTCGATAGAAAGCCATCGAAAGAAGTCTTCCAGCACCCTGAATTTGCTGGTCGAAATGAAGTCTCAGACAGCCCGGTACGGTTTAGATTTGCGCTGTGGGAATAGGATGGAAGGATACGTTTCCGAGGAGAAAGAAGTGTCGTTCGGAAACGTGGAAGTCACTCACTCAGTGGGTCAGATACTACCGCCCAAGTCGCGTTAGTCAAATGTAAAAATCACGTGAAGTGGACCTTCACAATCTTCGAGTTGAACTGTCGCTCTGATGATCTTGATTTGCAGGGAGTTGCGATGCAAAAGACTTTTCTTTTTTGTTTTTTGCGGTGTGCAAAACTCGTTACTAAACTTCTGGCTCATCGTGTGGAAACCAGGCATAAAAATGACATGCCGTTCGGACGCGAAATCCATAAGCTTCGTAAAGCTTGATTGCATAATGGTTACGGCTGTCGACGCCTAGAGAAAGGCCTTGGGCGCCCTGTTTTTTTGCGGTCGCGATCGCTTGCGAGAGCATAGCGTGGCCAATCCCCTGACCTCGCACACTGCCGCACACACCCATGTACGTAATCTCCCAATGATCATCCTGTCCGGGTGATAAAAGGAGCATGCCTGCGGGGCGTCTTTTGTGGTAGAAAACCTGCCAGCAATGGGGCTGGATCTGGCTGTGTGTGCGATGGCTGTGGAAGGCTTCTTCGGCGGTTCGAAACTCATTGACTTCAGGGAAGTCCAGGCTGCCTTCGTAGGTCTGCTCCATGACGTCTACGAAGAGGGTTTCATTGCGTCCTTCCTGGTAAGAAGTGGCTTCCAATCGGACAGATTTTGTAGGTGGAGATATGGCTGTCGTTTCGTCATCAAATGACATCGACATAAACTGAAGATCGGCCAGATAGGCAAACGGAGAATCATCGAGACGTTGGCGCTGGGTGACTTCGTCGGGATGAAGCAGGATCTGGCCGATCCAGCAGCCAGAGTCATCCAGGAGGCTGGCGATGTGTTGCGCCAAATCGTCCCAAATCAGTTGCTGGTGTTCATGTTCGATCACTTCAGGCGGGAAGATGTGTCCTGTGAAGTCTTCGGAGACGACTAGCCAGCTTGCCCCAAGGACTTTGTCTGCCTCGACTGCCACCACTAAGAAGTCAAAACTGAGGGCACCCTGTTCCGCGGATTGCAGTGTCTGAGACACTGACTCTTCCTGAGCCGTCGGGTCGAGCCGGTGACTTAACAATCTCAGCGCAGCTTCGCGCTCCTGTGGTGTCCCCGCCGTCCGTATGTCGATCGCCACGTCTTCAAACTTTCTGTCTTCACTGAACTGTGCTGTTTACGCAGGATGCAAGAGGGTTGGAACGCAGAGACCGCTGAGGGGTGCAGAGCAGAGGGGTGCAGAGATCGCAGAGGGGAAATGAGTTTACAACGCAAAGGCGCAGAGACGCTAAATAGAAAATGGTTGACGAGGTGAATCGGTTTTCTCTGCTTTGTGCCCTTGCGGCTTTGCGTTGAATATTTCTCCCTCGGCGTGCTCTGCGTCTTACCTCTTTTCCTTTTTTCCTTTAAGGCAGGCGGCAGCAGCCTGTTCCACATGGTCCATGGGAGGGAGGGGGGCAACTCATGGGCAGCTGTTGCAGGCTGCGGTTGCTGGTTGCGTGAACGCTCAGCAGGCGTTCGACGCGGTGGTCCTGGCATTCCGGGCAGTTGACCTTTTCCTGCCCACGGACCAGGACTTCAAACTGCTGATCGCATTTTTCGCAGCGAAATTCGTAGATTGGCATTTCTGGACGCTCCGAGCTAAGAACATTGGCCCCTGTCAGCGTTAAAGTGTGTCAGGGTCGACGTCACCGTTATCGCTTCATTATCTGAACGATTCATCAAATAACAATCGACAACTGCGATCATCAAAGTGAAGCGCGCAACAAAAAAGCCCGGTGGAGCATGACCGGGCTTCTTTGCGAACCGAAGTTCTGACACAAGTTCTTTACTGTTCGTAAGCGGGGCCAAACAACATCTTGCCCGAATCGCGTTTCTCCTGCTTCTTGGTTTCTTTTTCCAGCAGGCGTTCAAAGAGCTTCAGCGGGGTACCGTTCATCGGAGTCGCTGAACGAAGCTGAAGGTCGGCAGACTGCGCTGGAGCCGAAATGGTCTGAGCGGGGAAAGAGGCAGGACTGGTCATATAGGCTGGCGAGCCTGGACCGGTCAAGGGGACAACGAACAGCGCCAGCGTGGCGACGGTGATGGCACTGGCGGAAAACGCGAGGCTGGCACGATCGCTCCAGCGACGCGAAGGGCGTTTGGCCGGCATGCGGCGGACAAGCTCCGGCCAGAGGCTTTTTTCCAGCTGAGTTTGGTCATCCCCTTCGTAATCACGAAGCAGACGAACGCTTGATTTGAGCTGTTTGAAATAGTGACGGCATTCAGGACACACAGACACGCGACGTCGAAGTTCTTCTGGCAAAGAAACTTCGTCCTGACCCACGTGCTGGGCTAGCTGAATTCGTAACTCACGACAATGACACGACATGGAAACGGTACCCACAATGAAAAGTGGTGATTAAGAAGAGGGTTGAGTGTGACGCTTGATCCACAATTTCTGAAATTGCTGGCGGGCTTCGGCCAATCGCCAGCGGACTGTTGCTTCCTTGCGGTCGAGAATCGCTGAAATCTCTGTGGTGGAGAAATTCTCCAGATCACGGAGAATCAACACTGTTCGGTATTTTTCAGGAATTTCGTCGAGAACCTGACGGACTTCCTGTTTGATGTCTTCTTCGTCACGGACGTCGGCTGTGACGGGTTCGATCGGGTGGTCGACGCTCATTTCACTGAACATCGAGATCCAGCCTCGTCGTTTCCGCTTGCGCAGGAAATCGAGGGTGAGGTTGACCCCAATCCGGAACAACCAGGGGCCGAAACGTCGAGACGGGTCAAACTGGTCGAGACGTTCGTAGGCTCTAAGGAAGGCTTCCTGAGTGAGATCATCGGCTAGTTCACGATCACGGACGAACCGATAAACAACTTTCCAGAGACGTTTTTCATATCGCTGGACCAGCTGCCCAAACGAATTTTTGTGACCTTGGCGACATTCTTCCAACAGGCGCGCATCACTGACGCCGGTCGATTGCTCAGGGGCAAGACTGATTCCGGACTCAGTAACGTCGTGCGGTGTTTTCATGTGTTTTCCTGTCTCTCACTCCATACTACGCGATCCTCGGGTAGATTGTTGGAGAATTCTGTGAGAATTGTTCAGGTGAGACGCGATGTCGACGCCTTGTAAAGCTTTGGCATATTGAGAGATATGAGATTGAGTGGGATGTGACGAGACTGGTATAATAGCTGACTTCCGGAGCGCACAGAAATTTTGTCGAGGCTTCACCATGTCGACCGTCCCTCAAAGTCTTTTGGAACAAGTCAAATCCCTGACGACTGAGCAGAAGCAAGATCTGCGAGATGAACTCGACATTCTGCTTGCGTTAGATGATGAAGAAATCCAAGACGCATGGTTGGATGTGGCCCGAACGCGCCTCGGCGAACTTCGTGAAGGATCGGCTACCACGGTTTCGATTGAAGAGGTCATCGAGAGCCTGAAAAGCACGGATTAAAGATCGGTCCTCGATTCACTTTTGAGGCAGTGCAACGCGGGACAGCGGCTCGGACGGAGCCTCGCCCTCCCGGTCGAAATACAATAAAAAAACACCTCGCGAA
>SXGT01579964.1_pt1 | contig 13461 bp, 14 predicted proteins | sample 3176221 | NCBI WGS metagenome assembly SXGT01 (sample SAMN11356862, study PRJNA531348) | freshwater metagenome | isolation source: freshwater sample F1-120 | place: China: Fuxian Lake, Yuxi | collected 2017-12-25
AAAAGGTGTCAGGAACCTTATATTGACACGGTCGAGCCGATGCGATAGTTTGTCTGGGCATGGGAAGACCATTGCGAGCGTCCGAAGGGGGCTGGGTGTATCATGTGCTCAATCGAGCCAACGCCCGGTTGCCGATTTTTGACAAGGCCGAGGATTATGAGGCCTTTGAACGCATTCTGGCCGAAGGAGCCCTGCGTTACGACATGCGGCTGCTCGCTTATTGCTTGATGCCCAATCATTGGCATCTGCTGGTGTGGCCCAAGGGGGATGGGGATTTGTCGCGGTTCATGGCCTGGGTGACTTTGACGCACACGCAGCGCTGGCACGCGTACCGGCACTCGTCGGGAACGGGACACGTCTATCAGGGACGCTTCAAATCGTTTCCCGTCCAAGAGGATGAGCACTTTTATTCGGTCGGCCGCTATGTGGAAAGAAACGCTTTGCGGGCCAAATTGGTGAAGCGGGCGGAAGACTGGCGGTGGGGGAGTTTGTGGCGGATCACGCAGGGTGACCGAGAGGCCCGTGCGCTGATCTCTGCCTGGCCGCTGTCGCGACCCCGTCGCTGGCTCGACTGGGTAAACGAGCCGCAAACGGAGGCGGAACTGGCTTTCGTCCGCCGCTCGATCAGCCGCGGCAGCCCCTATGGCGACGAAACCTGGACCGACAAGGCGATCCGCAAGTTGGGCTTGGAAACGACCCTCCGGCCGCGCGGCCGTCCCCGAAAAACAGACGCCGAACCGAATAAAGGTTCCTGACACCTTTTTCTTCCCCCAAACTCGGCAGTTTCGGCAACATCACCGCAGAATCGAACGCGGCAGTCGATTTCTTGATGGGCTTCGCAGGAATGGATCGGGACGAAGAGACCGGGGCATCCTATACCTGGCACCGTTACGTTCAAGAAAGCCGTTGGTATAGTGAGGATTCAAGTGGGTTGACCGAGTTTGAGGTCAATTTGTCACGTTTTACACATAATGCGCCGATCTACTGTTTTGACCCAGATGGATACAGATGGACAGTCGCTGGCGCCTTAGGAACTTTGGTAGGACCGTTTTGGACATCTGCTAACACCATAGCCGTTGGTCCGGCAGTTAATGCGAGCGCAGGCTTCGCGGTTTCAGGGTCGATCCAAGGAACATTTTCACCTAACATCAATCCTTTGGACGCTAGAGTTGGAGTACTGGCGTCGGGCGGAGGCGGATTCGAGCCCAATCTTGGTGCGAGTGCAAATATTGTCGTTTCCCGTACAAATGCGACTGCTCCGGAACAACTTAATGGCAATTCCTTAACAACTGGTGTTGACGGTGGCGACGTTGTTGGCGGAACAGTGTCGGTGAGCAACTTGAGCGGCTACGGAAACCTCTCAGGGGAAACGCCTACAGTTGTCAATATGGGAATGGGAGTTTGCACCCCTAATTCACCAGAACCATTCGCACCTTTCATACTTTGGGGCCCAACTTGGGGCGAGAGCATGTCGCTAAGAGAGGGCGTTTGGTTGACTCGGGGCGTCCTGGGGGATTGGTGCGAGCTCCTCATTCCCTGGACGGAATTAGTGGATTAATCATCAGTGAATTACTGCCTGTGATATGCTTCGATCCGTAAACACAACTCGAATAGTTTTCGGCATAGCCTTAGGACTCCAGCCGCCGTGCCTTGGCCTATACATATATACTTGTGTTCACAATCAAACCGCATTGTCATTCGTTATGCTTTTCATTCTCTTGCCGTTGATGGGATTCCTTTCATTCACTTTCCTTAGTATTTGTGCGTTTACGTTCGACGGTAGTTGGCTAGGTGCTCGTCGGCGAGACGCGCTCCCAAGTGACTTCTTCGATGCCGCTCCTGTGAATACGAGGGCGCGCATTGGTAGACTGCGTGGTGCTCTCACAACTTGGCGGATTATGCCGGCAGGTTTTGCCATTCAAGTCAGAGGTCTTGGAATGGCAATTATTAGTAGGGAAGAAATAGTCAGCGTTGCGCCCCACGTCTACGGCACTATCATTGACCATAGGTCCACCGAAATTCGTTCTCCAATTGTGACGTCACGAATTATTGGAGAAATGTGGCATTCTATCTCGGAGCCGGAAAAAAGAGAACAAAGGGGACAGGTCCATATTCGACCATGAAAGCCGTTAGTTCGGACCATTCACACAAGGAGTAACTCATGAAACTGTTTCATTCTTCCGGGGGAGGAATAAGGTGTCAGGAACCTTTGATTGGAAGTCGCCATTCACGTCAGGAGTAACTCATGAAACTGTTTCATTCTTCCGGCCTCGAAGGGGGCAACATTCCCAAACTCCCGCACCGCGAGATTCCTGCAGTGCTGGCTCAACGCTGCTTAGCCCCCGCGTCCACGCGGGGAAGCACCGCCTGGGGTCGGTGGCTAAGCGAAGAACCCTTCGCCTCCGCCCCCTACGCCGGCACCCGCAAGTAAGACTCGCCATGCGTCGCCCCGAGGATTGAAACAGCCCTCATTTCTGGCCGTCCGCGTCCTTGGCAAGCGATTCCTTCACGAGGCTGATCAGATCGGCGGGGCCCGTGATCCGGAGGTGGTTGGCGATGTAGACGCTTTCCACGGTCTTGGCATTGACCGATGTTCCGCTATGAATCAGGGCCCGGTAGGCATCCATCACCAAACGAACGGGGGTCTGCCGCAGCCGCATTCCGATCAGTTGCAGGATCGAAATCGGCGCGCCCGAGAGGAAGCCTTGCAGCCAAGGGCGGAAGAGGTAAAAAAACAGGGCCAGCGGCAGCAGCGTCACGATGCATGCCAGGTAGCCCGCGATGAAGGCGACAGTGGGTTCCATGACTTCGAGTTTCGAAGCGCCGCCCGTCGGCGTCAACGCCACGGGCTACTAGCGTGTTGAAAAAGGGGTCAGGCACGTCGCCGCAACCTCTTTTCCGAAGTAGTGTGTGCACGTGGCTCCGAGCCAGACCCCTTTTTCAACGGCCTGCTATACCACCGGCTCCAGCGTGAGCGAAAAATCGGTTCCCAGCACGTGTGAGTTGGGGGCCAGGCGGCCGCGGCCGTCGTGGAGCTGGCCGTCGATTTCAATGGATTCCATCGCGCGGCAGAACAGCTTTTCCTCCTGGCGAAAGAGGACGAGATCCCCCTTCCATTCGCGGCAGACGACGTGGTTCTGCCACTTGGGGCCCAGGACGCAGGACTCGGCCATTAGCAGGATGCCGTCCACGTGCGGCTGGGTGCGGTGGCGGCTGACCATCTCCAGTCGGGCGGAGGCGGAGAGGACGTGCGGCTTGCGGAAACGGAGACGGACCCCGTCGCCGAGTTCCAGCTCGTCACCATCGGAGAGGAGCATGGGGGACAAGGCCGGTTTGCCGTCAACTTTGACCTTCTCGTGCAGCGGGTCGAGGACGTAGCCTTCCCCTTCGCGGCGGATTTTCACATGCCGACGGGAAATGTCCGCTTGAATGCCGACGTCCGCCTTGGAGCCGGGGAACGACTGGCCGATGATGACCTCGTCGCTGAGGCAAACGAGATAGCCCCCGACTCCGTCGATCCAAAGGATGAACCGAGCCCCGCGCGGACGCTCGGCTTCCTCGGTGCCTGCCGCAATCGTTTTCGTCGGCCCACTGCCTGGCCAATGTCGCGTGTCGCTGCCCGAGCGAGCTCCTGCCGCCCGCGAATCGGCAACCTTGGCGCCGACTTCGTTCCAGGCCCGTTTGCGGGCATCGCGGGCGACGGGGTTTTCGGGAGCGAATTCCAGAATCGAATCCGCCGTGGCCACCGCCGCCGTCCAGTCGCTGGCCCCCAAAGCCCGATGAAGCTGTTCCGAAAGCAGCCGGCAGCGCTCCCCCCGTTCGCGACAAAGCTGTTTTTGATCGGTAATAAAGCTCAAGTTCGGCTGCAAAGCGATGGCCGCGGTGAGTTGCGCTTCGGCATCGGCGAACTTGCCTCGCAGACTCAGCTTGCGGGCCGATTCCAACCGGCGGGCAACTTCTCGCAATGCGAACAGGGAACCGGTGGAAGGCTTGCGCTTTTCGAGCCGGTCCAGCTGCGTGATTGCGCCGTCGAAGTCGTTACCGCGAAGATGGTTGACGGCGACCTCCAGGGCAAACTCCATCAGGGTCTTGTGAGCCGCCAGCCAGTCGGTCGTTTCGCCGGAAAGATTGCGGGCAGCATCGAGATCTCGCCAGGCCCCTTCGAGTTCTCCCCCCTTGGCCCGCTGACTCGCCCGCGCTCCCATCTTCAACGCGACTTGTGCCAGCATTTGCTGAGCGGGTAGATAGGTCGGCAGATCCCCCTCTTTGAGCAGCCGCGCGGCATCCTCCAGACGCCCCTGTTCCAGAGCGACTTCCGCTTCCTTCAGTTTGAATCGCCAGGGCTGAAACATGCTTGGTGGGGTAGGCTTCTAGCCTGCCCAATCTTTAGGCAACCGACTTGACCGGTTTGGCAGGGGGCAAATCAAACGCCGGATTGGTTAGTTTACCTTTGCCGCTCGTGAGCACATGAACAATCTCATTGGCCGAATACCCTTTGGCAATCATCGCCTGTTTGAGGGCCGCCTCACCGTCAAATTTGCGAATCTTGTACCACGAGTACAACACGATGGCCACGGTGAACATGCCGAAGACGCAGACGTTGACAACGAGCGGGATCAGGACTTCGTAGTTACGCATCGTAACCTCGGCATGGGGCGAGCCGGACGGGGATGAAGGTACACCGCAACTTAAGTTATTCGCTGCCGCGCTTCAATTATTCGGTAGCAGGTTTCTTGGCCAATACCGCCACCCGCGTGCTGCACGCCAAGACGGCTTGCAGATCTTCGGGAGCGATGACGTACGACTCGTGGTAGCCGCAATGTCCGCAGATTCAGTGCGTGTGCCGCGTGTGGCGAAACATGCCGGTGGCCGCCGCAGGGGCCAGGCCTGATCACCCGTCGGATTCATCCAGTTCGGAGATTTCCAAGATTTCGTCATCCGCCACTGGCGCTGGGGCTTCCCTGGCCCAAACCAGGAATGTCAGCGTTCCCAGCGGCACAACGAGGGGGGTGTCTCCGTCGTGCCAGGCCACGGTATATCCCTGGGGAGAGACCGCGGTGATTGTGCCGGGAAATACGAAGCCGCTGCGCCAATGGGCCAGCACCTGATCGCCAACCTGAAAGACGGGATGACCGGGGTTGGGGAGGGCCTCCGCGGCGGGAACAGTGGCCGAGCTGCCGTCAAACAACTGGACGGCCAGCCCGCCCGCACCCACCTGCTGAACTTTTGCCAGCAGAAACTGCCCGTTGTGGCGAAGGGTTGCTATCTGGCCCGCGAGAATGGGGGGCCTGGCAATTCTTGGCGGTGGCAATGGCGGCTGGGGAGCCGCGTGCGCACGTGGATTGTCGTTTTCGTGATCGTCCCCTTCTCCTGGAGGCATGAAGTCGCAGAAGTAACCGACCAGGTTTCCGCGCCACAGCAACGCTTCCCAGTAATAGATGCCGTCACCGAAACCCGTGGAACTGGCGATGAGAAAGGGGATTCCCAAAGGATCGTTTAGCTGCGTGATGCGTTCCCGAACCAATCGTTCCGCCAGGGTGGTCCCCGTTTCCGTCTTCCATACATTGAGGCGCAGATTCAGGCCGCTGGCAGCCAGCAGAGATTCCGCACGCTCGATCTCGGCATCCGCGCGAAGCGGTTCGAGTTGAAATGACAGGTATCCATTTTCCTCGCTGCGGCGGAATCGAAAACCCGCGCTCGATAGCAGAGCCGCGGCTTGTTCCTGGGCGGCTCGTCGCGCTGGATCGTTCGTGCTGCCGCCGAGGTTTGCCTGGAAGTTCGGGCCTGCCCCCTGCCAGTTGGTTGTCAGCCGCGGTACGTCGGCAATCATCATCGTCGCGGAATCGATTGCCATCGAACAAACTTCGGACTGAACAAGCTCCTTGGTAATCGGGGGGAGGTCCGCACCCGGCAGGGAGATCAGCGCGGCCACCACCCGCAGTACTTTTCCGGTGCCCTCGCGAACGACTTGGAACCAGACTTCCGCCCCGTCCGTTGGCCACGGCAGCAGCTTTCCTTCACTCTGCACGTGCCGCGGCCGAGCGTAAGAAGCTGCATCCATGACGACAACCTGGCCATCCGACACGGGCAGTGTTCCAACTTGATTCCAGGCGAACGTCGAACCCGCGGGCAGGGCCGAGCGCATCGACCGCTTGAGGATCGCCGACGGAAGAACGTCAAACAAGCGGGGGCCCATGGATGGACTGGACATGAAGTGTTCCCTGTCTGTGGCAACATTTCCGTTGAGCTTGGCAGGTTCCCATCAATCTGATTTTAACGGACGCTATTCGCTCGGCAAACTCTTTTCCTGCGTGACAGAAAGCTGCTACTTGGAGCCAGGCTGCTTTGCCGTCACGCGCACGGGCACGCTGCACTCCACCACGGCCGCCAGGTCTTCGGGAATTTCCACGTACGACTCGTGGTAGCCGCAGTGCCCGCAGATGTAATTGCTGAGGCGGCAGTAGCGGAACCCGCCGAGAATAATCGTACCTGAATGTTACCGAACATCAGCGGTCCGGCGGACATTTTCCGCGCGGCACTTGGGGCAGATTCCTTGACGCATGGCTTCGTCCCTTTCACCCTACGAAAAAGCCGCAGGTCTCCGGGGAGAAGACCTGCGGCAGAGGATTTCGGCTCTCTACACAAGGGAGAGAGCCGAATGCGGAGTTTTGTTCCGGGCAGGCTGGAAGCCTACCCCACCGAAATTAGTCGAGCTTCACGACGTTCTGCTCGGCTTCCTTCTCACCAGCACTCTTGAAGTAGTTGGTGATCTGCTCGGTGATGTTGGTCGAGGCTGGCTCTTCCAGGTTGATCTGGCCGGCAGGGGTCACTTCGGCATTGACGAGCTTCTCAGCCACGTCGATCCGGGTGCCGATGTCCTTGACCAGCTCCTTGGTGCGGCTGAGGCGGCTGTCGTCGAAATTGAAGTTGCTGGAGGTCTGGGCAACCTTCACCATTTCCAGGCGGGCTTCCAGATTGGCAACGTCGAGTTCGAGCTGGGCCTTGGCGGCTTCCATGGTCTTGAGCTTCTCGCGGCCGGCGGTCAGGCCGGATTCGCGGGCAGCCAGGATTTGGCGGAGCTTGGCAACCGTGGCTTCCTTCACCTTGAACTGCTCGAAGCGGTTCGTCAGGTCGGTCTCGACCTGCTTGCTGGTGTAGGACTTGCCGCAGTAGACAAAGTGGCTGTCACCCTTTTTCAGGTCCGTCGTCAGCCGTTCGATGTCGGCCTTGTTCTTGGCGACTTGCTTTTCGCCGGCGGTCAGTTGGTCGCGCAGACCGTTGACCTCGACTTCTTCCGTCGCAATCACGTGCATGTTGTGACGGATTTCGGGGGTCAGCCCCTTGATCATGTCGCGAGCCCGGGTGAGCTCGAACTCGACCGGCACAGCATCCTTCACCGACTGGCGAACACCGCTCAGTGCAGTCTTGGAATAGCTGATGGCGTCTCGACCAAAGAACAGGCCGAGCAACAGCACGATGACCCCTCCCACGACTAAACTTTTCTTAACCATTTGGCCCTCCTGAGGTGAGCGATTCTGCCGGACAACGCTTCCGGATAATGTCTGAGTTAGGTGATTCCAAAGTCGGCGGCGACACCGGCAAGGTTCGCTATGCGCCTGACATAGGGAGTTTTTCGCCTGCTGGGGGTGAGTATTGGGCTGGCTGACAAAATTTTTTCAAGTTTCCGGCACGCGGTTCACATTGGGTCATCGAACTGCCGACCAGCAGTCGTTCGATAGTGAGACGGCCCGTGTCGCGAAACCGAGACGGTGATGACGAAAAATGAGGCGGCAGAGCAAAGGGCTTGCAGACTCAATCTGCCGCAAAGCATTTCTACGTCATGGTTTACGATTTGTTGCTAGCGGCGACGTGGGTGCTGGCATAACGATTGCTTCTGGTTCCACCATCCGCCCCAAATTGAAAGGCGGACCCTAGTGAAGGGGACATCAAGATGAACATCGGCCCCATACCCACGACCGGTTCTTCTGCGGAAACTTGCCTGATCGACAGGCGATCCGAGGCGTTTCACCTGGAGCGCTATGCCGTCGCCTACACCCAGTTTGACGCCCAAATGACCGCCCAGCTCCGGGAATTGGAACTCGATTATCGGGATTTCTGGACCCCGCAGGCGAAGAAAAAGGAATTGCTGGGGAGGCGGTAGGGGGATGAATGACCAATGACCAAACCCCAATGACCAATGAAGGAATGGTTGGCAATAATTGGTCATTGGGACTTGGTCATTCCGTTCTTTCCGTCCCATAGTCTCTCCCCCCCCGCGCCCCGATCAGTAGCGCGGCCAGCCCCAGGACCATCAATCCAATCGAGGCATAGTACGGGCTGGTGTGGGAGACATTCGTAAACAGCGGCACGGCCACCAGCGGGCCGATGATGCGGGCGAGGGCACTGACTCCCTGGCTGACTCCCAAGATTCCCCCCTGTTTCGCTGGGTCGCTTCGCCGGCTGATGAGGGATTGCAGCGAGGGAGTCATGAAGGCAAAGCCGGTGACTTCGATGGCGGAGGCAATCATTACCAGCCAGAATCGCTTCTCCGAGCTGGACCAGGCCAACAGTAAAAAACCGACGATGGTCAGGACCGCGCCCATCGTGGCCATCGATTTCTCGGACACGCGGCCGGACATTCGCCGCACGATCCCACCCTGCACCAGGCTGAGCACCACGCCGATGTAAGCGAAGAACAGCGTGACTTGCAGGAGGGTCAGTCCAAAGACCTGATAAAGGAGCAAGGCCACGGTTGTTTCATAGCCGCCGAAGGATACGACGCCGATAAATGACGTAATGAGAAGCGGAATGATCGTGGGCGTTGCCAACGAATCCGACAGCGCCTGCGGATTGAAGATCCCCAGTTGCAACCGCGAATGCCCCGGCTTCAGCGATTCCGGCAGCCGAAAGATGGCGAGTAGCAGCGCAACGGCCGACAGACCCGACGCGACGAAGCCTGGCCAGGGGCTGTGACTGACCTTGGTGCCGGAAGTGAGAATGGCTGCCGCGGCCAGGAGGGGACCGACCGTGAATCCCAGCCCGAATGCCGCACCGATGAGAGCCATCCCTTTGGCTCGCGTTTGCGGCGTGGTGGTGTCGGCAATGTAGGCCTGGGCAGTGGAGATCGTCGCGCCGGCAATCCCCGCCCCGATCCGGGCGACGAACAGCAGCAGCAGGCTCTTCTGAATCGAAGCAATTCCAAACAGGGCGTAGAACACTACCGAGCCGAGCAGTCCCACGATCAGCACCGGCCGTCGGCCAATGCGATCCGAGAGCCGTCCCCACAGTGGCGCGAAGAGGAACTGCATGAGGGAAAAGGATGCCATGAGGCATGCGATTTGCCAGCCATGCTTTTTCAGGCCGAAGTCACTGGCATAAATGGCCAGCAGCGGCAGCACCATCCCAAAGCCGAGCAGATCGATGAAGACGGTCAAAAAGATCACCAGCAGCGACCCGCGGGTCTGTGGGTCAGCGGGATCGGCAGCAGTCGTCATGAGGTGAACCGCGGAGGACGCGGAGGTCGCAGAGGAAGAATGAGAAGGGAAATCAAAGAGGGGAAAATAGGTTTACGATTTCATGTTGTTGGCCATGCGAACGATGCCGTCCTTGAGCAGCTCGACATGAAAGTTGATGAGCAAGCCGACTCTCTTGTTGCTCAACTTCAAATGCGAGAGCAACTGGGCCTTGAAGATGGGAATGATCTCGGATACTGCCTTGAGTTCTACCGGAACCTGATCTTCTACCAACAAATCCATCCGGTAACCAACGTCAATGACAATACCATCGTAGAGAATTGGGACAGCAACTTCCGTCTCGACTTTCAATCCTCGCCTTCGCAACTCGAATGCGAGACAAATCTTATACGCCGATTCCAACAGGCCAGGACCAAGAAGCTTATGAACCTTGATGGCTGCGTCCACAATCTCGCGCGTAATTTCATTGAGTTCCATGAATTGCTCGCATTCCGCTTCGCCTGTTTGGTCTTCCTCTGCGTCCCTCCGCGACCTCCGCGGTAAATCCCTCTCCTTCGTCTTTCTGGCGGAGGTTCTATCCTGCCTGCCTGGATGATCTTTCACAAGAGGCGTACCATGCTCCTTCATGGCCACCATCCACGTCCTCGACTTCCTCGCCGCTCCCCAGGACCACAAGCCTGAGGGGATTTGCGTCCTCTTCGGCGACGAGCAGTTCCTCAAGCGGCTGGCGCTGGCTGAAATCCGCAAGCAGGCTCTCGGGGAGACCAGCGAAGAGCCGCCGACGGTGCATGACTGCGAGGAGCGGATGCCCGATTGGCGTGATGTGGCGGACGAGCTTTCCACCCAGTCTCTCTTCGGCGGCGGCGGGCCGCGAATGGTGCTGCTGGAAGGGGCTGATGCATTTGTCTCTGCCCAGCGCGACCGGATCGAAGACTTCGTCGCCAAGAAGAAGCACTCCGGCTTGCTGGTCCTGGACGTCAGCGACTGGGCTTCCAATACGCGGCTCTACAAGGCGGTGGACCAGGCAGCCCTGCAAATCGAGTGCAAGCCGCCGACATATTCTCGTGGCAAGAACAAGGAAATCGACGAGAACGCCGTCGCGGCCTGGGTCACCAAATGGGGAGCCAGCGAGCACAAAGTGCAGATTCCGCGGGACGCGGCGCAACTTCTGGTCGGGCTTTCCGGGCCGAATTTCGGCGTCCTGGATATGGACCTGGCCAAGCTGGCGTTGTTCGTTCCCACGGACAAGAAGGCCACGGCCGAGCTTGTGCAGGAGGTCATCGGGGGTTGGAAAACGAAGAGCACCTGGGATCTGGTCGACTCCGCCGCCAGTGGCAACGCTGCCGATGCTCTCGCACAGCTCGACCGGCTGCTCCAATCCGGCGAGCATCCGCTCGCCCTCTTCGGCTCCATCTCCTGGTCGCTCCGCCGCTATGCTTCTGCCACGCGGGTCTTCCAACAGGCGGAGCGCCGTGGCGAACGGATTACCATCAAGGAAGCTCTCACCCGCGTCGGCGTGCGGGACTGGCCGATTGGCGAGCTCAAGAAAGCAGAAGAGCGGCTAATGCAGCTAGGCCGCGTGCGGGCTGGAAAAATCTATCGCTGGCTGATGGAGACGGACCTCGCTCTTAAAGGCTCCCACTCCCACGCCGACCGTGCCCGCTTCGTCCTCGAACAGCTCTTCCTAAGGATGTCGAAAGAAGCGGCACCGCCAAAGTTGGCCGCGAGTCCTCTCGCGAGCCGGCAGAGTTGAGTCTGGACCGGCAATAGGCTCTTTGCCCCAATCAACATTCGCACTGATGGCTCGAGGGCGGAGTCGCGGTCTACTTTACCCCTTCACCGGAGAGTCGCCGCTGGCAGGCGGTTTGGGTGCTGCGGCAGCAACGGAACTCGATTCATCCCCCGCCAACCGGACCAGCGATGTCGGAATATCGATTCCGCCGATGTCCTTAATCACTTGCAACATCGGGGGCATGCTCTTGGCCATGCCGCTGAGGAAGTCGGCCGTGCTGCTGCGGCCGTTCTGGCCGCCACCCTCCCAGACCACGATCTTGTCGAACTTGATGTTCGAGATGGCCTTGGCCGAGGCATCGGCCAGGCTGTCGAGGTGTTCCAGCATCAGCATCTGGAAGGCCTGGTTCGCACCGCCGCAGGAGGCAACGATTTGCTTGAGGCCCTCACCCTTCTTCGCCAGGATTTCGTACTGGCCGCGGGCTTCCGCTTCCAGCTTCATGAAAATGGCGTCGGCTTCGGCTTTGGCTTCGATCCGCCGCTTATCGGCACTGGCTTCGGCATCGACCACCATCCGGGCCTTCTGAGCCTTGGCGGGAGCTTCCAGCTTGGCACGCTGCTCGGCCTCCACCCGCTCCGCTTCCGCGATGGCGGCCTTGGCCATCGCCCGGTTTTGAATTTCCATAACGCTCGCTTCGGCCTGCTTGCGGCGTCCTTCGCCCCGCTCGTAGGCTTCGGCCTTTTTGATCGCCAGCTCCGCCGCGGAAGCCGCCACGCGAGCAGCCGCCTGGTTTTCGCCGTCGATGGCTCCGGCATCCGCTTCGGCGACTTGAATACGCATCTGCTGTTCGGAGTTCTTCACCTGGGCTTCCCGCTCGAACTGGGCGGACTTCTCGCCGACGACCTGTTCCTTTTCGAGCGTGGCGATCCGAATCGCCTGCTCCCGCTCGGCCTCGCGAGTGCCGATGGACTGCTCCTTGCGGGCGCTGGCCACCTGGATCGACTTGTCCCGCTCCGCGCCGGCGACGCGGGTCTCGCCCATCTTTTCGTTGTCCGCCACGTCGCCGCGAGCCTGCTGAATAGCAAGCGACGCAGCCTTCTGGCCGATGGCGTCGATGTAGCCGGACTCGTCGGTAATGTCCGTGATATTGACGTTGATGAGCTGCAGGCCGATCTTGGCAAGTTCGGGCTCCAGCGAGTACTGCACATGTTTGAGGAACGTATCGCGGTCCCGGTTGATCTCTTCGATTCCCATCGAAGCAATCACCTGCCGCAACTGGCCGAAGATCATTTCCTCCGCCTGTTTGCGCACTTCCGCTGTCGAGAGACCGAGCAAACGAATCGCGGCGTTCTGCATTACCTCCGGTTTGGTGTCAATGGCGACAGTGAAGACGCTGGGGACGTTGACGCGGATGTTTTCCGAGGACAACGCTCCCCGGAGCGGCACTTCAATCTGGATCGGTTGCAGGCTCAGATAGGCATAGTCTTGAATCAGCGGAACCACGAAAGCCGCCCCGCCGTGAATGGTGCGGCTGGACTGCCCCTTCCCCGTACGGCCGAAAATGACGAGCACCTGGTTGCTGGGGCACCGCTTATAAAAGCGGATCAGGATGAGCAGCATGGTCACGCCGGCGAGGCCGATGAGAATGCCCGCGATGGCGACAAAAATCAACCAGCTAGGCAGGTTGTTGTCCCCAGGGGCAGCAAGCAGCGGGGAGAAATACATAGTCGTCTCCAGTTGAAAAACAGTTTTTGTCGTCTTAGTAGCCTGCAAACCCCGTGAGCGGACTACATAATTGGCGTCTCTTTACGTGCATATTCGCTGGCCCGGAGCCAATCTGGCCGGAAATCGCCGGCCGATTCTTGGTCGCTGTAAGGCGTTGCGTGGCTGGATTTTGCGCACTGCCCGCCCACAGTCCGGAGCCGGAGAAGTGTAGGTCATAATAGGCGGCCGTCAAGAAAGCTTCCGCGCTGAGCTGGAAGTTGACAATCGCAAACCTAGAGCAAGACAATGGACGACGTTTACCAATCAGATAGGCGTCTGCCCATCACGAGGATGAACAACTATGAAAAACAAAAAACTTGCCGGCCAACCAAGTAGGCAGGCAGGCCCGAAGGCTAGGCCCGGTGCGAGTAAGGCCCAGCCGATCAAGGTGCGAAAGGGCAAGAAGGTCGTCCTCCTTTCCGGCGGCAATCCGCAAATCGCTAAGGCCGACGGCGACGTCCCGGTGCAGGCGTACATCGCCGCGATGCCGGG
>SXGT01339371.1_pt1 | contig 13460 bp, 10 predicted proteins | sample 3176221 | NCBI WGS metagenome assembly SXGT01 (sample SAMN11356862, study PRJNA531348) | freshwater metagenome | isolation source: freshwater sample F1-120 | place: China: Fuxian Lake, Yuxi | collected 2017-12-25
CCCTGCGCGCTCGGCCTCGCGACGCCGACCGCGATTCTCGTGGGCACCGGGCGCGGATCGCAGCTCGGCATTCTCATCAAAGGCCCGCAGGTGCTCGAGCGCACGCGTCGCGTCGACACGATCGTGCTCGACAAGACCGGCACCCTCACCGAAGGCCGACTCTCGGTCGTCGACGTGGTCGCCGCCGAGGGAGTAGACGAGCAGTGGATGCTCGCACTCGCCGGTGCCGCCGAACACGGGTCAGAGCATCCGCTCGCCCGGGCGATCGTCGACCACGCCCGCTCTGACGGTGCCGCGGCACTGCCTTCCGCCGAGAGCTTCGAAGCGCACGCTGGCGCTGGCGTGACGGCGGTCGTCGACGGTCACGCGCTCGCGATCGGTCGTGCCACCTGGCTCACCGAGTCGTGGAGCGTGCCGGTCGGCGCCACGCTCACCGACGCCGTCGCGCGGCTCGAGAACGAGGGCCGCACGGCGGTGGTGGTCGCGATCGATGGCGCAGCATCCGGCGTCATCGCGCTCGCCGACACGCTCAAGCCGACGGCCGCGCTCGCACTCGACCGACTGCGTGAGCTCGGGCTGCGACCCGTGCTGCTGACCGGCGACAACGCGGGAGCAGCGGCGGCCGTGGCCGCCGAGCTCGGCATCGACGACGTGCGTGCGGGGGTGACCCCGGCGGGCAAGCTCGACGTGATTCGCGCTCTGCAAGCTGATGGCGCGATCGTGGCGATGGTGGGCGACGGCGTCAACGACGCGGCGGCGCTCGCCGCGGCTGACCTCGGCCTCGCGATGGGCGGCGGCACCGATGCGGCCATGGCGGCGAGCGACCTGACCATCGTGTCGGGTGATCCGCTCGTCGTCGTCGATGGGCTGCGGCTCGCGCGACGCACCTACCGCACGATCATCGGCAACCTGTTCTGGGCTTTCGCCTACAACGTCGCCGCCGTGCCGATCGCCATGCTGGGCCTGCTCAACCCGTTGCTCGCGGGGCTCGCGATGGCGTTCTCGAGCGTGTTCGTCGTGACGAACTCGCTACGGTTGCGCGGCTTCCGGGCGCAGCCGCGGTAGCCCGAGGCTGACGCGCAGCTCGCCGGGCGCTCCGGCCGGCACCACGGGCGACCGCGGGGCGATGGGAGCGAGCTGCTCGTAGGCCGCGCCGAGCGGGGGGCGAGCATCCACGTCGCCGCGATTCGGCCAGAGCGAGAACGCGCGCTCCGCTTGCGCGGTGATCGTGAGTGACGGGTTGACACCGAGGTTGGCCGAGATGGCCGCCCCGTCGACGACGTGCAGGCCCTCGTGGCCGAAGACGCGGTGGTAGGGGTCGACGACGCCGGTGTCGGCCGAGTCGCCAATGGGGCAGCCGCCGAGAAAGTGCGCGGTCATGGGCACGTCGAAGACTTCGCTGATGCCCGATTGTGCGAAGCCGTTCATGTGCTTCGCCATGAGGCCGTAGGCCTCGTTCGCCTCGGGAATGAAGGTGGGGTTCGGCTCGCCGTGCCCTTGGCTCGACCGCAGCCGGAAGCCACCGAAGGGCCCACGGCCGGCGCGCACCGTGAGCGAGTTGTCGCGATTCTGCATGACGAGGCCCACGATGGTGCGGCGGCTCCAACTGCCGATGCCGAAGACCATCGAGGCGACCCGGGCGGGGTGGCGCAGCAGCTGGCCGATCCACAGCAACCAGCGCGGGGTGCGGCCACCGCCGGGCACCGCGAGCGTGGCGAGCAGGGCGAGGGCGTTCGAGCCGTGGCCGTAGCGGCAGGGCTCGATGTGCGTGTGATCGTCGGGGTGAATCGACGACGTGATCGCGACGCCTCGAGTCAGGTCGACCCCGCGCGAGTAGCGCAGGGCGGTGGATGCTCCGCCGAGGGCCTCGGAATTCGTGCGCGTGAGCTCACCCAACCGGTCGGAGATGCCCGGCAGATGCCCCTCGGCCTTCATGCGGTGCAGCAACTGCTGCGTGCCCCACGCTCCCGCGGCGACAACAACATGCTGCGCCACCCACTGCCGCTCTGTGCGCGCGCCCCTTCCCGTGGTTCGCGCCGTGACAAGGTACCCGCCGCCGTGCCCCGGCACAGTGGCAGATCTGCCCCAAATGGGCGCTCTGCTCGAGTCGTCGAGCCCATTTGCGGCAGATTTGCCCAGAAGCGGCTCGACTCGCGTGACCGTTGTCAGGGGGTGCACCTTGGCGCCGGCACTCTCGGCGAGGTGCAGATAGTTCTTCACGAGGGTGTTCTTGGCGTTGTGGCGGCACCCCGTCATGCACTCGCCGCACTCACGACAGCCGGTGCGCGCGGGGCCGACGCCACCGAAGTAGGGGTCGGGGCGTTCGACGCCCGCACCCTCACCGAAGTAGACCCCGACGGGCGTGAGGTGAAACGTGTCGGCGACGCCGAGGTCGGCGGCGACCTGCTGCATGATCTCGTCGGCGGGGGTCAGCGTGGGGTTTTGAGCAACCCCGAGCATGCGCGAAGCCTGGTCGTAATGCGCGTCGAGCTCGGCCTTCCAGTCGGTAATGTGCGCCCACTGCCGATCGCGGAAGAAGGCATCGTTCGCCGGCCGATAGAGCGTGTTCGCGTAGACGAGCGAGCCGCCGCCGACGCCGGCCCCCGCGAGAATCATGACGTCGTCGAGCAGGTGGATGCGCTGAATGCCGAAGCACCCGAGCACGGGGGCCCAGAAGAACTTGCGGAGGTTCCACGAGGTGCGCGCGAACTCGTCGTCGGCGAAGCGGCGACCGGCTTCGAGCACGGCGACCGAGTAGCCCTTCTCGACGAGGCGCAGGGCGGCGACCGAGCCGCCGAAGCCTGAACCCACCACGAGCACATCGACGCTGACGGGCTCTCGCGCGGTCATGCTCAGCCCTGCTGGTAACTGACGAGCGCCGCGGCACCGAGGGGCGCCGCGATCGGCCACGAGTCGATGCCCGCGAAGCGAGTGAGCCGCCGAGCGGTGACGTGCGAGGTGCGGTTGTCGACGTACCAGAGCGGAGTGGGAGTCTTCACCCACGGCCCCTCGCCCACGGTGCGTTCGATGTGTGCCGGGTCGAGCAGCAGCGCGTTGTGCACGACGCCGATGCCGCTGCCGACGTCGTCGAGCGTGCCGCCCGGGTAGGCGCCCCACGAGCCGGCTGGCATGCCGAACACGGGCCCGACCCACGAGTTGAGGGTGATCGTGCCGTAGTGCAGGTCGGCGACGGCGCGGTCGAACCGCTCGCCGAGCGCCTCGATCGTCGTCGGGTGGATGCTGATGCCAGCCCCGAGAGTGCCCTCGAGCTTCTCGTTGCAGAACCGCACGGCCTCGTCGAGGTAGACCCCGGGTTCGCGCGAGCCCGGCAGCCGCACGATGCCGATCACCGGCGCGAACGCCTCGACGGTGAAAAGGTGCTCGTCGTTGCGTTCGGGGTCGAGGTGATCGATGAGCGTGCGCGGGCAGTTCGGGTCGCCGCCGAGCACGGCCGCGTCGGGGTGCACCGTGATGGCGGCGAGCTGACGGCTCGACGCACCCGGATAGTAGGCGGGCCGCACGGGGGCATCGGCGATCTGCTGCTGCAGCGCGGCGACGAACCGGTCGGCGTGCTGCCACGCCTCAGGAATGACGACGATCTGCGTGGCGATGCAGTTGAAGCCGCTGTTGTGCAGGCGCTGCGTCGCCAGGTCGCGCGCGACAGCCTCGATGTTCTCGGCGCTCCAGCCTTCGTCGGGCACGACGATGACCGGGCCGACACCGCCGAGCTCGCTCGTGATCGGCTTGCGCAGCACCGGCTCGCCGGCGGCGCGGCGCGCGGCTGCCTGGTCGTCAGCACCCCACACGATGGCGTCATGGCTGTGACGGCTGCCGGTGATGTGCACAGCATCCACCGTGTCGTGCGCGATGAGTGCCTCGCCCAGGTCGCGGTCTCCCTCGGTGATCGCGACGAAGCCCCGCTCGATGAGCGGCGCGAACGCGGCCGCCATGGCTTCGCCGACGGCGGCGTTGACCGGGTTGAGTTTGACGATTGCCGCGGAGGCCTCTTGATAGAGCGCGGTGAGAACGTCGAGGGCGGGGATGCCCGTGATGTTGCCGGCGCCGAGCACGAGCGTGACGCGGGGCTCTCGGTGGGTGTCGCGAATCGCGCGAGCCACACCGCGTCGAGCCTGCTCGAGCGAGACCCCGGGGCGCAGCCACAGCTTCGCCGAATAGCCCTGCAGCACGACGTCTTTTGCGAGGTAGGGGTAGACGCCGAGCGTCGTGCGGCCGCCGGGTGCGATGCCCAGCTCGATGCCGTCGAGCGGTGAGCGACCTCTCTCGATTGTGCGCAGCGTCTTCTCGAGCGCACTCGTCATGGTGATGAGGGCGTAGGGGCCGCTCGACCACTCCTCGCCGGCTGCGGGCGAGCTCGGGTCGATGCCCTTCACCGCACACGCCGCGTCGACCCAGGCGGGGGCCGCCGCGAGAGTGCTTGCGCGCACAGCTCGCAGCAGGGCGCGCTTCTCGGGCAAGGGCAACGTGACCCACGCGGCAGCGCCCTCTCGCAGGCGGGAGAGCGTGGGCTGCAGCTCGTCGATCGAGGTCACGGCGGGGCTCCTGAAGACGTAGGCGGTCGAGAATCTCGACCCTACGCCGCGCGATCGTCGCGCGCGTGACAGTTGTGCCCTGGCGACAATAGGGCTCAGAGCTCGAGCAGCGCCCGCAACTCGTGCACGTCGCGCGCGATCCAGCGAGCGTGCTGCCACTCCGACTCGTCGCCGTAGCCCCACGTCACGGCGATCGTGGGGATGCCGTGCACCGCCGCACCCTCGATGTCGTGCACGCGATCGCCGATCATGACGGGCTGCGTGAGGTCAGCATCCATGGCCTTGAGCCGTACGAGGGCTTCCGCGACGACGTCGGCTTTCGCGCTGCGCACTTCGTCGGCCGAGGCTCCCGTGATGATGTCGAAATGCTGGGCGATCGTGAAGTGCTCGAGCATGAGCGTGGCAGGAAGTTCGGGCTTCGAGGTCGCGAGACTCAACGGGATGCCCGCAGCGGCGATGTCGCGCACGAGCTCGGCCATGCCGGGGTAGAGGGTCGCGTCGTAGGCGCCGCGGTCGAGATACCGCTCGCGGTAGACCTCCAGCGCACGCTCGCGCTCGGCCAGCGTCATGCCGGCGCGGTCGCGAAACGAGTCGAGAATCGGCGGACCGACATAGCGCAGCAGCTCGTCGGCGTCGGGCACCGGCAGCCCCAACTGCTCGAAGGTGTACGCGAGCGTGTCGGTGATGCCCGGGGCCGAATCGGTGACGGTGCCGTCGAGATCGAGCAAGATCGCCGTGGGTCGGGGCATGGCTCGAGCCTAGGGGGCGGTGGCGGAGAGCATCCCGTGCGTGATTCAGAACAGGCGCGCGATCCCGTCGTCCATGCCGCGCATCTCGTCGTAGTCGAGCAGCAGGCAGCGAATGCCGCGGTCTTCGGCGAGCGTGCGGGCTTGCGGCGTGATCTCCTGCGCGGCGAAGATGCCGGCGACGGGCGCGAGCAGCGGATCGCGGTTCATGAGCTCGAGGTAGCGCGTCAACTGTTCGACGCCGTCGATGCCGCCGCGACGCTTGATCTCGATGGCGATGGATGCTCCGCTCGCGTCGCGCGCCAAGATGTCGACCGGGCCGATCGCCGTCATGTATTCGCGGCGCACGAGCTGCGTGCCCTCACCGACGAGCTCGATCTGCTCGGCGAGCAACTTCTGCAGGTGGGCTTCGACGCCGTCTTTCTGCAGGCCGGGGTCGACGCCGAGTTCGTGCTTCGAGTCGTGCAGCACCTCGTGGATGCTGACGACGAGCAGGTCGGCAGTCTTCGCGTGGGTGACGCGCCAGAGCTCGATGACGCCGGCCTCGCGCTGCTCATCGTCCGGCTCGTCGATGACCAGGGTGCAGGGCGGGCTCATCCAGTTGAGCGGTTTGTAGCTAAGGGCGTCGGCGTGCACGAGCAGGCTGCCGTCGCTCTTGTGGATGAGCAGTCGCGTCGCGAGAGGAAGGTGAGCGCTCAGTCTCCCGGCGTAGTCAACAGAGCAGCGGGCTATGACGAGGCGCACCTCTCCAGCCTAGGTTGTGCTGAGGTCAGCCCAGGCCCGGCCGGTGCTCTTCGGCGACCGAGCCGCCACCGTCGACGACGATGAGTTGCCCGGTGATGTACGACGCCCCGGGGGAGGCGAGCCAGGCGATCGCACTCGCGACCTCGTCGGGCTGGCCGCTGCGACCGACGGGAACCAGCTCGCCCTCTTCGGCCTCCTGGGCAAGCTGCGACCCCGTCGCGATCCACCCCGGAGCGACAGCGTTGACGGTGATGCCGTGGCGCGCCTCGTCGACCGCGAGCGCGCGCGTGAAACCGAGAGCGCCGGCTTTCGCCGCCGCGTAGACGAGGTCGTCGCGCGCGGCCTGCACCGCTCCGGTCGTACTCGCGACCGTGACGATGCGGCCCCACCCCTGCGCGCGCATGCCCTCGACGACGCACCGAGTGACGTAGAACACGCTCGAGAGGTTGACGTCGAGGCCCGAGCGCCACTCATCCGCCGGCATGCCGATGTCGCCGCGAAGCATCTCTTCGCCGTGGGCGACCATGCCGGCGTTGTTGACGAGGATGCTCAGCTCGCCCACCGCCTCAACCGCGGCGGCGACGGCGCTCGCCGCGAGCTGCTCGGTCTCGAGCCGAGACACCACCGCGTGGGCATCAGCCCCGAGCGCGCGCAGCTCGGCGGCGCGCTGCTCGATGCGATCGGTCGTGCCGGTGATCGCGACGCGTGCACCCCGCTCGGCGAGCAGTCGGGCGGTGGCAAATCCGATGCCCTCTGCTGATCCGCACCCCGTCACGAGAGCCGCGCGGCCGCGCAGATCGAGATCTGCCGGCAGTGGTGACGACAGGAAGGGTACGTGGGTCATGCGAGCAGACTAGGCGGCAGCATTCTTCGCGGCAGCATTCGTCGCGGTGGCATTCTTCACGGCCGCCGCCCCTTGCTCGCGCGCCGCAGGAATGACGAGCAGCGCGAGACCGATGAGTGCGAACACGAGCCAGAAGGCCGACAAGAGCCCGAACTGCTCGCCGATGAAACCGAGCACAGGCGGGCCGACGAGAAAGGCGAAGTAGCCGACGGTGGCGACCGCTGCGACGCTCGCTGCCGCCTTCGACGGGTCATCGGCGGCGGCGGACATGCCGACGGGGAAGCCGAGCGACGCACCGAGTCCCCACGCGAGCACGCCGATGACGGCGGCCACGGGGTGCGGCACGAGGATGAGCAGGGCGAGCCCCGCCATCGCGAGCAGTGCGGATGCCCGCAGCACGGGCACGCGGCCGAAACGGTCGAGCACCCACACGCCGCCGACGCGGCCTGCGGCCATTGCCGTGGCGAAAATGCCGAAGAAGAGTGCACCGGTCGGCTCGTCGACGCCGCGCTCGTCGACCATCGCCAGAGCGAGCCAGTCGTTGGCCGAACCCTCGGCAAAGGCCATGCCGAGCACGATGAGGCCGATGAGCACCGTGCGCGGGTCGCGCCAGATGGCCATGCGCTCACTGAAGCTCGACCGCGCGGGGCCGTCGCCATCATCATCGAGACCCGGTAGTGCGCGATTGCGCGGAATCGACCGCAGGGCGACGAGGGCGAGCACCGCGAGCAGCGCCACGATGAGCAGGGAGTGCTCGGCAACACCCAGCCCGAGGGCGCTCACCGCGGCGGCGACACCCGAACCGGCGATCGTGCCGCCGCTCCACGCGGCGTGGAACCACGGCATGATCGAGCGGCCCTGAGCTTGCTCGACCGCCGCGCCCTCGACGTTCATCGCGACGTCGGTGATGCCCGAGCTGGCCCCGAAGAGCGCGAGCCCGACGAACACCACCGGAAAGCTCATGAGCGTCGCAGCGCCCACGCCCATGATGGCGAGGGCGACGAGCGTGCTGAACAGGGCGACGAGCAGCGTGCGGCGCGTGCCGAAGCGAGCGATGATGTGCGACGAGCCGAGAAGACCCGCGATCGAACCGGCTGCCATCGCCGCGATGAGCACGCCGAACTGATCGGTGCGCACCTCGAGCGCGTCGCGAATCGCGGGGGTGCGCGCGAACCAGGTCGCCATGGCCACGCCGTTGATGGCGAAGACGCCGAACACGGCGAGTCGCCAGTGGGCGAGCGAGGGGGTGGTGCGGGTGTCGGTCACGACGAGCCTTCCGATGGAGCGGCCGCGCGGCGCGAGGTGTGCGCGGCGGAGGTGGGGCATCCCGCGCTGAACGTTCGCAGGTATCGAATCGATTCGAGCGGCGGGCTCGACTACGCTAACAGCCCATGGGGAGCCGGGCAATCGACGCGGAGACTGCGGCTGTGCCCGCAGAGCCGTCGCGCCCGACGCTCGCCGCCGTAGCGGCCCGCGCGGGCGTCTCGCAGAGCACTGCCTCGCTCGCCTTCAGCGGGGCCGGACCGGTCGCCGAAGAAACCCGCGACCGCGTGCTCGCGGCGGCCCGCGAGCTCGACTACGGCGGCCCCGACCCCCGCGCCCGCAGTCTGCGCACCGGCCGCAGCGGCATCATCGCCGTTGTCATGGAAGACCGCATTCTCGACGCCTTTCGCGACCCCATGGCCGTCGCGATGCTCGACGGCATCGCTGACGAAATCGGCCAGGCCGGCTACAGCCTGCTGCTGCTGACCGACAGCGATGATCGCCCCGTCGGCGGACTGCGCGATGCCCCGATGGATGCTGCGCTCTTGCTCGGTTGCAGCACCGACCTCGAACCCTCCGTGCGAGTGTTGAGCCAGCGCCAAGTGCCGCTCATCGGGGTCGAGGCGGCTCCGCGCGAGGGCATGCACCGCGTCGACCTCGACAACCGCAGCGGCATGCGGCGGGGAGCCGAGTACTTGCGCGAGCTCGGGCACGAACGCGTGGGCGTCGTCATGTTGCCCATCGATCGAGCGCGATCGCGCGGCGCGCTGACACCCGAGCGGCTCGCTGCGAGTGAGGCCGAGACCGCGCGCGAGCGGCTCGCGGGCGCTCGCGACGTCTTTCCCGACGCCCCCGCCGAAGTGGGCGGCGGCAGCCTCATCGACGAAGGGCACCGCGCGACTGCGGCGCTTCTCGATGCCCACCCCGAGCTGACGGCGATCATCGCGCAGAGCGACCTGCTGGGGCTCGGCGCCATTCAGGCGGCAGAAGAGCGCGGGCTCGTCGTGCCCGAAGACCTCAGCGTGCTCGCCTTCGACGGTGCGCGCATCGACGGGCTCAGCATCCATCGTCTGACGACGCTCGTGCAGCCGATCGTCGAGAAGGGACGAGCGGCCGCGCGCATGGCCCTTGCCGCTCTCGCCGGGGAACCCGTGAGCGATGCGAGTTTCGAGAGCGAGCTGCGCATCGGCACGACCACTGCGCCGCCGCGCACGAGCTAGTCGACGGGGCCGGTGTCGCCCTCAGGGTCAGGAACGAAGCGATAGCCCATGCCCGCCTCGGTCAAGAGGTGTCGCGGGCGTGACGGCAGGGGCTCGAGCTTCTTGCGCAATTGCGAGAGGTAGAGCCGCAAGTAGCTCGGGTCGGTCTGGAAGTGCGGACCCCACACGGCCGTGAGCAGCGTCTCGCGCGTGATGAGCTTGCGCGGGTGCTTGAGCAACTCTTCGAGAATGCGCCACTCGGTCGGAGTCAGGCGCACCGGCTCGCCTGCTCGCGTCACGAGGTGCGCACCGATATCGATCGTCACGTCAGAGAAGCGCACCACGGCCTCTTCTGTCGCACTCGACGCCGCCAAGCGGCGGCCGAGGGCCCGCACGCGCGCGAGCAGTTCATCGATCGCGAAGGGCTTGGTGAGGTAGTCGTCGGCTCCCGCATCGAGCGCTTCGACTTTGTCCCACGATTCCGTGCGACCGGAGACGACCAGAATCGGTGCCGTCGACCACCCCCGCACTGCCGTGATGACCTCGATGCCCGTGAGCCCAGGCATGCCGAGATCGAGCACCAGCAGGTCGGGGTGCGACTCGGTCGCCCGCTCGAGCGCCTCATGACCGTCGTGGGCCGTAACGACGTCATAGCCGCGAGCGCGCAGCGTGATGCTGAGGGCGCGGACCATCTGGTGGTCGTCGTCGGCGAGCAGAATCTTCATGACGTGGGCTCCTCAGCAGGCAGTTCGAGCACCATGGTGAGTCCTCCGCCGGGGGTGTCTTCGGCGTCGAGCGTGCCGCCCATCGCTTCGGCGAACCCTCGCGAGAGCGCGAGGCCCAAGCCGAGGCCCGCCGTGTTGTCGGTGTCGGTCGTGCGTTGGAAGGGCAGGAACGCTGTGACGCGCTGCGCCGGCGCGAGTCCCGGCCCGCGGTCGATGATGCGCACCTGCACGCGACCCTGCCACGTGCTGACCGAGATGACCGGCGGCGCGTCGGCCGGCGAGTAGCGCAGAGCGTTGGCGAGCACGTTGACGATCGCGCGTCGAGCGAGCACGGGGTCGGCGCGCACCAGTGGAACCTCGCCGAGGTCGAGCGTCACGGCGCCCGGTGAGAGGCCGAGCTCGTCGAGCGACTCGCTCACAAGAGCGTGGGCATCCACCGCGGTCACCTGCACGCCCATCGCACCCGCTTGCAATCGACTGACGTCGAGCAAGTTCGTGAGCAGTTCGGTGAGAGCCTCGAGCGACTCTTCGGCGGTGCGCAGCAACTCGGAGCGGTCGCCGGTCGAGAGCTCGACGTCGGTTGCGGCGAGCGAGGTGACGGCGGCGGTGGCCGAGGCGAGTGGTCGACGAACGTCGTGGCCGACGGCCGCGAGCAAAGCGCTGCGCATACGGTCGGCCTCGGCGAGCGGCCGCGCTTCTTCTGCCTCGAGGGCGAGGCGACGCTGCACGAGCGCAGCGGCGAGTTGCGCGACGAAGGCGCCGAGAATGTTGCGCTCGGAGGGTGACAGAGGTGCGCCACGCAGGTAGAGGCTCGCTCCGTCACCGACGGGCAGCACCGTCTCGACGTCGCGCTCGCTCGCGCGGTCGGCATCACGCGAGGAGTGCGTGACCGTGCCGGCTTCGAGCAACAGCACACTCGAGAAACCGAAGGTCTCGCGCAGTCGATCCACGAGCGCCGCGAGCGCGTCGGAGCCCGAGATGACGGCACCCGCGATGCCCATGAGCGTGCGGGCTTCCGCCGCGCTGCGGCGACTCGCGCGACTGCGCCGCGCCGCTTGATCGACCACGACGCTCACCATGACGGCCACGGAGATGAAGATGCCCACCGCGACGAGGTCGCGGCCGCTGTGTGCGGTGAACGTGTAGAGCGGTTCGATGAAGAAGTAGTTGAGCAGGGTGCCGCCGACGATCGCGGCCGTCACTGCAGGCCAGATGCCGCCGACGAGCGCGACCATGACGACGACCGTCTGGAAGGCGAGCACGTCGGTCACGAGCGTCTCACTCGAGCGCAGCGCACCGAGCACGACCGTGACGATGGGCAGCAGTATCGCGGCGAGAACGAACCCCGCGAGCCGCCGCTTCCAGCCGAGGGCGCCGCGCGCGGGTGGTAGTCGTCGTGCAGCGCGTTCGCCGTGCGACACGATGTGCACGTCGATGTCGCCCGCGGTGCGCATGACCGCACCGCTCACCCCTTGACCGCCGAGCAGCGCCGCGAGGCGACTGCGCCTGCTCACGCCGATGACGAGCTGGCTCGCGTCGACGCCGCGAGCGAACTCGATGAGGGCGCTCGCCGGAGTACCCGATTGGATGCGGTGGAAGGTACCGCCCAGGCTGCGCACGAGCCGTTCGTCGCTCTCGAGCGTCGAGCCGCTCGAGGTGAGCCCGTCGGGCTCGCTCACGTGCACGGCGAGCAACTCAGCGGCACCCGATCGCGCCGCGATGCGGGCGGCGCGACGAATGACCGTCGCGCCTTCCGGCCCGCCCGTCACCGCAACGACGACGCGCTCGCGGGTTTCCCATGCCGCGTCGATGCCCTGGTCTGCTCGATACTTGCGCAGCGCGTCGTCGACCTCGTCGGCGAGCCAGAGCAGCGCGAGTTCGCGCAGCGCCGTGAGGTTGCCGAGCCGGAAGTAGTTGCCGAGGGCAGCATCGATGCGCTCGGCAGGGTAGACCAGCCCTTCGGTCAGCCGATCGCGCAGGGCTTGCGGTGCAATGTCGACGAGCTCGATGCGGTCGGCTTCACGCAGCACGGCATCGGGCACGGTCTCGCGCTGCGAGGTGCCCGTGATGCGTTCGACGACGTCGGTGAGCGACTCGATGTGCTGAATGTTGACGGTCGTCATGACGTCGATGCCCGCGTCGAGCAGGGCGTGAACGTCCATCCACCGCTTCTCGCGCGCCGAGCCGGGCGCATTGCTGTGGGCGAGTTCGTCGACGAGCGCGATGCGCGGCGCTCGCCGCACCACGGCGTCGACATCGAGTTCGCGCAGGGTCACACCGCGATGCTTCGACTCGATGAGGGGCACGGCCTCGAGACCATCGATGAGCTGCGCAGTCGCGGCCCGGCCATGCGACTCGACGACGCCGATCACGACATCGTCGCCGGCGGTGCGAAGCCGGTGCGCCTCTTCGAGCATCGCGTAGGTTTTGCCCACGCCGGGGGAGGCCCCCAAAAAGACGCGCAGTCGTCCGCGTGCCACGCGCAGCGCCTCCCGTGTCAGTCGAGTTCGGAGAGCGCCAGGTTGAGCGCGAGCACCGGCACGCGCGGCTCGCCGATGAAGCCGAGCGTACGCCCTTCGGTGAGCGCGTCGACGAGTGCCTGCACCTCGGCAGGGTCGAGGTCGCGAGCTTCGGCGACGCGGGGCACTTGCAGTGCGGCGTAATCCGGTGAGATGTGCGGGTCGAGACCTGAGGCTGACGCGGTGAGAGCATCCGCCGGAATCTCGCTCGGGTCGACCCCTTCGAACGCGGCGATGGATGCTCGTCGCTCGTCAATCGAGGCAACGAGCTCGCCGCTCTCGGGCCCGAGGTTCGATGCGCCCGACCCTCCCGCGTCGTACGCGACCGCCGAGGGTCGCGATTGAAACCACTCGGGCAGCGGCGCACCGTCGGCGTCGGTGAAGCTCTGGCCGATGAGACTCGACCCGACGACGTCGCCATCACGCGAGACGAGCGAACCGGCAGCCTGGGCGGGGGCGATGAGCTGACCGAGCCCCAGCACGACCGCGGTGTAGCCGACACCGAGCAGCAGGGTCATCACCAGAAGAGTGCGCGCGGCTGTCACGCTCTGGCGCACGAGAGGGTTCTGCATGAGAGAGGTCTCCTTCGAAAGAACGGTTTAGAAGCCCGGCAGGTGGCGCACGACGAGGTCGATGAGCGCGATGCCGAGGAAGGGAGCGACGAGCCCGCCGAGCCCGTAGATCAGGAGGTTGCGCTGCAGCAGTCGGCTGGCAGACGTCGGGCGGTAGCGCACGCCGCGCAGAGCGAGTGGCACGAGCGCGACGATCACGAGGGCGTTGAAGATGACCGCCGAGAGGATGGCCGACTCGGGGCTCGCGAGTCCCATGATGTTGAGCGCCTGCAGCCCCGGCAGCGCGCCCGCGAACATC
>SXGT01591497.1_pt1 | contig 13458 bp, 8 predicted proteins | sample 3176221 | NCBI WGS metagenome assembly SXGT01 (sample SAMN11356862, study PRJNA531348) | freshwater metagenome | isolation source: freshwater sample F1-120 | place: China: Fuxian Lake, Yuxi | collected 2017-12-25
CCATCCAAAACCCCGCAGCAGGTGAAGAAGATCCAGGAAGAAGGAAGAAAAAATCTGTCGAAGTGTTCGAAGAAAATCCACCGCCCAAAACACGGTTTTCAAATCGTCAGAATCACTCGGATTTCATCCCGCTCTCCGCAAGCGTTTGTGTGTTGTCACGCATTGTTAGGTGCCGGGGCGGCAGCGTTTCGGATCAAAGGAGTGAGCGGTGACTTAATTCCGATTTTTGAACCGCGATGGGTCAAGGCACCGGTCCTGCCTGCGGCCACCCAGGCCATGGAAACGAAGACGCCGACTGGCTCGAAGTTGGAACAGCGCTCAACGGCTCGTCCGGATTTCCCACAATTTCTGGGCCCTGATCGCACCGGAATGCTGGCGGGACCGGCCTTGGATACCGACTGGGCGGCACATCCTCCCAAGGTGCTTTGGCGCCAACCGGTCGGCGCGGCGTGGAGCGGGTTTGTGTTGGTGGCAGATCGGGTGTTGACCCAAGAGCAGCACGGAAACTTGGAATCGGTGACCTGCCGCGAGTTGCAGTCGGGTCGGTTGTTGTGGACTCACTCCGACGAGGCGCGGTATTTCACACCCATTGCCGGTGAAGGACCGCGAGCGACACCCACGGTGGTCAGCAACCGTGTTTACGCGTTGGGCGCCACGGGACGTTTGAACTGTTTGGAATTGGAAACTGGAAAACCGATATGGTCGCGTTCGATTGTGGAGGATTCCGGCGCCAAGATGCCTGAATGGGGATATTCTGGTTCGCCTTTGTACTGGAAAGGTCAGGTGGTGGTGAGCGCCGGAGGCAAGGGTGGCAAATCCCTCCTGGCCTACCATGCGGGATCAGGTGAAGTGGCGTGGTCGGGAGGCGATTCGAGTGCGGGCTACGGCTCACCGTTTCTGGCGACCTTAGCCGGCAAGCCCCAATTGCTGTTGTTCAATAGTGGGCGCATCACCGCGCAGGATCCCGAGTCTGGCAAGGTGCTTTGGGAGCATCCATGGGGAGTAGGCATGCCCCACGTGGCGGCACCCGTGGTGACCGGATCGGATTCTGTCTTGTTTTCAAGCGGTTACGGGGTTGGCAGCGAGCTCCTGCAGGTTTCGGTTGGCACCGATCAACTTTGGAAGGTCGAAAAGCGATGGACCTCCAAGAAGCTGAAAGCCAAGTTCGCGACACTCGTCAGGTCCGAGGGTTTTGTGTATGGATTGGACGATGGAATGCTGGCGTGCTTAGACTTAAAGGATGGATCGCAGCGATGGAAGGAAGGTCGGTATGGACATGGTCAGGGCCTCTTGGTAGGCGACCTGTATTTGCTGATGTCCGAGTCGGGTGAATTGGTCCTTCTGCGCCCGACGCCGCAGGGGCCCGGTGAGTTGCAGCGGTTGAAGGTCTTCAATTCAAAAACATGGAATCCCATCGCCTTGTCCGGGGAAATCCTGGTGGTGCGAAACGACTTGGAGGCTGTTTGTTTTGAGCTGGCGCTTCGGCGCTGACTGGGCACGGCGACTCTCAGAGGTCAAGGTTGGCCCGGGCGCCAACGCAAATCGGGGTTGTCCAGTCGTCCCCGATTGGATTGAAAATTCCAATAAGCGATGCTTGGAAACCGGGTGACGTGGCCATCCAGAAAAAGGAAATGAGCGCCCGAGCCATGAAGGTTGGTGTGGACCCAATTCCAGTTCCCCACGGGTGCGAGCCGGCCATTGTCGAAGAGCCATGGGGCGCAGGTCGGTGTGGCAATCGAACCGAGCGCAACCTGTTGGCCGCCCCCCGTTCCGTTGATTTCCCGATTGAGACAGTAGTGGAACAGGTTGCGTGAATTGCTTCGGCGTGCATTGCGCGGACACAGCCACAAGGTTCTGCCGGGGTGAACCGCTGCGTTGGTCCGCCACGCGTGGGTGTGATAAGCGGGGATCCCCATCACGCGCGGCAATTCCACATACCAGCCCTCGTTCATGGACTGCCCACCGAGGGCGCCATCTTTCGGAAGGAAATCCTGGTTCTCAGCGGCGTATTGAAATGTTCCCAGCCCCCATTGATGGAGGTGAGAACGGCAGACCGTGTCCCAAAGTTGGAGTCGGGCGCGGCTGAAAGCTGGAACAGCGAGCACTGCCAGCAAGGCAATGACGCCAATCACAACCAACAATTCGAGGAGACTGAATGCAGACCGGTGCATGGGTGCGTCTGTTTACCCGGACAGACACCCTTCGGAACATAGCCCAGCGCTGAATTCGTCTGTTTGCGGGCTTATTGTGCCGTCACCGCCAGTTGGCGATATCGCAGTTGAATCTGAATGCCTCCCGGCGGCGCCAATTCCTTGCTCAGATTCAGACCGTGGCTCGATTTCAACAGACGTCCGTAGTCCCCAAAACGACTTAGATCGGGCCCGCTCTTTTGGATCTCCAGCCCACTAGAAATTAATTGGGATTCGAATCCGTGAGGCAATAGAACTGCCCAGGATAGGGCGCCAGTTGTTTGGAAAACTTCCGGCAACTTCAGTTCCAGAGTGCCCAGAAATGCCAGTGAAACTCGTGGATAGGATAACCTGAGTGAAATGGTTCGCGATTCACGGGCACTGGGTTTTCTCGTCAGATTCAGACGGATCGCACGATCTTCCAGGACCGGTGAGGACACTTCCTCGCCATCCATCGATACCGAAACCAACCGAGCGCCCAGGGGCAGTTCCAGTCGGAATTCGCCATGCTGAAAGGCTGCCAGATCGATTTCGCTGAAGTGCGTGCAACTTCCATCCGAATGAATCACGGTCAAGTGCTGGGCTTTGTGAATCCCGATGCCATAAAGTCCCGCGGTGTTGACGGACGAGGGAAGTAATCGAGCCCCTAGGCCCCATTCTAGTGTCAGGGAATCCTCCCCAGCGACGCCAATGACATATTCATTTCGACCTTCCAGGACACGGCGTTCCCAAAGGGTCCCCGACAAGGCCTGGAGATCCCCTTCGCGGCTCTGCACGACCAGGGTTCCAGATGCCACCGTCAGCAAGGGAGTTTCCACGCGACTGAGTCCCTCTTGGGAACGAATGGGGAGACGGTAGGAAAGAGTCAACGTTCCACCTCCTGAGTGGCGAGCGAGCAGGGCGAGACGGTTGCTTTGGGTGATCAAGAGGGCCACATCGGGCTTCAGGGTTTCCAAGGTCGCCGCTTCCAGGTGAATCGACCGGCTAAACAAGGGCACAGCGACGTCACTCTCTCGAACGACGCGGAATTGGGCAGTCGCATGGACCCGCAGGAATGTGGGTTCTTGGGTGACTTGATACTGGATGGGTTCAAAAGCGATTTCAGGCGGCCGTGTGGACAGCGCGGAGGGAGCGGCGACGACGGTTACGGTTGCTGGCAGGATCACTTGGGCTTCTGTGGCTGCCATCGTCGGGGATGGGCCCCCAAAAATTCCCCAGCACAGCATCGCCGAGGCCGGAGCCCACGAGGCGGGCTTGAGGGTTTGATTCTGTAGGTGGATCAGCACTCCGAAGGTCACCACACCCAAACACAACAAGACCATTCCGCGATTCCATCCGCCAAATGCGGCGAGGGTTGGGAAGACCTGATAGAGCAACAAAACCGAGGGGATTCCCAAACAACCCAATTTGGCGCCGAATTGAAGTCGAACGTAATTGGTTAGGAGAATTCCTGGAACGAGGACGGCGATCCCCAAAGCCAGAACAAATCCAAAACGGGAGCTGAGATAAACGACCAACGGGAAGTAGAGGGCATATCCGACGCTGAGGGTGAGCACTTGGAGGGATTGGAGTGGTCCGGAGCTCAGGAGAACGGCGCCCAACGCCAGCAGAAACAAGGCGCTGATCACCGGGCCTATCTCCAGCAATTGCAGCAGCGACTCATGTAACCCACGGCTTTCGAGAATCGTGCCTGTAAAGGTGATCGGGGCCAAAAACTCCCGCCGCTCCCAGACCGTCATCCCGTCGAGCTCTGTGACCCGCCCCTCGCCGGTGTCGAATCGCATGGCCGGCAGATCTCTGCGCTGGAATCGGATGTTGAGGTGGGGGATTGGCTCGCCTGACGAATCAGAAACGTTGTAGGTGGCCGCCCGAAGTAACGCCACTTGGTATCGAGCTTCGACGGTTACCGCGGTGTGAGGTTCCAGTCGGCCCGTCCAAATCCACAACTGATTGCCACTTTCCGTGATGCCAGATTGGGACGCGGTGAGATGGAGTTCTCGCGCTGGAAGCGGTTGACCTTGAGCACGTTTTGGATGGGGATATCGAACGAAAATGAAGACCGGTTCTTCGAAGTGATTGGTGATAACATGCCGTCCGGTAAACGAGCCGGACATATCGACCAGGGTTTTGAGTCCTCGAAAGTCCCGGCGTCCATTCATTTCCAGGAACACTTCGGAACTGGCGGGGTGGGTGGTTTTAACCGAGGCGACGTCCTCGCTGACTCGGCGAAGGAATACTTTGGGTGACTCCTGAATCAATTGGGTATCGGGAGTGTTCATCGGTTGACCGATGAACTGGGGTCGATCTTGCAGCAACCAATGAAGTCCTAGAAAGCCGGCGCTGATGAGGATCCAAGTGAAGAATCCAGTGGCGACCAGAGGCAACAGGCGCCGCCGTGACACGTCAAGAGAGGCTGAGGTTGGGAAATGAGGAGAGGAGGAAGAGGAGGCACTCATGAGAAACTGGAAATGAGAGTTAATTCAACACATGAAGACAGATACCTTGCATAGCATTGTATGATCCATAACAAGAGACACGAGAGCTATGAAGACTGTTCAAGGAAATTATTGGGAGAACGTTCGAGTGGACGCGCCAAACTCCCCTAAACTGGTGTCGACAACAAAAATTTAGGTAGAGATCGGCTAACCGAGTGGTTTGATGGGGATGCTGGGAGAATCGCTTTTCATTTTAAAAGTGATCCCCGCACGGCTAGGGGGGACAACGCCTTTCGTGCGACTCGGCTCCAAAAAGCAATTCCCCTGCAGGAATGGTCCTGCGGAGGAATTGAAACGATCGACGACCGAGACAATCTACTCAGGCCTGCTTTTCTTTCCGTGCCGAAATCATCCACGCCGGCGATAGGCGGCGAAAACCATCAAGGCGGCCCCGGAGACGAGGGCGATGCTTTCCACCTCGGGAACGGCTGAAACGGAACCGCCGAGCAGGACATCGGAACCATTGGCTGTCCAACTTGTGCCGCCACGATTAGACAATCCGCCGGGCCCCCCGGAGCCTGTGTCATATGCGTAAAAACGGAACGTGACCGTACCAGATTGCGTTCCGAGAGCCGAAATGTCGGAATTAACCGTCACATCCCCCGGGTCCGCGGGTGCCACAGGTAGAGGTATCAGTGAGTAGGTGTCCAAGGTAATGTCCGACGTAGCAAAACCATCCGTGCTGGCGTGCAGTTCCCAATTCAAAATCGCGCCAGGTGCGTTGATTTTCCAAATACCGTAGGTCAGCGTGGAATAGGTAATGGTGTATCCAGAATTCGGTGTGATGGTAAATTCGTAATTCTTGCTCGTGTCGACCGCGCCGCTAGGGAACCCAAACGTGCTCATTGACTCAGACCACCCATAGCGAGCCATGCCATTCATACTCAAGCTGCTGGCGACGATATTGGCGTTCACGTTAATCGCGGCCAATGACGTCGGAGTGCTGCTGGCGAGTGTGTGGATGGGATACTCAACGATTTGGGCGCACAGCGTGGACCACCAAAGCGGCGTCACGGCAGCCCACAAGAGGCTGGAGTGAAGGTTGCGTCTGGTCCCTTGCCGCTGGTTCAAATTACAAATCGTTGTCATTGGTTGCTCAAATCTTAGCGTCAATGGTTTGGCCCAACACCCACCACTCGCTGACGTTCCCGGCTGTCCGAAGCACATGCCTCGATCCGCTAGTGCTTGAGTCCTTCACGAAGAAGCGACTCAAAGCATTTGCTACGGAGGCCTCGACCCGAGGCGAATGCCGCGCGACTAAGAGTCATTCAGCAGTCATTTGGTCAAGCGGCATATTGCGATGCCGCCATTGCCGCCCATCTCTGGGGAGCACAATGACAGGTTTCGGTTCACCAAAAACAAGGATGCACACGGTAGCGGTGTCTACCGAAAAGCCATGACGTTTGCGACTGCTTCGCGCCATTGCGATAAGGGTACAGCAGTTTTGATGCCAAAACTGCTCTTTGATAAAATGAGCGAGACCTGGTCGCGGGGGCAGCTCCGAGTTGCTGGCGCTGCATGAAATGCTGGGAGAAAGCGGCAGAGGATCCCGCATGCGGGAGCACTCCCAAAAACCACGGCGCCTTTGTAGATGCGCCCCATGGTCGCGGAGGGCGTTTTCTGCGGTCGGTCGGGCGCCGCTCTGGTCCAGGTTGGAGATCGCCTGGTCCGATGGCCTAGCCGGATTGGGACACGGTGTCGCGTGAATGCAACCCCTCTGCGTCCCATCCGCCTCTGTGGTGCTCTCTTCGTAGGCCCCGATCTCTTACCGACTAACGATTTGCAGCCTTCGACCGTTCATATTCTTGTTGCTGTTGTTCAAAGATCCAGGTGTGGGCGCAATCGGCGATTTTAGCCAGAGTTAGCAGGTCCTCTCGGCCAAACGAGTCGGTCGATTTCCATTCCTCGCCGTCTTTGTAGCTGCGGGCGAACTGGGCATTGTAACGAACTCCAGTTTCCCCTTCATTGCGCCAGATAGCCGCCCGGATGGTGCCGAAGCGGATTTCGTGTGTGGGTTTGTCGCGGGCAGGTTTGGGGGGAGGCATCGATTTTTGCATGAGATGATGGTGGGTCATGAGTTGGGTTTTCAGAGCCGCACGCAATCAATCGCGCCAGGCCCTATCCGGTTCTCTGCTGTTTTGGGCGAGGTGTTACAGCCGGAATTTCACCGAGGAAATCCTCCGGTACGGCGTGCGAAACCGCGGGAAAATTTCCATGTGGGTTCTGGCATGTTTCAACAAACGGTTTTAGAGTCGCCAATCAACACAGCGTTTGTCTTTAGTCCTTGGTTGGGATTTGAGAGAAGCGTTGGTGCCTGCCGGTTTGTTGGGCGATGTTTGCGGAGAATGTTTATGAGTCGGTTGAAACCAAATCCATCTGGGTTGCGCCGAGCCGGGAACTGCTGGTCATCGGTATTGTGTTTCATGGGCCTGCTGACGGCGTGTGGTGTCATGGAGGCTGCCGGAACTGAGCGCCCGGCGCCCGGTGCCGATGGGAATTGGTGGTCGCTGATGCCAGTCTCCCGACCTGCGGTGCCGCAAGTTTCAGGGGGTCGCGGACGGGTTTACAATCCGATCGATTCGTTTGTTCTATCAGTCCTGGAAAAAAACGGGTTGGCGCAAAGCCTGGAGGCCGATCGACGGACATTAATTCGTCGGCTGTCCTTCGATCTGATTGGGTTGCCGCCGAAACCGGGTGACATCGAAGCGTTCCTATCGGACGAGGACCCGCGAGCATATGAGCGATTGGTGGATCGATTACTGGCCATGCCACAGTATGGGGAGCGTTGGGGAAGGCACTGGCTCGATGTGGTTCACTACGGCGAGACCCATGGCTATGACAAAGACCAACCGCGACCCAATGCCTGGCCCTATCGTGACTATGTGATTCGCGCGTTCAACCAGGACAAGCCCTACGGCCGGTTTCTTCAGGAGCAAATTGCGGGCGATCGGCTCTTTCCGGGCACGCGCGATGGGTTTGAAGCCCTGGGATTTATTGCGGCGGGGCCGTGGGATCTTATCGGGCATGCGGAAGTGCCAGAGTCAAAACTGGATGGCAAAGTGGCTCGGCACCTGGACCGGGATGACATGGTTACGACGACCATTCAGACCTTCAACAGTCTGACGGTTCAATGTGCGCAATGTCACAACCACAAGTTCGATCCAATCAGCCAGGAAGAGTACTATAGTCTGCAGGCGGTGTTTGCCGCCGTGGATCGGGCGGATCAGCTGTACGATTTGGACTCGTCGGTGGCCGAAACCAGAAGAACCATACAGGCGCGCTTGGACTCCTTGGCGGCTCGGCGCAAGGCCGTGGATGACGCGCTGGCTTCCCGTGCGGGGCAAGCGTTGGTGGATTTGGATCAGAAGATTAGCTCGATTTCGAAGGCGACCCCCAGCGACGCGATGGGGTACCACAGCGAGATCGAACCTCGGGCGGACGTGGTCAAATGGGTGCAGGTGGATTTGGGTGTCGAACAATCCTTGCACCGCATCATTCTAAACCCCTGCAAAGACAACTTCAATGGCATCGGCGATGGCTTCGGATTCCCCGTGCGATACAAAGTGGAGTTGTCGAACGACCCAGATTTCCGGCTGCCAGGGGTGTGGATAACCGACCGAACGGCTCAAGATGTGGCGAATCCGAAGATTCAGCCGCAGTCATTGGAGGTTGGAGGGCGCGCTGGTCGCTACATTCGAGTGACCGCAACGCGGCTGGCGCCACGACAAAACGATTATATTTTTGCGTTGGCGGAATTGGCCGCGGTGGGTGTGGATGGGAAGAATTTGGCTGCGAGTGCCGCCGTAACCGCCTTGGATTCCATCGAAGCGCCGGTGCGCTGGCGAAAGTCGAATTTGACGGACGGTTGGTATCCGGGCTTTGGTGCGCCGGGTGGGTTGGAGTTGGCGCCTTTGGCGGCGCAACGGACGAATCTATTGGCCCGGACGATGACTGAGGATGACCGGCGAGTATCTAAGGAACTGGAGCAGGAAACGGCATCGGCCAATCAGTCGCTGGCGCAGCTGCCGCCACCGCGCAAGGCGTATATTGGGGCGGTTCACAAGGGTGGTGGCGCGTTTACGGGCACTGGGGCGAGAGGCGGAAAACCCCGGCCTATTCGAATTCTGGCGCGTGGCCACATCCAGAGTCAGGGAATGGAAGTTGGGCCTGCCACCTTGAGTTGTCTCTCTGGCATGCCCTCTCGTTTTGAGTTGCCTGCGGAACATGTGGAATCCGATCGCCGCGCCGCATTGGCCCTGTGGTTGGCCGCGCGCGAGAATCCATTGACCTGGCGGTCCATTGTCAACCGTGTTTGGCAGTACCACTTCGGCCGGGGCATTGTGGAAACGCCCAATGATTTTGGTCGGATGGGCGCGACGCCCACGCAGCCGGAGCTGCTCGATTGGCTGGCGGTGGAATTTCGCGACGGCGGTCAATCGTTGAAAGCGCTCCACAAACTCATGGTGATGAGTGCGACGTATCGTCAGCGCTCGGCAAGCATCGATCGCTACACGAAAGTGGACTCAGACAATCGTTTCCTTTGGCGAATGAACCGCCGAAAATTGGAGGCGGAAGCGGTTCGCGATTCGGTGTTAGCGGTGGCTGGTGTCTTGGATGGCAACATGGAGGGGCCAAGCTTCCGTGATTTCATCGTGGAAAAGCCGGAACATTCACCGCACTACGAATACAAGCTCCACGACCCGAGCGATCCGAAGTCCCACAGGCGTTCTGTCTATCGATTCATTGTGCGGTCTCAGCAACAACCGTTCATGACCACTCTGGATTGCGCGGATCCGTCGATGCAGGTGGGTAAGCGGAATGAATCGGTCTCGCCACTCCAGGCGCTGGCCTTGCTGAACAACGGACTGATGATCGAAATGTCCAGGCGATTTGGCGATCGGTTGAGGGGGCAAGGGGAGGACATCGGGCGCGCGGTGAGTTTAGGATATCACGAGGCTATCGGGCGTCCGCCCGAGCCTGAGATGGCTTCGGCTCTGACGGCGTATGCCAAACAACACGGGTTGGCGAACTACTGTCGTGTACTTTTCAACCTCAACGAATTTTCCTTTGTGGATTAGGTCTGACTTGAGCAATTCGGTTTGGTTTTGGCCGACGTTTACCCGCTGATTTTGATATCAACCATGATGACTGAATCGCCATTTCATCGGGCTCCTTTGGAGTCCCGTGCCGTGAGCCGCCGTGAATTCCTTTGGCAATCGGGTGGCGGGGTGGGCGGCATTGCGTTGGCCAGTCTGCTGCGAGGTGAAGGGTTGCTCGGTGCCTCTGCAGCGTCGTCTCGAGGTGCTTTGCCGCAGGGATTGCCGCATCATCCACCGCGAGCCAAGCGGGTGGTCCAATTGTTCATGAGCGGTGCGGCGAGCCATCTGGATCTGTTCGATTTCAAACCGGACTTAATTAAGTACGATGGCAAAGCCAGCGACTTTGGTGAGAAGGTAGAAGCCTTCCAGGATGGACTGGGTCCGTGGAAGAAACCGGTCTGGGAGTTCAAACCCTATGGACAATGTGGCAAGCCGTTGGGCGAGGTAGTTTCGGAACTTGGGAAAGTGGTCGACGACATTGGGTTTGTTCACAATCTGATCGGCAAGACGGGTGTGCACAGCCAGGCGACCTACCTGCAGGCGACCGGGTTTCAGGTGCCTGGATTTCCGGGTATGGGCAGTTGGGTCAGTTATGGGCTTGGGTCTTTAAACGAGAACCTCCCGACGTTTGTCGTCTTGCCGGACCATCGAGGTTTTGGGTCGAACGGACCCAAGAATTGGGATTCGGCATTTCTGCCTGGGCAGCATGCGGGCACGATTATCTATCCAGGGCAGGAAAGTCCCGTAGCAGATTTGTTTCCCGGTCCCCGAGGAAGTTTTGTCAATGGACACAGTGAAACGGATGCTCACGAACTACTCGGGCGCCTGAATCGGGCGCATGCCGAGCAACGGGCTGGCGATGCCCGTTTGGATGCGCGGATTCGCAGTTATGAACTTGCGGCTAGAATGCAACTCTCGGCACCCGAAGCGTTGGATCTGTCGAAGGAATCGGATGCGATGCTCCAGTTTTATGGGGTCCATAGGCATCCAAAAACTTGGCCTGCAGAGATCAATGCCGAGGAAGAGATCGAGCATTTTGGGCGCAAATGTTTGGTGGCCCGGAGGATGCTGGAGCGAGGGGTTCGATTCGTTCAGATCTGGAGTGGGAACGATAATAGCTTTCCTCGCCGGAACTGGGATTCGCATGAGGATGTTCGGCGCGACCATGGGCCGCTGGCCCGTGGGTTTTCTCACGGCGCGAGTGCCTTGATCCAGGATCTGAAACAGCGCGGAATGTTGGAGGACACGATCATCCTGTGGACCACAGAATTCGGTCGTATGCCTTCATCGCAAGGAGGTCTGGGTCGAGACCATAATCCGTATGTTTTCACCAACTGGCTGGCTGGGGGTGGCATTCGCGGGGGCGTGGTTTGCGGCGAGAGCGATCCCTGGGGATACAAACCCTTGGATCGAAACAATCCGACGACGGTATATGACATTCATGCGACCATTCTGCACCTGTTAGGCATTGACCACACCCAATTGACGTTTCGCCACAATGGCGTCGACAGGCGACTGACAGATGTTCACGGAGAAGTCATTGGCGGGCTGATCTCCTGAAGATTGTGAGCCCTCGGTGGAGCTGATGCGTGAAAGGTAGGGGAACTTAAGGAGGATCAAGATGTTCGTGATAGAGAAACACCCAGACCGGGGTCGATCGATACGAACGTGGTGGAGTTTTTTGCCGGCGCTTCTCTAGCGTTTCGAGATGGAACCTAGAAACACGAGTTGCCCGCGTTCGATCTGACGCAAGATCTTGGTGGCGAAGTCTTTTGTCAAAGCTCACCGTATCACCTTGTCGAGACGCCTCGCTTCTCCGCATCTCTAATGCGCTCAATTCGTGTTTCTAGGTTGAACCCGAGACGCTGCCCCCTAGGCTCGCGCGCGCATGAGTGTTGCTCCGACTAAATCGATATCGGCTTCCACCCGGCTAGGTGCCGTGTTTGGGCGTCCGATTCGGCATTCCGCATCGCCGGCGATGCAGAATGCCGGGATAGCGTCGTTGGGGTTGGATTGGATGTATGCGGCGTGTGACGTCTCGCCGGATGTATTGAAGGTGGCGCTGGAAGGCGCGCGGGCGATGCGCTGGATTGGAGTCAACCTCACGGTACCTCACAAACTTTTGGCGGTGCCGTTCATGGATCTCCTGGATGACTCCGCCCAGCGATGGGGTGCGGTCAACACGGTAGTGTTCGAAGCCGAGGACGATGAAGGACTGTGGCGTCCCCTCGGTCAGATCCGCGACTTGGGTGGGCCTCTGCGGATGCGCGGTTACAATACCGATGCCGATGCGATCGTGCGTGCGATTCGAGAGGATTTGGCGATTGAACCTCGGGGGGCTCGTGTGCTGCTGCTGGGTGCGGGGGGAGCGGGGCGTACGGCCGCCCTGCGATTGGCAGACGAGGGTGTTGGGGAGTTGTGGCTGGTCAACCGGACTCCGTCGAAAGCCGAGGCACTCGCGAGGGAATTGGAGGAGCGTTTTCCGGCAGTCCACATTGGCTTGGGGTATCCAGCCAGCGACGTCGAAATCGTTCTGAATGCCACGTCGTTGGGTCTAAAGCCTGGCGATCCCTTGCCCGTGGATGCATCGCAATTTTCGTTAGGAAAAGCCTTTACCGCTTACGACATGGTGTATCGACCCTCTCAAACGCCCTTTTTGCAGGCCGCGCAAGCGGCGGGATGTCGGGTGGCCAATGGATTGGGCATGCTGTTGTACCAGGGAGCGGCGGCATTGGAACTTTGGAGCGGCCGACCGGCGCCCGTCGAGGCAATGAAAACAGCGCTGATTCAGGAGGTTTATGGACAACGCGCCTGACTGGTTGATTGCCGCGGACAGCCTTTTCGGCATGCCCTTCCATTTTTGGACGCTCCAATTCTTTTTGGTGGGCGCGATGGTGGGGAGCTTCTTGAACGTGTGCATTCATCGGATGCCACGAGATGAGAGTGTGTTCAATCCGCCATCCCACTGCCCCCATTGCGGCTACCGGATTCCTTGGGGATTGAACATTCCGATCATCACTTGGTTTTGGTTGCGCGGACGTTGCCGGAGTTGCCAAACGCCTATCTCTCCTCGCTACGTGCTGATTGAGATACTCACGGCTGGCGCCTTCGTGGCGAGTTGGCTGGTGTATGGACGTGAGCAACCCGGGGTGGCGTTCGCGGCGGCGGCACTTCTGGCGATATTTATTGGATCCACGGTCATCGATTTCGAGCACATTATCATTCCCGATCAATTCACCTTGGGTGGCACAGTGATGGGCTTTTTGTTCTCGGCATTCGTGCCATCCCTCCATGGAGAACTGACAGCAGCGCTCTCGCTAAAGAAGAGCGGACTCGGCATCGCTGTGGGAGCGGGATTGGTTTACCTGGTGTTGAGAGGTGGCAAACTCCTCTTCGGGCGGCAGCGGATCCGATTGGCGCCGGGGTCGCGGATTGTTTTTACCGAAACGGTCCTGGCGTTGCCCAACGGTGAACAGCTTCCCTACGAGGAGCTTTTCTATCGTCAGGCCGATACGGTGGAGTTCCAGGCGCAGCGGATGGAGTTACCCGACCGAGGTTACACCAACCAGCGCGTGCGGATTGCGCTCCGGAGGGAGCCTCCACTGATTGAGATCGGTGACGAGAAGCTGGATGCCAGTGAAGTGGTCCATTTGGAAGCGATCACGGATGAAATCA
>SXGT01933602.1_pt1 | contig 13457 bp, 14 predicted proteins | sample 3176221 | NCBI WGS metagenome assembly SXGT01 (sample SAMN11356862, study PRJNA531348) | freshwater metagenome | isolation source: freshwater sample F1-120 | place: China: Fuxian Lake, Yuxi | collected 2017-12-25
CGTGATCGACCGAGGTGCGAATGACAGGCAGGCCAAGAGTGATATTGACTGCCTGGCCGAACCCTTTGTACTTCAATACCGGCAACCCCTGGTCATGGTACATGGCCAGCACAGCGTCGGCGGATTCCAGATATTTCGGCGTAAACAGGGTATCGGCAGGCAGAGGGCCCTGCAAATCCAGGCCTTCCTGACGCAATTGGCATATAACCGGTTCGATGACATCGATTTCCTCGCGGCCCAGGTGGCCGTTTTCACCGGCATGCGGATTCAGGCCGCAAATCAGTATTTTCGGCCGGGGAATACTAAAGCGGTGACGCAAGTCGCTGTCAAGCACACGGATGATAACACTGAGTGATTCTTGGGTGATGGCCGCACTGACTTGCGACAGTGGTAGATGGGTTGTGGCCAGTGCTACACGCAAACCGGGCGTGGCCAACATCATGACCGGGAGACCACCGGTGATTTCGGCGATGAATTCGGTATGACCACTGAAAGGCATGCCGGCGACGTTGATTACGCCCTTATGCACTGGTGCTGTGACCATAGCCGCGAACATACCTGTCTGGCAACCCTGGGTTGCCAGACGGATGCTTTGCAGTACATAAGGACTATTTGCCGGATCCAGTTGGCCGCAGACGGCAGGTTTGGCCAATTCGACAGGCATCACTGTTAACTGACCTGCTGGACTGATGGTTGCCGGCTTGCGGCCATCAAATAGCTCTATTTCAATGGCTAAGTTGAGTTGCCGCGCGCGTTGTTGGAGCAAATCCGGGTCGGCAATAGCGACCAGTTGGCAGTGATACTGGGTTTGGGCCAGTTGAACGCACAGGTCGGGGCCTATGCCTGCCGGTTCACCCGGAGTCAGGGCAATGCGCGGGATAATGGGGGGTGAGCTCATCAGCTACATCCGGCCTGGTTCAGACCGGGGTATGTTCCTGGCAGATTTGCTCGCTATCGCTATCGCTGAGTTTTTCCTGGGTCAGTTGGCAGAAAAAGCCACCGTCCTTTTCTGTGAAATTGCGGCAGGTTTTGCAAACCCCAAACGATTGCGACTGGTTGGCTTTTTGCAGGGCGGTCAGTGCTTGCTGGAACACGTTGGCGTCGGAAGGAACGATGCCATTGGAATTAAGGATTTGGGTGGCATTGTCAAACAGGCCAGATGGCCGCGCCATGGACAGCACCTTTCTACCTTCGGCCAGCAAGTTCAAATGAATGGTACGTTTGTCTTTGGTGTCAGGTACCTTTTCAATAAACCCCTTTTTTTCCAAAATGATCAGCGACTGTGAAACCGTGCCCCGGGTCATGCCCAGATAATTGGCGACTGAAGCCGGTGTGTTGCTGTACTTGTTGCAACGGGACAAATAATTCAACACTTGAAAATGCACAGGCTGCAAGCCAAGCTCCGTACATTTTTTACGCTCTTCTGAGCGTATCAGTGCGGTCATGCATTCGATGAGTTCATAGATGTCGGTTTGTGGCATGACGGTATTCTATCATTGCGTATTTGGTTGACAAGTTTCTATAAAAACCTTTTAATAGCGATTCGAAATTTATAACATCGGCCTCGAGTCAACCCAAGCCCTCCATACTGCAATCAGCATGGCTTTACTGCCAGGCTTTTATGGTTTAATAGTTTTGAGTTGACTCTTTTTTTTAAACATCGGATGACGGGAATGCATAATGAAAACAATGATTAAAAATCGACTGAATCAATCCTGGCTGGCAGCTTCGATTGCCCTGCTACTGTCGACCGATGCAGCCATGGCCAAGCAGGAAGACATGCATCAGCTATATCAGGACAACTGCGCCAGCTGTCATGGCTCCGATCACGGCGGTTATCTTGCACCCGCATTGAACGCGGATACGCTGAAAGGCCGCAGTCCGACGGCTTTACGCACCATCGTCATGGCCGGCAGTTTTGATACCCTGATGCCACCCTTCTACGGCAAGTTGAGTGATGATGAAATTCGAGGCGTAATCAAACATTTACAGGCCACCCGAAAACAGCCCAACCCGGCCTGGACCATCGACGACATGAAAAAGTCGATCAAGGTTTATGTGAAAGATGAAACGACCCTACCCTCCAAGCCTACCTACAACATTGATAATATCGATAATTTGATCGGCGTGGCGGCTCGCGGCAAATACGGTCGGGGTGAAGGCTCAAGAGCGATTTTCATCAATAGCACGACCCATCAAAAAGTCGGCGAAATCCCAACCGGAGTCGCTGCGCACATCATTGATTTCAATCCGGCAAACCCTCGATGGGCCTACGTCAAAACGGATACCGCCGAAATTTTCAAGGTGGATTTGTATTCGATGCAGGCAGTACGCAGCATTAAAACCGGTTACAACGGACCCGGCATGGGGGTTTCGCGGGATGGTAAATATATTATGGCTGGCTCCTTCGTGCCGCACAATGCGGTGATACTGGACGCTGAGACCCTGGAGCCGTTGAAAACCTTTGAATTGGAAGGCATCGATCCCGACGGCAAACAAGTCTCTTCCGATTCAGGCATGATCATAGGCACGCCGTTTGCCGATATTTTTGCCATTGCTTTGGAAAATGCCGGCCAGGTCTGGATCATCGATTACAAAAAGGAAGGTTTCCCCGTCACTAAAATCGAAAAGGTAGGCCGGCATTTGCACGATGCCTTTCTGACTCATGGCGGTAAAAAATTGATGGTGGCTTCTTATGACGATAGCATTGTTGCAGCAATTGATCTGGAAGAACGAAAATTGATCAAGCAGCTGCCGGCTGGCTGTGTACCGCATGTGGGTGGCGGTTCAGCCGTAGTGGTCGATGGCCGCACGCTGGGCTTTGGCACCAACTTTGGCGATTGCGACAAGATGGTCGTCAGTGTTTGGGATCTGGATAAAATGGAAGTGGTGAAACAGGTGCCGGTGTCAGGTGGCACCGAGTCTCCGGCCGCACATGCCAATGCACCGTATGTGGCGGTTGACATCATCAGCAAGGACAGACGGGCCCGCACGGTACAGTTGATCGACAAGAAAACACTGGAGGTCGTAAAAACGCTGGATGTTGGCGGACATGCTTACTTTCCTGAGTACAGTGCTGATGGCAAATTCCTCTATATCAGTGCCGGTTACAACGGGGATGAAGTTGTCGTTTACGATTCCAATACCCTGCTAAAAGTCGCTTCAGTGCCAATGGAAAGTCCTGCCGGTATCTTCTCGCGCGGTAGGGTCAAATACATGACGCGTGGTTTGTCACCTGATGAGATGGAGCAAGCGAAATGAAATTGAAATTCTCCCTTGTTTGGTTAGGCGGCTTGCTACTCTCCGGTAGCGTTGAGGCAGCAAGCTTGTACGCCGGGCAATCAAAAGCGGCTGCAGTTTGCTCACAGTGTCATGGAATCCGCATGCCCAGTGCCGACGCGCCCTTCCCTCCGCTCGGTGGTCGCGACCCGGAATACCTGAAGACGGCCATAAAACAATATCGGGATAAAACCCGCAAGTCCGACATCATGAACGCCATTGCCGGATCACTGACCGATGCCGAGATCAATGACATCGCCAGTTATTATGGTAGCGTCAAACCTTGAGGCTAGTTATCTTCTGCTTGATGTCATTGATGTGCAGCACGCTGTTGGCTGAGCCGGATTTCCAGCGGCAACAAGTGTTACTCAATATGCTGAAACATGATTGTGGATCCTGCCACGGCCTGCCGCCAAAAGGCGGCCTGGGGCCGTCGCTGATGCCGGAAGCATTGGCAGGTAAAAGCGACGAATTGCTGCTGGATACGATTCAGAACGGGCGCCCCGGCACGGCGATGCCACCCTGGCACCCTTTTTTGAGTCTCGATGAAACGGCTTGGTTGATCCGCCAACTGCGACGAAGCCCGGATTCATGAAACAGATATTACTAGTTTTGCTGACATTGTTGTTGCTGTGGGTGCAAGCTCCGCTTTGGGCCAATGGTGCCGTTGTATCCAGCGCCGGCTTGATAGAGCAGGCCTTTCGACAGCAGCAGAGCAATCTACAAATCGAAGACGAGGGTACGGTGATCAAACTGTTGCCGGACGATATTCGCGGCAGCCGGCATCAACGTTTTTTGATCCGATTGACGTCCGGGCAAACCTTGCTGATTGCACACAATATCGATTTGGCTGGCAAGGTAGAAAACTTGAAGGTCGGCGACACCATCGCTTTTTCCGGGGAGTACGAGTGGAGTAAAAAGGGCGGCACACTGCACTGGACACATCACGATCCTCAGCAGCGGCATGTTGGCGGTTGGTTAAAGCATGACAATCGTATTTACCAATAAATCATCCAGCCGATTGTTTAACAACCTGATATGGGCAGCATGAAACTAAAGCCATCTATGCCCAGGTCAATTAGGCTTCGTTCGATAGCATGAATTACTTGATTACTGCTTTACCGTTGATTTTTCCTTTTCTGTTAACGGCTTGTTGCCCGGTCGGGTTGCGCCCCACCGGTGATTTGGGACTGGTGATCGAACGTGAGCAAGGTAGCGCGCAAATCATCAACACCAGCAGGTCGGTCATGTTGAACCGGATTGACGGTCTGGGAGACCTGTCGCACGCCTCGGTCGTGTTTTCACGCGACCAACGCTATGCCTATGTGTTTGGTCGTGACGGTGGCCTGAGCAAAATCGATTTACTGCAGGACGTCATCGAAAAACGCATCATTCAGGCCGGCAACAGCATCGGAGGGGCGATTTCGCAGGACGGCAAGGTGATTGCGGTATCCAATTACACACCGGGCGGGGTAAAACTGTTCGACGCCGACACACTGGAACAACTGGCTGAAATACCGTCCGTTTATGGTGCGGAAAATCAGTTATCCAAGGTCGTTGGTCTGGTCGATGCGCCCGGACAACGCTTTGTCTGCAGTTTGTTCGAGGGTAACGAAATCTGGCTGATCGATGCCAACAATCCGCGCCAGCCGCAGGTGCAAAAGTTCAAGGATATTGGCAAACAGCCCTATGACGCCCTGTTGACACCGGACGGGCATTATTACGCAGCCGGTTTGTTCGGCGAAAAAGGTCTGGCTTTGCTGGATTTATGGCAGCCGGAACTGGGGGTTAAACACATCTTGCAGGACTACGGCAAAGACGACGCGCAAATGCCGGTTTACAAGATGCCGCATCTGGAAGGCTGGACGGTGGCCGGCAACTGGTTAATGGTGCCTGCCGTTGGTCGGCATGAGGTGTTAGTGGTGGATACACGTGATTGGTCTTTGGCCAAACGGATTCCTGTGGTTGGTCAGCCGGTATTCGTGATGTCGCGGCCGGATGGACGGCAGGTTTGGGTGAATTTTGCGTTCCCAGATAATCAGACCGTACAGGTCATTGATGTGAAGGATTTCAGCCTGGTCAAAACCCTGCAACCTGGCAAGGCCGTTTTGCATATGGAATTTACCCCGCGCGGGGAAGCCATCTGGCTGGCTGTGCGTGACGAGGATCAGGTAAAGATTTATGACACAGAGACACTGACCGAAACGGCCAGTATCAATTCTCAAAAGCCCAGTGGCATCTTTTTTACTAACCGAGCCAATCAACTGGGGTTATAAGCCATGTTGTCAGACTTGCATAAGCAGTTGTTGAATGACTATCAACAGGATTTTCCGCTGAGTCCCAGACCTTATCAGACCATTGCAAAGCAATTGGGCGTCAGTGAAGACGAAATACTGGCTGCTTTCCAACTATTGGCGGAACAGCATATGATCAGCCGGGTCGGCCCTGTAATTGCGCCGAATGCCATCGGTAGCAGCGCCCTGGTGGCGATGGCGGTGCCGGAATTTGATTTGGTCAGGGTCGCGGATATGATCAGTGCCTATCCTGAAGTCAACCATAATTACGAGCGGGAAAACCGTTTTAATCTTTGGTTTGTGCTGATTGCCGATACTGAACAACATCGGCGTGACATCCTGGATGAAATTGAAGCCCGAAGCGGTTACCAAACCATGCTGCTGCCTATGTTGGCTGACTATTACATCAATCTTGGATTTGATCTGAATTGGCATGATGGATGATATCGATTTTCGACTGATTGCCGCCGTTCAGTCCGGATTACCCATTGCCACCCGCCCCTATGCCGCGATTGCCGAAATGTTGGCTATCAGCGAGCAGCAGGTAATCGAGCGTTTGACGCAGCTCAAGTCGGCGGGCTTGATCAAGCGCTGGGGAGTGGTGGTCAGTCACCGGCAGTTGGGTTATCGCGCCAATGCCATGATAGTACTGAATGTACCAGATGAACAGGTGACGGAAGTCGGCCGCAAACTTAGCCGGGAATATTGCGTCAACTTGTGTTATCAAAGACCCAGGCAGGGAGATAGCTGGCCTTACAATCTTTACTGCATGATCCATGGTAAGGACAGGGAATGGGTGCTGCAGCAGTGGCAGGGGTTGCAACACAGCTGTGATTTAGGTCTTTATACTTACGAAGTATTATTCAGCCGGCGTTGCTTCAAACAGCGTGGTGCGTTGTATCGGCAAACCGAGACGTCCCAGGTGCCTCAGTATGGATGAATTGGATAAAGCAATCATTAATCGTCTGCAGCAAGGCTTTCCGGTTTGCAGTGCACCTTATCGGCTTGTGGCCGAGGAACTGCTGGTCAGTGAAGCTGAGTTATTGCGCAAATTGCAGACACTGCTGGCCGAGGGTGTGCTTTCGCGGTTTGGCCCCATGTATCATGCGGAACACATGGGGGGTGCGCTGACGCTTGCTGCCATGCAGGTGCCTGAAGATAGATTCGAGCGGGTTGCGGAATGTGTCAATGCCTTCCCGGAAGTGGCGCACAACTATGCCCGCAATCATGCGTTGAATATGTGGTTTGTATTGGCAACCGAGCAAGCGGAACAGATTGGGCACGTTATCAATGCAATTGAACGGCAGACCGGTTTACGCGTGCATAACATGCCAAAAATCAAAGAATATTTTGTCGGATTGCAGTTGGAGGCCTGACGATGCAAAACCTGCCTGATTCCATTCAGGTTTTGCGTCTGACCTCCATAACCTGGGGCAATTGACTGATGCGTCCCAGCACCAGGCTCAATTGTTCAGTGTTAGCGATTTCTATTTGCAGACTTAAGCTGGCCGTCTGATCGGCGCGGGTTTTCAGCGCGGCGTCGGTGATTTGTACCCTGGCAGACTGTAATAATTGAGAAACATCGGCTAGCAGGTTTTGTGCAGTCATGGCCTCAATGATGATAGGGACATTATGGTGAGCATTATGCCTACCCCGCCATTCCGCTTTGACCAGTTGAGCAAGGTGTTGCTGATTTAAATGCCGTATATTCTCGCAGTCGGCCCGGTGTATAGTGATGCCGCGTTTGTGCGTGATATAACCGATAATCGCATCACCATTGACCGGTGAGCAGCAATGCGCCAGCGTAGTGACAACATTATCCATGTCGGCGACTGTAATATTGGATTTGCCGTCGGCCTTGGGAGGCGATAACTTGAGGGTTAACGGCGTCAGTTCAGGAATTTTCAGAGCTGATGCCAGTTGCCGGTTATTGATGTCGCCTCGGCCCAGTGACTTATAAAGATGCTCGTCATCGGGCATTTTGAAATGTTTCAACAGGTCTTCCATTTCAACCTGTTTCAGCCCCAAACGCTTGATTTCCTTGTCGAATAGCGCCTTGCCATCCGAGATATTCTGACTGAGCTGCTGCTGTTTAAACCAGCTTTTGACCTTGCTGATGGCGCGAGGTGTCTTTAAATACCCCAGATTGGAATCCAGCCAATTATGCTTGGGTTGTCCATTTTTTACGGTAATGATTTCAACCTGATCACCCGATTTCAGGGCATAACTGAGCGGCTTGATTTGGCCATTGACTTTGGCGCCACGGCAGTTGTGACCAATTTCGGTATGTACGGCATAGGCAAAGTCCAGCGGGGTGGCGCCTTTAATCAGATCGATCAGCTTACCGTTAGGTGTCAGCACAAACACGCGATCTGAAAACAGCTCGGTATGAAAGCTCTCCAACAAGTTGTCCTTGCCGCGTTCTTCCAACAGCAACCGCAGGGATGTGATGTTTTTTTCCGAAGCCGCGTTGTGCTTTCCGCCTTCTTTGTAACGCCAGTGTGCAGCCACACCCAATTCGGCAAATTCATGCATGGCATGAGTGCGGATTTGAATTTCGATGCGGTTGCCTTGTTTGTCCAGCACCACCGTGTGCAGGGATTGATAGCCGTTTTCCTTGGGGTTGGCGATGTAGTCGTCAAATTCCTTGGGGATGTGTTGCCAATGGCTGTGTGCCAGCCCCAGTGCGGTGTAACAAGCTGTCAGATCGTCCACGATTACCCGTACTGCCAACAGATCGTACAGGTCTTCGATGGCCAGATTTTTACGCCGCATTTTGCACCAGATACTGTATATGTGCTTTGGACGGCCATAAATTCTGGCTTGGATGGCATGTTGTGTCAGTGCTTGCTCGAGTTCGTGCAAAAAGACGTTAATGCTGGCTTCGCGCTGAATACGTTTGTCCGCCAGGGATGTTGCAATGCTGCGGTATTGTTCGGGCTCCAGATAGCGAAATGCCAGGTCTTCCAGCTCCCACTTGAACTGACTGACACCCAGGCGGTTTGCCAGCGGTGCATAGATATCGAGCGTTTCACGGGCAATGTAGTGGCGAATTTCTTCGGATTCATGGTTTAAATTTCGTAACCTTTGAATCCGATACGCCAGTTTGATCAGCACTGCGCGCACATCATGAGTCATGGCCAGCAACATGCGGCGCAAAATTTCCGATTGGTCGGGCTGTTTGGCTAGCTCCGGTTTATAGATGCTGACGCTATTCAGCCAGAGTACGTCCTTTACCAGTGAGCCGACTTCATCGCCAAATTCTGACTGCATTTCAGTAATGTTCAAATGACCTTGCAAGCGCGAGTCACTTAACAAAGCTGCCAGAATGGAGGCAATGTCAATATGCACAGCAGTCAGAATGACGGCCACATCAATACCCTTAGGCCTGTGATGACTGTCATGATTGGTTTTTATGCTGCATTTGTCCACCAGAGACAAGGCTTTGCCGACCAGTGCCTGGTCTGCGGTGGATAAATCAGGAAACAAGGATTTAACTAGGTTGTCCATCCAAACATGATTAAGCAGGAACCAAATAGACCGGATTCGAGTATGTTAGCACCCAGGCAGGTGATTTTTATCTGGGAGGGATGAAATGCAATTCTAGGCTACTAAACTTTCAATCAGCAAAAAAACCAAACGGCGCAGCTACGAGACAGTAGCTACGCCGTTTACAGGAAAAACTCTTAAGCGATTCAAGAAGCTGTGTTAGCGGATTCCACAGTGATTTTTAATTTCGAGCCGGGTTTTACGTCACTACGGTTTTTCGGAACGTTATTCCATTTTCTCAAGTCCGCAACGTTGACCTTGAATTTTTTCGAAATTTGCGCCAGTGTTTCGCCGGATTTTACGGTGTAGCTGATCTGCTTGAAACTGTGGGCAGTCGATGCCACCTGAATATTACCGCCTGACTTTTTGATGGTCAGTTTTTGGCCGGTTTTTATCGCAGACCTGGCGGATAATTTATTCCAGCTTAGAACATCATCCTTGTCTACCGAAAAGTGACGGGCAATGCTATATAAAGTGTCACCATGTTTGACCGTATATTCCTGCTTTCTGGGTTGTTTTGCCGCTGCAACCGATTCTTCAGGTTGTTCTTTGGGCTTATGTACCGGTATCAACAGGGTTTTGCCCTTGGCAACCATTTTATCGTTCAGATGATTGACTTCCTGAATTTGTGCCACCGAACTGTGGTGACTCTCGGCGATTGTATTCAGAGTCTCTTTTTCATCAACCGTATGATGTTCCCAGGTCACTCGCTCGTGTATGGGTAGTTCTGCCAGTTTCTCCTTGAATGAATCAACCTTTTCAACCGGAATCAGTAAACGATGCGGGCCGTCCGGCGCTGTACTTTTGCGATTGAATGCCGGATTGAGTTTTAAGATTTCATCCAAAGGTGTTTGCGCCAATTCTGCGGCTTTGCCCAGATCAATCTGCGACTTAATGTCGACCATTTCAAAATAGGGTTCGTTGGAAATGGGGTGCAGGTTGACGTTGTATTTGTCCGGGTGGGCGAAAATTTTGGCTATAGCCAGTAATTTAGGTACGTAGGCTGAAGTCTCGCTGTTTAAATTCAAAGACCAGAAGTCGGTAGGCAAGCCACGGTCCAGGTTTTTGTCAATCGCATGCTGAATATTTCCTTTACCGGTATTGTAAGACGCCAATGCCAATAGCCAATCGTTATTGAATTCTTCGCTGAGCTCTTTCAAAAACGTCGTGGCAGCCTGAGTGGATTCGATGACATCGCGTCTACCGTCGTACCAGCGGTTTTGTTCCAGACCATACAGGCGACCGGTTGGCGGAATGAATTGCCAAAGGCCGGATGCCTGAGCTGGGGATTTGGCATCTGGTCTGAAAGCGCTTTCTACGATGGGTAATAATGCCATTTCGCCCGGAATGTTTTTGGCCTCGATTTCATCCAAGATAAAAAAAAGATAAGGTTCAGCTCGCTGCTGGACGCGCGTCAAATAGTCGGGATTTTTCAGGTAAAAGTTTACTTCCCGATCAATTCTGGCATTATCAATTTCAGGTAATGCGTAAAGTGACAGCATCCGGTCCCAAACCGTCGCATGTTCGGCCTGGTTTTCGTCCTTACCAATATGAAGATTGCCGTTTTTGTTGCGGGTAAAAACCGAGAACTTACTGCTTGTGGTAGCGGTTAAGGGTTCTTGCACGACCGTTTGACTACAACCGGTTGCTAACAAAATTGGCAGCAGATAGGACAGATGTCGTGCCGATTTTTTAGAAATTAATCGTGGCATTGTCTTTACTCTTAAAATAAAAAAATTAGATGCTACCATGGCTTTGCCGTTTAAGCCAACAATCCTTGCAAACCGGATTCTGATCCATGAAAAGAAAATTTCTATTTGCCTTGTATCAAACGCCACGGGGCAAACTACTACAGACCATGGAAGCCAAATATATCAAGCGTTGTATTACGGTAAGCTGCAAGCAAAAACAGCTGCAAATTGGTGGCTTAGGGTGGGAAAATGAATTTGTCGATTTTTCCCTGTACAGAAATTATCTTATTCTGGACTATAAAAACATCGGGTGTGATCAGGCAATGAAAGTCAGTGCCAAAGCATACAGCTTGCCCATTCAGACTGAAAGCATGGACTTGGTGATCATTCCGCATATGTTGGAATTCGATGCCCAGCGCTTTTGCACCATGCGCGAAGTGCACCGGGTATTGAAACCTGGTGGTGAATTGGTGATCCTGAATTTTAACCCTGTGAGCCTGTATGTTCGTTTTCAGTTTTTATGGGACAAAAAATTGAGTGATTCCTGGCGGGCACATTTCATGTCCAGGTCCAGGGTGTCCGATTGGCTCAAATTACTGAATTTCGAATTAATCAATACGTCGGAATTTGGTCTGGATGTGTTTACCATAAGCCATGGGCAATTTGCCCCTGTTGCAAAAGCTTGTTTTTCAATGGCGTATGGCTTGAAAGCAGTGAAACGACAATATTCATTGATTCCTTTATCGCCTGTGGTAAAGGGTAAAACCGGTTTAGTGACTGCCCATTTGGGCTTGGAGGTCAATATTCATGATCAACAATCTAAATGAATGATATCGTTGTAATTTACACAGACGGGGCATGTAAGGGTAATCCTGGTCCTGGGGGCTGGGGAGTGTTACTCCAATATAAAGATAAAGAAAAGGAACTATGCGGCGGTGACCTGGAAACCACAAATAATCGTATGGAGTTGATGTCCGCAATTCAGGCCCTTGAGTCCTTAACAAGAGCCTGCAATATCCAGTTGCATACTGACTCCAAATATGTGCTGCAAGGTATTACGGAGTGGATATCAAATTGGAAAAAACGCGGCTGGAAAACATCAGCCAATAAACCGGTAAAAAACGAGGATCTTTGGCGGCGACTGGATCAAGCCATGCAAAGACACCGTATCGAATGGGTATGGGTAAAAGGACATGCCGGCGATGCCGGAAATGAACGTGCTGATTCTCTGGCCAACCAGGGTATCAGGCAATTAAAACAATGAATTTAAGAGGAGATTGGATATGTTGGGAGTAATCACTGCCGGGTGCATTTGTTTCTGGTTTTACAGCACTGCTTCACGTTCTGGGCGAACGCCGGTTTCATGGGCCATTTCCGGTGTCGTGGTGTATTTTATCGCTGCGTTAATATGGAGTCTGACTGTGACGCCTGCCATCAAGGATACCGCCATACATAATCAGAATAGTGTTTTGATTTTCATCGTCCAGTATGCCTACATTGTAGTAGGCTTCTCGGTAGCCGCTTTTGTGAACTCCTGGTTGAATAAGGCATCCGGTTGAAAAATACCGATGAATTGGTGTGTTTACATCATTAAATGTTGTGACGGTAGTTTGTATACCGGTATAAGCACCGATCTGGACAGGCGGTTTCAACAGCATCGATCCGGCAAAGGCGCCAAGTACTTCAGAATTCGCCAGCCACTAGAGATTGTCTATTCCGAGGGAACTTACTCGCGACACGAGGCTTCCCGCCGAGAAGTGAAGATCAAGAAAATGTCTCATCGGGAAAAACAGGTTTTGATTGGGTCTGGATTTGCCAGCCGGACTATTGGTTAAATTCTTATGCTGCAATCCTAGTTCAGCATGAAAACAGCGAATTTGGCAGGTGATAATTGCCTGTCCTAAACAGGGATTTCTTTTGTGCGTGTATTGAAAAAATCAATTTGGTGATATTACATTAAGCTAGAAACTTGCATTTGGTTATTCTACAAATTGAACGCCAAAACCCACCTCTGGTTCAATCCGGACAACCTGCGTGGTCCGTACCGGTGCATCTTCTATTTCTGTTGTCTGGACTTCAACCAAGGCCCCTAGTTGTGGAATTAGTGCGGGCTCACATTGAATAAAAAGCCCGCAATTTGAAAAATCTCTCATAACGCCAACATAGGGCTCGGATTTTGCTGGTGAAATCACTCTGATTTTGGCGCGATGTTTAAGTCTTGGAGATCGGCGTTTGTCCTGATCGTTCACAGGATTCCCTTGGTTTAAAGTTTAAATAGACATCATTAATGCCGGATGAACCAAGATCGTGTTGTCCAGATTTTATCCATCTTCTAGGAGCAGATATAATGAATGCGCGGCAATAAATATAGCTATAGTAGAAAAAAATCAGGCTAAGTCAAATTTTGAGGATAGCGCGTCGCTTCTTAAGCAAAGCCTATTCTGATGGTTGAGCTTTAGTGATGGATTATTGCAAAAATTATTGCGACATGGGTGTTTGAATGCCTTATGTTTTATCACCGGATACTGACCTGAACCCCGTTTTGCTGACAGTTAAATCGATTCCCTGATTTAACCTGTCCAAAATTGACACAAACAGCAACTAACTAGTGCTTGAATGTAAATCAATTAATCCTATATTATTC
>SXGT01522659.1_pt1 | contig 13456 bp, 5 predicted proteins | sample 3176221 | NCBI WGS metagenome assembly SXGT01 (sample SAMN11356862, study PRJNA531348) | freshwater metagenome | isolation source: freshwater sample F1-120 | place: China: Fuxian Lake, Yuxi | collected 2017-12-25
GCCCCCACCAGGCAGGCATCGTGCCCGCGGGAGAATCGCCACCGATCGTGTAGTCCACGCCGGCGTTCACCCGGCCCTGCTCCGCCACCTGGAACTCGGTGCGGTGGTCGCTGGTGCCGGCGCCTGCGGTTGCCGCGAGGTGATTCACGATCGGCGCAAGCCATCCGCCCTGCGCGGGAGTTGTGCGGCGGAACGCGATCGAGACATTTGCGTTTCGCTGGAGGGGCGACCGCAGCGCCGCAATGTCGGTCGCACGCACATCAGAACGCGTGAGAAACTGCGGCGTCGTGCTGCCACGTACCAGGGTGGCGGTGACCGGAATCGCCCAGCCGCCGGCACCGCCAAGCAACTGATCAAGCCGTACGGTGGTACTCAACTCAAGCTGCTGGTCGGCAACGTAACTTGGCGCCTCGGTGAGCTGGCGGAAATTTGGGTCGCGCCTGGCGAGACTCAGGCGAAACTGCGCGAGCTCACCCAGGTTTGCGGACGCGGCAAACTGGCCGGCGTAGCCGGGTGTGTTGACCACGCCGCCCAAGCGGATATCGTCAACCCAGACTTCGAGCGTGTCGCCGGGAATGATGGCCCCCGAGCCGCCAGCCGAATCCACCCGCACCATACCCACCGCGAGTTCCTGCACGGCAGACAGGTTCGGTGGGCTCACGACTGGATCGGCAGCGTAGACGATGTAGCCGTTGGCACAGGCCGCGTATCGGCGCGAAATCTGTGCGCCGGGCAGGGCGCTCTGCGCAATCAGCGCGAGGTCGGCGCCCGTACAGGCGATGGAATCGGGCCGATTCATCAGCCAGGAGTTTTCCAGCTGTGCGCGAAGGGCGTAGAGTTTCTCGAAGTCCACCCGCACTTCGGGAAGCCACGCCGCCTGCGTCGTCCCCGTAGAGGCCGGAGTGCGGTAGGCGTAGAAACTGTTGGGGTCGCGTCCCAACTTCACGAAGAACTGCAGGTCGCCAGACTGCCCCCACCCGCTGCCGCGTCCGCGGGCCCAGAGGCGCAGCTCGCGATACTGGCGGAAGTTCCGCGCGCCCTCCGGAAACTTGTAGAACGCCTCGGCGCGCTCGAGCGGGCGAAGCGCCGTCGCCGTGAGGCGAAGTGAGCGCTCGTTGATCACGATGCGCTCGTTCTCAAGGCCCGTCAGTGCCCGCTCCGCCTGGTCCACCACGCCTGGCGGTGACTGGTAGCCGAGAGTGCTCAACGAGTCCTGGGTGCCAACCACACCGGCGAACACCAAGCCGTTGCCCTGCCGCTCACCGCCGATACCGGTGAGCACGCGGTCGGATCGCTTGAGCCAGCTCGCGCCGACGAATCGCAGCCGTGAAATCACGAGCTGCGAAAACTCATTGTCGCCGACACTGCCCGAGACCATCGTGAGGCGCACCGCGCGCACACGCTGAATCGCCGGGCCGCCGTTGATCGTGTCGGCCGGCGCGGCAAACGGGAGGCGCACCAGCACCCAGCAGAGCTTCGGCGCCGCGGCGCCAAGGGGATCGTTGGGCGCAGGACGGCAACCGCCCACGCGCGTCCAGGTTGACGGCAGCGCCAAATCGGCCACGTACCGGAACAGGCGTTCACGCTCCCTCTGCCCCGAATCGAAGTTGAGCACGTTGTCGCCGTCCACGTCCCATTCATCCAGGCGGCCGTTGCCCACCGTGCAGTTGGTTCGCGTGTCGCCAAGCCGCGCGACGCTGAGATTCGTCCGCGCGCACATCGGCACATTCGTGACAAGCCCACCGCCACCGGCAGCGGTCACGAGCAACCGCGGTACCACGTCGCCGGGCAACCCCTTGTCGTTCACTTCCTGGTTGAAGGCGCGGGAAAACGGGTCGCGTTCGGACTGGAGCGTGTCGCGCCCGACGACCGCGCGTCCAAGCCAAACCGAATCGGCCCCGTTCACCGCCAGCTGCGTGGGCACGATGGCGACGCCGTTCTCGCTCACATCACCGAGGTCCACGACCACCATGGGATTCCGCGAGCGGCGCGTTGCGGCGGTGTCCACCAGCGCCCAGAACTCCACCGCTTCCTTGCCCGTGAGGTTCACCCCCGATGCCGCGCCAAGCACCTGGCGGATCGAACGCCAGCGCCGCCCCGTCGGCACCGCGCCGCCCACATTCCAGCGATACCGCTTCGTTGCGTCGTTGTAGGCGCCACCGATAGAGAGCGGATAGAGCGTCATCCACATCACCTGCTCGGGCTGCGTCGTTCCGGCACCGGCCAGCTTGGTGAGCGGATCGATTTCCTGCAGTGTGAACCGCACCACGGAATCAGAAGATGCCAGGAACCCGTTCGATTGCCACGCCATCGTGCTCGCGCGCGAGAGGTCGAGCGCGGACGCGCCGCCAAGCCGACCGGGAAGTGCGCGTCCCAGTGCCGGCTGACTGGAGTAGTACCAGGCGGGGTCGGCGAGTGAGACGCCGAACGCCCCGTCGGCATCGAACGTCTCGAGCCACGCTTCCCCTGACCCGCGCGCGAGTGGCCGACTCATCGCCAGCTCAGCCTCGATGCGAAAGCGCGATGCCACTGCCGACTCGCGACCGGTGAAGCGACGCGCAACGCGCGCAAACGCCGGCACTTCCACTCCGTACGCGCCGCTCACCCCCGCGACGATGGCCGATTCGTCCGCGTAGCCGAGCTGCGGGCGAGTGAATGACGAGTGCTGGCGCTGGCCGATGGCGACAAAGTTGAGTTCGCCATTCCGGAATGCGAACTGCGATGCCAGCCCGACGATGGTCGTCGGCGTCGTGACGAACAGCGGAGTCTCCTCATACCGCACCGTCACCTGCCGCGGCCGCGCGTAGACGGAATCCGCGCGCAGCAGCGTGACGCGGCCGAGGTCGTAGTCCACGGTGTAGTCTGTGTTGCGGCGCAGCACGGTTCCATCGTCGAGGACGAGGCGTTCGGAAAGGGGGCGCACCTGCGTCGAGCCGAGCGGGATCGTCGCCGCGTCCACACCTGCGTCACTCGCAAACGCGAGACGCAGGCGAAACACCGTCTGCGGATGCAGTGCCGAGTAGAGGTCTTCGTTCGGCGTCGTGTAAATGGCGTCGTTCGCGGGATTCGCAGGATCGCGCGCAAGGCCAGCGCGACCAAACGGCTGGAGCGAGGGGAAAACCACGAACGATTCGCGCACAACCGACGCGGCGGCCGAACCGGCGAGTGCGAGGACCGGATCGCCACGCCGCGGCCAGACCCGTGCCTCGGCGTCGAACGCCGTGGGCGTTCCCAGGCGCGAAACGCCGAACAACTCGAGATAACTGCGCGCCGAACCACCGACCGGACGTTCCTGATCGAACGTACCGCCAGCCGCCACCGTGAGTTGCACCGTCTCGCGCCTGACCTCCGCGCCGCCGACCAGGTAGGCCGCGCGGATCTCGCGGAAAAAGGCATCGTCCCCGGGGCGGACATTTGGATCCCAGAGGAGATGCGCGAGTTGCTGGCGTCCATCTACCCGCGTCAGGTCGGGCGTGCCGCCGCCCGTGGCGATGACCGTGTCACGGCCAGAGACGCGCAGCGTGTAGGCAAGCACGAGCCGTTCCTTGTTCGGATCCAGCGGCTGCGCGAGCATCACCCAGAGCTGCGATGGATCGACATAGAAGTCGACGTTTTCGCGGAGGGGCTCGTAGACCGGCCCGCGTCGCGAGGCGACGTCGCCAATGAGTTCAAACTGCGGACCGTTCGGGTTGGGCGGCTGACCGCCGATGAGTTGGCGATAGAGGGAAACCCGAACGGGCCGAACGGAATCGGGGAGCGCCGCAGCAAGCTGCCGGAGTTGCGTGCCGTTGAGGATGTCGACGTTCGGATATCCGGCGAGCCGGCGCGGATCGACCGTGAAGAAAAAGCGGCGCGCCTCCACCTGATAGTCGTCAATCTCGCGCGTGCCGGCCTGGAGTCCCGTGCCACCCACGGTGAACGTACGGTCGCGCTGCACAATGCCCTTCTGTTCGGCAGCAATGGCCCGCACGGTGAGCCGCCCGAACTGCGCGGCGGCCTGGACGCCGTAGTTGCCCTGCGGAATGCCGCTGGTGATGAAGCGCGATGCCGGAATGTCGAAGGTCACGTTTCCGACATCTACACGCTGCAGCCATTCGTTCGGCTTGCCTGTGTACGACAGAGCGATGACGTTCGAACCGTCGTATTCGCGGCGCGAATCGTAATTCACGTCCGTCCGCACACGCTCGGCGATGGTGCCGCCGGTCTTGAGCCCGAACTGGAAATCGGGCGCCGGCTGGAAGCGCGCGTTGCACTGGGAACTGAAGATGAAGAGCTGGCTGGCCACGCACCGTTCATTGCGCGTGCGCTCCGTCTTGAACTCGAATCGGCCGTTGAACTGCAGCCCCAGATCGCTGCCCGGCCCAAAGATTCGAGCGAGGGTGGAATCACTGCGGCTGGCCGAGTCGGCGCGCGCGCGGACCGTATCGCGAACCGGGGGTGCAGCCGCCTGCTGTGCAGAGGCCGGCCGAATGGCTCCGCCTGCTGCCTGGCCGACGACGACCAGGAGCGCGGCGATCGAAAGGCGGCTCAAACGCAGATCACGGTGATCGGACGGCGCACCCGGGCCCGGGGTCGGGGTATCAACTATACTTGTAGCGACCGGTGGACGGTTGGTGCTCGTGCACCGGCTCGTGGAATATACGGGCCACCGGAAAGCCTACAACCCTTTGTGCTGTAGGGAGTTCCGTCCCCCGCGCCCTCACCGCCATTTCGTGAGAATTATCAACCGGTACGTCCTCCGCGAGCACTTGGGGCCACTGGTCTTTGCCATGTCGGCACTGACGTCGCTCCTCCTGCTCAACTACATCTCCAAGCAGCTCCCCCACCTGGTGGGAAAAGGGCTGGAGTGGACGGTGATCGCGGAATTCGTGCTGCTGTCCCTGCCCTTCACAGTCGCAATGACGCTGCCGATGGCCGTGCTTGTGGCCACGCTGCACGCCTTCAGCCGTCTGGCCGCCGACAGCGAGATCACGGCATTTAAGGCGAGCGGTTTGGCACTCCCGCGGCTCATGGCGCCGGTCATCGTCGTGGGGCTGGTTCTTTCGATGGTGATGGTCTGGTTCAACGACCAGGTGATGCCCGCGGCCAACTGGCGGCTGCAGACGCTCTCCAACGACATCGCCCGAAAGAAGCCGACCATGACGTTGCGGCCGCAGGTGATCAATACGGTCTCGCCCGGACGACTCTACCTGAGCGCAGGTCGCCTGGTCGGCGGCTCGAGCGAAATGCGCGACGTCACCATCTACGACTTGTCCGGGGGCACGCGTCGCCGGACCATCCGGGCGGACTCAGGGCACGTGGAACTGTCGGCGGATGGCCGCGACCTCTTGCTGACCCTGTTTCATGGGTACATGACCGAGGTGAACTCCTCGGAGCCGCTGCGGTTGCAACGCGTGTTTTTCACCAAAGATTTCGTGCGCGTGAAAGGGATCGGCAACGATCTCGAGCGGAACACCGCCGGTGGACAGAAGAGTGATCGCGAGAGCACCGTGTGCGAACTGCAGGGGCAGCTTCGCAGGGCCATCAGTGAGCGCGATAGTCTCTTCGCCATGGTGCAGAAGCTCGACCCGGCGACGGCGAGGGCGATCGGTGTCCGACCGGTGGCGGCGAGCAGCGGCGCCGCCTATTGCGGGTTCCTGAAGGTGATCCTTCCTACTGAGGCGAGCGCACAGGCGAGCGCACAGGCCCCTGGCCAGAACCCGGTGCCCGCCCAAACACCGGCGATTCCACCCTCGGCCGGCGTGAAACTTCCACAGCCCGTCGCCAGCGATGATTACGCGGCGCCGATCGGACTGACCCTGGAAGGCCTCAAACTCCAGATCACTCAAGCCCAGCGGGTGATCAACGGCAATCAGGTGGAGATCGAGAAGAAGTTTGCGATCGCCACAGCGTGCGTGATTTTTGCGCTCCTCGGCGCGCCGGTGGCCTTCCGCTGTCCCCGCGGCGGCGTGGGAATGACAATTGGCGTCAGCCTTGCCGTATTCGGCGTCTACTACATCGGCCTGCTCGGCGGCGAAGAGCTGGCCCGGCAAGGGATGCTTCCGGCGTTCGTCGCCATGTGGGGCACGAATGCCATCCTGCTCGTGATCGGCCTCGTGCTGACGGCCCGGCTTGGCAGCGAGGGCACCACCCACCGCGGCAGCGAGCTGTCCGACTGGCTGGCGCGCGCGAACGAACGGCTGCTCGCCCGCCTCGGACGCAGGCCGACATCGGCATGAAGCGACGTCTGATTGGTCCTCTCGACCGGTACGTACTCCGTGAGTTCCTGGGGATCTTCGCGGCGGCGGCCCTCGGCTTTCCGGTGTTGGTCATTGTGCTCGATGTCACCGAGAATCTTGGCAAGTACCTGCGGCGCGACCTGCCTGTGTTCGACATCGTGCAGGCGTACGTGTACGGCGTACCGGAGACGATGTTCCTCGTCCTGCCCGCCGCGGTGCTCTTTGCGACCGTCTTCTCCATCGGCGGGTTCACACGGCACGCCGAGATCACTGCGGCAAAAGCCTCAGGCATCAGCTTCCACCGGTTCATCGTCCCGATTGCGGCCGGCGCCATGGTGTCCACGCTGCTGGGGCTCGGGATATCGGCGATCACGCCTCGCGCAAACGCCCGCCGCGGCGAACTCCTGAAGGAGCGGGAGTCGCGCAATATCAACTTCCGGTCGAACTTCACGTTCTCCAGCGAAGATGGACGTGTCTATCAGGTTGGCACGGCCGATGCCGTTCAGGGCGTCCTGGACCAGGGCGTGCAGATTGAGCGCCGGGGAACCGGGCCTGCATTCCCGACCTATGTCATGCACGCGAGGAACGCCCGCTACGGCGAAGACGGCAACTGGGTGCTCCGGTATGGGATCATGCACCTCATGCCCGACAGCTCGTCATCGTTCACCGTAGCGTTTGACTCACTGCGCGACAGGGGACTTCGGGAAACGCCCAAGATGCTGATGGCGGACCCGCGGGCACCTGAAGAGATGGGCTACAACGACCTGGGTGCCTTTATTGAGGCGATGGAGCGCTCCGGGACGGACGTCAACAAGTTCCGTACGGCCCGCATGCTGAAGCTCGCGATTCCGGTGACCTGCGTGATCATCATGCTCTTTGGTGCCCCGCTCGCGACCAGCACCGTGCGCAGCGGCCCGGCCCTGGGTGTCGGCATCAGCCTTGGCACGACAGTAGTCTTCCTGATGCTGGTGCAGCTCACGCAGGCGATCGGGGACAAGGGTCTGGTGATGCCCGAGCTCGCGGCGTGGATTCCGAGTTTCGTCTTTGGAACGTTGGGAGCGATTCTGCTGTCGAAAGTCCGCACGTGATCCACCCGCAATGACCCACCCCACCGACTACCAGACCCGGAACTACCGCGAGACGCACACCTTTCCGGTGGTGCAGCGCGCGCCCATCGAGTTCTTCCGGAAGATGAGCCGGGCGACCTTGGGGTTCTTTGGCGGGTTCGGGGCGCGGGTGCTCTTCCTGCGCGATCTCAAACGCGCGCTCGGTGAGCCTTCCACCTACCTGCCGCACGTCGTGCGGCAGATGCGGGCGATAGGCGTGGACTCGGTTCCACTGGTCGTCATGGTGGCGGCGTTCATTGGCGGCGTTATCGCCATCCAGGTGCGATACCAGCTTTTTCCCGGCATTCAACTCTCCATTGTCGGACTCTCGTCGCGCCAGATCACAGTGCTCGAAACCGGGCCGCTGCTCACGGGCCTCGTGTTGGCGGGTCGGATTGGCGCCAAAATGACGGCAGAGATTGGCACCATGCGGGTGACCGAACAGATCGATGCGCTCGAAACGTTGGCCTACGATCCGGTGGCCTACCTGGTGGTCCCTCGCCTGCTCGCGGCCATCATCATGCTGCCGATCCTGACGCTGATGGCCGATTTCATCGGCGTGGTGTCCGGAGCGATGGCGGCGGTGTTCGTCGGTGGCGTCCAGCTCTCGATGTTCGTGGAAGGCGTTCGGCTGGGCTATGACCACTTTCAGGTGGCGTATAGCCTCATCAAGGCCACGCTATTCGGGGCAGCGATCGCGTACCTCTGCACCTATGAGGGGTATGTCACCCAGTCCGGCGCTGAGGGCGTGGGCAAGGCCACGGCGAAGGCCGTCGTCATTGCATCGATCTGGATTCTTATCCTCGACGCCGCCACTGCCCTTCTACTCGCACCATATTTGCAAGGATGAAGCGACGCGACGAAGTGCTCGTTGGCATGGTGGCGACCGTGGCGCTGGTGATGGGGTTCCTCGGCGCGCTGTGGCTGGCCCGCGGCGGCCTGATGCCGGGTTACCCGCTCTACACCAAGTTCGCCTGGGGCGCGGGCCTCAAGCAGGGGCAGCCCGTGCTGCTGGCTGGTGTGAGCGTCGGGTACGTGGATGAGGTGGCCCTGGTGCCTGAGGGGCACCTCGTCGTCACGCTGCGCGTGCGACACGAATTCAAGGTTCCCAAGGGGACTACCGCCACGGTGGCACCCAACGGGTTTTTCGGCGACATGCTGATTGCGCTCAAGCCCTCGAAACCGACGACCGACACGTTTGCCGAAGGCGACACGATTCCGCAGGGCGTCGGATCGCCGGCCATCGGTGATGTGCTGGTACGCATGGACTCGCTCGCGGCCGACCTCGCTGTCATCACCCGGTCGCTGCGAAAGGAGTTGGTGGATGACAACGGCCTGCGGGACATCCGCGCGACCATCGCCAAGGCAAACGGCGTATTCGAATCCGTACAAAAGCTGGCGGCAGACCAGAACGAGGAGTTGACGCGGACGCAGGCCGCGCTGCGCAAGATGGCCACGTCGGTGGACAGCGCACAGGTGGATTCGACGCTGAAGGCCATGAAGGCAGCTGCGGCGAGCTTCTCAGCCCTTTCGACGGATCTCCAATCGACAACGACGCGACTGGATTCACTGATGAACAAGGTGAACAGCGGCTCGGGAACGGTCGGGAAGCTGATGAATGACCCGGCGCTATACGGCGACGTCCGCGGCACGCTGCAGCGGCTGGACTCGCTCATGGCCGACCTGATGAAGAACCCCAAGAAGTACGTGAAGCTGTCGATCTTCTAGGTTTTACGGCGGGGACGCGGGTTTTTACGGCGGGGACGCGGGTTTTTACGGCGGGGACGCGGATACACGCGGAGCACTACCGATACACGCGGATACTGAAGAGGGGGAACGACAGTGCGGGACCACGCTGTCGTTCCCCCTTTCAGTTGCAGTATCCGCGTTTCTTGTTGTTCCAATCCGCGAAAATCCGCGTCCCCGCCGTATAACCATCCCTGTCTCGAAAAAGCAGAACGGCCCGGAGCGCTTGCGCGCCCCGGGCCGTATTCCCTGCGGTCGGCTGAGCCCTACCAGCTGTAGCGGAAGCCCGCCTGGAACTGGTAGTTGTCGCCCGTACCGTTGCCCTTGATGTACGTCCTCTGGTTGACGTTGTGCGTGAAGATCGGCACGGCAACCTTCGGATTGATGTCGGTCATCCCGACGTGGGTGAGCACCGGCACGTTGCTGTTGCTCGAGCCATCGGTCTGCTTGCTCTTGCCCCATTCATCATTGATCAGGTTCAGCACGTTATAGACCTGGAAGATGAACGTGGCGCGCTGCCCACCCAGGAACTCAGGGAGCGACTGACGCACCGTGAGGTCCATCTGCTCCTGCCACGGTACACGGCAGGAGTTGCGCTTGAGGATCTTGCCGCGCTGGCCGCTGAGGCACTCGCTGCTCTTGATGAAATCTTCGAACGCCTGAGCCTGGGTTGCCGCAAGGATGGTGCCCGAGTTTCGGAACTGAATCTCGCTTGCATCAAGCGCGTTCTTGGGGATGTAGATCAGGTCGTTGCCCTGCGAACCGTCCGCATTGAGGTCGCCGGCACCGCCGCCGCCACCGTACACGTAATCGTGCGGTGAGCCCGAATTGCCGCGGTAGAAGACCGTGATGTCGGTGGCGAGGCGATCCTTCCACCAGTTGAACGTGTACGTACCCTGCACCAGCACGTTGTGCGGCTGGTCAAAGAGCGACGTGGTCACGTCGGCCACGTTCTGGTCCGAGGCCAGCGTCCGACCAAAGCGCCAGTTCGACACTGCCGTGGACGACGTGAACGACTGCACGTCCCGGGCGCGCCCATAGGTATACGCCGCGACGCCCTGCCAGTTGCGGCTGTACCGCTTCTCCAGCTTGAACGTGACGTTGTAGAAGTAGTCGTTGCTCTGGTTGCGCATGTCGTAGCCGGCGGCGAAACGCGTGGTGCCGCCGTTGGCGATGATCCTGGCCGGGATCGACGCGCGCGCTGCACCGTTCGCGGTGAGGATCGTGTCGCCGAACAGCACCCGACCGCGCGGATCAACACCACGGGGGGCGTTCAGGTTGAGGTTCACCATGAACAGCTGGTTGAGCGTCTTGCCGTAGAGGCCTTCGACCGTGGCAACGACGTTTTCGCCGATCCGGCGGTCAAAGCCGAGCGAGAGGCGCAGTGGCTGCGGATACTTGAGGTCCGACGCCATGAAGTTCACTTCGCCGATGGGCTTGACCGGCGCGCCGGTGCGGCAGTTGCTGATGGCTGCCGGATCCTGGTTGAACGCCGGCGCCTGCGCCGTGCTGCCGCCCGTGTTGCAGTTGAGGAAGGTGATCAGGTTGCCGGAGTTGATCACCGAGTTTTCGAGCCACACACCGGGTGGCGTACCAACGAAGAGGCCGATGCCGCCGCGGAGCTGGTTCACCGCATTGCCGGTGATGTCCCAGTTGAAGCCGATGCGCGGCGACCACTGGATTGTCGTGCCCGGCGTCGCGTCGGTGCGGCGCCCATATGCGCTGTCCACCGCCGAGTTGTAGGCGATGTCGGTCAGGAACTTGAAGATGTCGGCACGCAGGCCGCCGGTGATGGTGAGGCGGGGCGTCGCGGCCCACTGGTCCTGCGCATACCAGGCCGAGTTGATCGAGTTGAAGTACGCATTGCCGTTGTCGGCAAGAATGATGGCCTTGCGGAACGAGTTCGCATTGCCCGACGCGAGCGAATCCAGGTTTCGGAAGCTCCAGACGCCGTACGAAGACTGGGTGAAGAGGTTGCGGATGTAGTTGTATTCGTTCCGCGTACCGATCGTCAAGGTGTGCGAGCCCATGTTCTTGGACCAGTTGTTCGTGAGCTCGTAGGTATCGAAGTCGCCTTCGTTGCCCTGCGAGAACTGGTCGGCGCCCGCGATGATGGAGGCGTTGCCGCCGCCCACGCGCGGCACCTGGAACACGCTGATCTGCGGATAGACCGAGCCCGGCACGCGCCGGTCGCGCACGCGGTTGAAGCCCACGAAGAACTCGTTTGACGAACCGTCCGCAAAGTTCGAGTACAGCTGCAGCACCGGCGACACCTTCTTGCTCGAGAGGTTGTGCAGGTTGGAGGTGTAGACCATCTGGCTGGACGAGCGGCCGTTCTGCGCGCGGAATTCCTGCTTCGCATCGCCGTAGTTCACCCGGAAGACGAGGCGGTGATTGTCGTTGATCCGGTAGTCGAGACGCAGGAACGGGTTGTGTTGCGGGCGCGGTCCGTTGACGACGTTGGTGGTGCCAACGGCCGCCAGGCCGTACGGCGCCGTCGCCATGATCTGCTCAAACCGGCGGAAATCCGTCGTCGCGATCTGCAGCGGCGAAGTCGCGTTGGCCGGTTGACCCTCATACGGGCCAAACAACGGGACGTTTTCGTCCTTGAGTTCGTCGGCAAAGAAGAAGTGAAGCTTGTCCTTGATGATCGGGCCGCCCATCGAGAAGGCGAGCTGGCCGCGATCGAACTGCGTGCTGCGCAGCACCGGCGTGTTACGGCCGAAGCGTTCGTTGCGGTAGTCGTAGAAAACGGAGCCATGGAACTCGTTGGTTCCCGACTTCGTCACGGCGTTGAGCAGGAGGCCACCAAAGTTGCCCTGGCGCACGTCGAACGGCGCGAGCAGTACCTGGAACTCCTTCACCGCTTCAATCGAAACCGACTTCGCGCTGATCTGGCCGCCCGGCTGGCCGGTGGAACCAAGGCCGAACACGTCGCGCTCGGAGGCGCCGTCGATCTGCACGTTGTTCATGCGGTTCGACATGCCGCCGGCCGAATACCCGGCGCCCGACGTGGACACCTGCGGCACCAGCTTCATGAAGTCCGTGAGCTGGCGGTTCTGCGTGGGAAGGCGCTGGAGCACGGTGTCGCCGACCGACTGTTTCGTCCCCGTGTTTGACGACTCGAAGCCGTCATTCGTGGCCGTGACGGTCACCGTCGAGATCTGCGCGGCCTGTTCCGTCATCTTGAAATCGACGCGGGTCATCTGCGACAGGGCCACGACAATGCCGTCGCGTGTCTGCGGGGAGAAGCCGATCCGCCGTGCCGACACCGTATAGCCGGCCCCGACCTCGAGTCCGACGATCGTATACCGGCCGTTCTCACGCGTGGTCGTGCCGGAGGTCGCGCCGGTGGCGCGGTTCGTCACGGAGACCTGCACGTTGGCCAGGGGGTTGTTGCTCGGGTCGGTCACAGTACCGCTGACACCGCCGGTCGTGACGCCCTGGGCTCCAAGCGACGACGTCGCCAGAAGGCCAAGGATCGCCGCGACGGTCAGCCGCGAACGAAGGTTCTGCATGTGGAAACCTCGTGGGGTGAAAAGACGCTGAAAAACGAACACGAGAAAGCTACGAACGCCCGGCGCGGCGCACAACGCATGCGGTGCCCCGTGACCGACTTGAGACGAAGCGTCACCCTTGCGCTAAGCGGTGACGCGACGCCCGAAAAAGAAGTAATAGACCGGCACCCCAAGGAGCACGATTCCGAGCACCCCAAGCGTCTGCATTCGACTCGACTCCTGGATGATCGCGTTGCCGAGGAGGTACAGCACGCTGGCAACGAACAGGGCGGGCACCAGCGGGTACAGCGGCGTACGGAAGGTCGGGTTATACCCAGGTCGGCCGCGCAGGCGGAAGATCGCGGCCACGGCGAGCGCGTAGAACGGGAGGAACGCCGTCACGAACGCGTCGGCAAGCGATTCGAAGGTTCCGATCAGCACGAAGGCGCAACCCAGGCCGGCCACCAGCGCGACCGAGATCCAGGGCGTGCCGCGCGTGGGGTGCACCTTCGCGAAGACGGGGAAGAAGAGTTTTTCCTCGGCCATCGCAAAGAAAACGCGCGGGCTCGTGAGGAGCACGGCGTTCAGCGTGCCGAAGGTCGAGATCATCACCGTGATGGACACGAAGGCCACACCGCCCGCGCCAATGACCCGCTGCGCCACATCTGCCGCGACGAGCTTCGACGTCCGGATCTCCTCGATCGGCATCACGGCGAGATACGCCACATTCGCCGCGAGATAGATCGCGAGCACCAGCAGCGTGCCCCCGATGAGCGCGCGCGGCAGCGTCTTTTGCGGGTCCTTCACCTCGCCGGCGTTGTACGAGAGGTCGGCCCAGCCGTCGAAAGCCCAGAGCGTCGAAACGAGCGCCAGCCCAAACGCGCTGACC
>SXGT01211229.1_pt1 | contig 13455 bp, 12 predicted proteins | sample 3176221 | NCBI WGS metagenome assembly SXGT01 (sample SAMN11356862, study PRJNA531348) | freshwater metagenome | isolation source: freshwater sample F1-120 | place: China: Fuxian Lake, Yuxi | collected 2017-12-25
CGGCGCGCATCGCAGTCCACAAGGCTGGTGATCGCAGCAAGGGTGCGGTGGCGGCGGGCGACGCGTTCTTTCCGTTCGCGGACGGCCTGCAGGTGTGCACCGATGCGGGCGTGACCGCGTTGATCCAGCCGGGCGGCAGCAAGCGCGACGCAGAAGTTGTCGCCGCGGCGGACGTCGCTGGCGTCGCGATGGTGTTCACCGGCGTGCGCCACGTCCGCCACTGAGGCGCGCGGCGATGGACCAGAAGCTGGCGATCGAAGACATCTTGCTCGGCGCATCGATGCGCCAGGTTGCGATTGCGTATCGCGAGAGCCGCCTCGAGGCCCTGCAGTGCCGGCCCGAGGACGTCGCTTCGACCACGTTCGCGACGGAGACCGAGTCCTTCATGAAGAACGTCGCGCGCCACCTCGGTGAGAAGCACCGCGGCAACGGTCGCGTGCAACATGCATTGCAGGCTTGGGTGATGGAGTGTGACCACTACGAAGCCTGGGACGCGCTGCTCGCGGGGTTTGAGTTCCCGGGCAAGTCCGCGTTCGTGCGGCGAGGCCGCATGCGCTTTCCGGGGTCGTTGACGGCGCATTGGGCCGACGCAAGCGCGCGCGACTGAAGGTGGCGCATGGAACGTAGCGAAGTGATGCAACGCCTCGCCATCGTTCGCGCGCGCATCGAAGCCGCGATGGTCGCCGCTGGCCGCGGGGACGGCGCGGTCGAGTTGCTCGCGGTGAGCAAGTTCCACCCCGCCAGTTCGATGCGCGCCGCCTATGACGCGGGGCAACGCGCCTTTGGCGAGAGCCGCGTGCAAGAACTGGCGCAGAAGGCGCGTGAAGTCGCGGACCTTGCCGACGTGCAGTGGCACATGATCGGGTCGCTGCAGACCAACAAGGCCAAAGAACTGCTAGGCGTGCCAGGTCTGGTGATGCTGCACACCTTGGATCGCGCAGGACTCGCGGACGAGTTGCAGAAGGAGCTTTCCGAACGCGGAACCAAGCTGCGCGCATTGGTCCAGGTGCACGCGACCGAAGAGACGACGAAACACGGATGCAGGCCCAATCAGGTCCGCGCCCTGCTCGCCCATGTCGGCGCGAAGTGCCCCTCGATCGCGGTCGAAGGCTTGATGGCGATGGGTCCGCTCGAAGGCGACCCGGCGTCGACCTTCTCAGTCGTGCATGCCTTATTGCATGAACTGCGCACGGAGACCGGCCTACCGCTGCCCGTGCTCAGCCTGGGGATGAGTGGCGACCTCGAGTCGGCGGTGCTGCATGGCAGCACGATGGTGCGCGTCGGCACCGACATCTTCGGCGCGCGCGCATGACACGCACGGAGCGCTCGTCGAGCGTGCGTCGCGCGGGATTCAGGCTACGTTGCGTGCGTGGTTGCCAAGAAGAAGTCCGCTGATCCTTCTCCTGCGAAGTCCACTTCGAAGAAGACGCCAGCTGCAAAGCCGAGTCCTGCTTCGAAGCCGCAGGCCGCGGTGACCGCTTCGTCGTTGCCGCCCGACGCCGCGCGCGTTCGCTCGATTCTGCGCGTGCTTGAGTCAGAGATTCCCGAGCCCTATTGCGAACTCGACCATACGTCGCCGTGGACCTTGCTGATCGCGACGATCCTGTCGGCGCAGAGCACCGACAAGACGATCAACACGGTGACGCCCGCTTTGTTCGCCCAGTGGCCGACGCCCGCCACGCTTGCCGCCGCACCGCGCGCCGAGGTCGAGCAGGCCGTTCACAAGACCGGGTTCTTCCGCAACAAGGCCAAGGCCATCCAGGAATGCAGCCTGCTGCTCGTCGAGCGCCACGGCGGCGAGGTGCCGCGCACGATGGAGGAGCTGATTGCGTTGCCCGGCGTCGCGCGCAAGACCGCCAACGTCGTTCTCGGGACCTGCTATCGCATCCATGCTGGCATCGCGACCGACACGCACGTCATGCGCGTGAGCCAGAAGCTCGCGCTCACGACCGCGACCAAGCCCGAGAAGATCGAACAGGACCTCTGCGCGCTCTTGCCGCAGGACCAATGGACCGATGGCGGCCACCGCGTCCTGCTGCACGGGCGCTACATCTGCCTCGCCAAGGGCCCGTATTGCGAGCAGTGCCCGCTCAACGAGCTGTGCCCGTCCCGCGAGACGGAGCCGGTGGGTTCGGTCGCTGCACGTGCTGCGCGAGCGCGGCGGGTGGTGGAGTCGCGCGGAGAGGAGGGGTGAACCTCACCCCAGCTGCGCTTCTCCCGCGATTCGCTTCTTGATGATCTCGATGCGCTCGGACTGACCGCGCGCGGGGAAGCGTTCCCAGAAGCCATCGCGGCGGAAGTCGCGCACGATGCCGGCGATCGAGCAAAAGCGCGCTTCCAGCGCCTTCTGCATTTCAGCGCCTGGCGACAGCGATGCATCAACCTTGGCGGCGACGTCGGCACACAGCCGGATCATCGCGGCGATCGTGACGTCGCGCGTGACCATGTGGTTCTTGTTGTCGCCCCACGCGTCGCCGAAGCCTGAACGGCACGCCTTGAGCACGTCGCGCACGAGGCCATAGCCACGGTCCTTGCTGCGGCCGCGGCCGTCGTGGATGCGCTTGTCGACGGCCTTGTTGCCGACGAGCCGCAGAACTTCACTGAAGAGCTGCGCCTGGTTGATCCACATCTCCTGGCCGCTGCGTCCGCCGAGCATGTTGATGTGGTATTGCAGCGGCGAGTCGTCGCTCTCGTAGAGCGCGCGGACGATCTGCGCCGCGTACTTCTTGTCCGGGTCGGTGCCCCACTCGATGCGCTCATACAGGTCGATGAGGTGCGACTTGTTGATGCGCGTGTGCGTGCTGTTGATCACGACGAACATCTCGGTCGCGAAGTCCGCGGTCTTGCCATCGAAGATCACGACCGGCACGTCGATCTTGCGATTTGCGTCCTTCTCCTGCAGGTAGAAGTGCAGGCCAGCGAGGCGGTGCTGGCCGTCGATGATCAAGAAGTCGCTGCGTGGCTCCTTCAGTTCCCCGGCGCGGTCCATCCCGCGCATCGGCTCGAACGTGAGCTTCTCCGCGCTAAAGAGCAACACGGCGCCTGGGATCACCGGCTGCCGCGTCTCGTTGCGGTAGAAGTCCTTGATCTGACGAACCTTTCTCCGGTTCATCTCGCGCTGAAACGAGCCGCTGTTCTTCTCGATCGCCTGCACGTAGCGCTCGACTTCGTCCGGCTCCTTGGCCTTGGGAGCGTCGCCGCCGATCGACTGGCCGCGCTCGCCGTAGAAGCGCGACACGAAGCGCACCTTCTTGAGCAAGTCCTCGGCTGGATAGCTGGCGAAGTAGAACTCGGACTCCTTCTGGCGCATCCGCAACGCAAACATGTGAGGCCTCCTTGGCTCGGGACGGCAGTTTCCGCGCCGCGAGACTGTTGGCAAGAGACCTCAGCTTCCGGGCTCGTGAAGTCACGCCGCGCTTCCCGAGGCAGTCGCCTGGTGCGACAGTCTCCCGGCGTCGTCGGCAGCGCGGCTGCCGGCCTTTGGCCGACCTCACTGGAGCGACTGCATGCGCGCGTGCCCGCGAGAATTCTTGTTCGCCATCCTCCTCGCATCGGGTTGCGCGATCGCACAGGACGCGGGACCGGACCGCGCAGCAGATCTGCGCTCGAAGTCGATGGAGACGCGGTTGCTCGCGATCGATTGGCTCGCAACTGCGGAACGCAAGGACGCCGAAGCGCTGCTGCTCGCGCAACTCGTCGATAAGGATTGGGAAGTCCAAGAACGCGCCGCCGAGTCGCTTGGCAAGCGCAAGACCAAGGCCGCGTTGGACAAGCTCGTCGACTTCGCCATCGATGGCGAGATTGCGCGCGTGCGCCGCGCTGCTGGACTGGCCGCCGGTCAGGTCGATGCCGTTCTGGCGTCCGCCGCAGTGTGGAAACGCTGCAAGGGCAAGGAACTCGTCGTCGCGCAGGAGGCGCTCGCGTTCGTGCTGCGCGGTCATCCTGGATTCGCCGAGTGCGCAGAATTGCAGAAGCGACTGCTCGACGCATCGGCGCCCGTGCGCGAGTCGGCGGCCTGCGCCTTGCTCGAAGGCGCTGCGGACCGCGGGCAGACGCTGCGTTCGTTGCTCGAATCGCGTTACCTCGCCGTGCGTTGCCGCGTGCTGGACACTGTTGCCGACGCGCCGCGTGTCGAAGACATCGACGCGCTCGTCGATGCCTTTGGCGGCGAAGGCCAGAACGAAGTGGTGGCGCGCCGGATCTTCCGGGCGCTTGCGGCTGCGCTCGCGATCGGCGAAGGCGATCGCTCAGCGGCTGCGACCCTCGCATTGAAGAAGGCTGGAACCAACGGCATTCAACTCGTTCGCCGTGCGCGGATGCTGCCGCTTCTCGTCAGCGGCAAGAGCCCGGTGTTGCAGGCAACGCAGGCAATCGACTTGCTCAAGCCTGTCGTCGCGGCTCCGGACGGGGCCGTGCGCGCCGCGGGGCTCAAGGCCTTGCGCGAGATCGGTGGCGAAGCTGCGGTTCTTGTCGCACGCGGTCGCATGGCGCAGGAGACGGACACCCGCGCGCTGGTCCAGCTGGTGGAGACCTTGGCTGCGATCGACGGCGACCGGCCGGAGACCTTCGCGTTCTTCGCGACGATCGCGAAGGGCAGCGCCCCATCGTCGTTGCGCGAACGTGCCATCGTTCGCCTCGGCAGGAGCGGCGCGAAGGATGTCGTGGAGCCGCTCGCCGCGTTGCTTTCCGACTCGGAGTGGCGAATCGCTTGCGTTGCTGCCGTGTCACTTGGCAAAACCGACGATGACGCGGCCTTGCAGCCGTTGCAGAAGGCAGCCGTCGCCGATGACTGGAAACTGCGCGGTGCCGCGGCGATCGGCTTCATGCACTGGAGCCGGCCCGATGCCGTCGATCCGCTCATCGCGATGCTTGGAGACGCGAGTCCGCTGGTGGCGCGAACCGCGCACGCGGCGCTCGGCTCGATCTCGCGCAACTACGATTCCAAGCCGGATGCCAAGGCGTGGCGCGCTTGGTGGGGCACAGCAAAGGGCAAGCATGACTTCACGGACCGCGAGGCTGCGGCAAGGAAGCAGAAGTCATACGGCTATGCGTCGGCGCCGACGGACGTCTACTCAGGCCTCGATGTAGTCGTGCTGCAGCCGGTTGGCGTGGATCGCGACGGCGGCGACCACATCGAACAGCTGCTGTCGGAGTTGAAGGTCGTGCATCGCACGACCAAGCCCGGCAGCGTGCTCGCCGCCAACGTGCATCCCGAGGCGATCTTCGTCGCCAACTGCTGGGGCAAACTCGATGAGGGCGACGTCGAACCGCTGCAGTGGTTCGTCGTGACCGGCGGTTCGCTGTTTGGCTCCTGCTGGGCTCTGACGGAGACGATCGCGCGCATCGAGCCGGGCGTCGCACAACTCGCGCAGACCACAGACCAGGTGATGGACAACGTGCGTGCGCTGCCGTGCGAGCTGAGCAGCCCGCTGCTGACCGGAGTCTTTCCGCCGCAGGTCGTGCCGATCTACAAGCTCGAAGGCGCGCACCTGATCCAAGTGCTCGACCCTGAGCGCTGCGAAGTGCTGATCGACAGTCCTGACGCCGCGGAGCGTTGGGGCTGCGGCAACCTCGCGGCGTGGTTCCGCTGCGGGCATGGCGTGTTGTTCGACTCGGTCAACCACTTCGATCTGCAGGGTCTTGCGCAAGGCGGCGAGGCGCTCAAGGACGACCGCGACCGGCAGGCCTATGCGGTGGATCACATGGGACTCACGCTCGCCGACTGGCGCGCCTCGCGATCGGCCGGCTACTGGAAGAACCCGCAGAAATCCGCGCAGAACGTGCCGGACCTCTCGGCCTTCCGGTTGCTGACCAACTTCGTGCGCAGCAAGCGCATGGGCGAATACTGACCGTTCCGTCGATTGCGCGGCTTCGCTACGGTCCGCGCCGATGACTGCCGCCGAACTGCCCACCGCGAAGGCCTGCGACCTCACCGTCGTGTGGGCCTACCGGCGCACGGGCAAGTTCGCGTTTCACGTGCTCACCGGCGCCTTGGAGTCGGCGCCCGATGTCGCGCACGTGCCGATCACGTTCGGCAACGGCGTCGAGGCGGTGTGTGCGGCGATCGACGACGCGCAGCGGCGCGGTTGCCGCGTGCTCGTCGGCTGGTCGTTCTACTCGCCGGACTTCGCGGAAATGACGAATGAGCTGCGCGCGGTGCGCGCCCGGACCTCGTCGCACGGCGTGCTGCACGTAGTCGGCGGCGTGCACGCGTCGGCGGAGCCCTTGCAGACCTTGCGCGCGGGCTTCGATCTCGTTGCGATCGGCGAAGGCGAGATGCTCGTGCGCGAGATCGTGCGTGCGATCTTGCGCAGCGAGAGCCCGCGCGGGCTTGAAGGCACGGCGTGGCTCGACGGCGACGACGCGAAGTCCGCGCCGATGAAGCGCAATGGCAAGGCGGCGCGCGTGCAGCTCGATGACTTCCCGCCGTGCGCGCCGGCGCATCGTCGCCACGGTCCGATCGAGATCACGCGCGGTTGCATCTATGCGTGCCGCTTCTGCCAGACCCCCTTCTTCGCCGGCGCCAACTTCCGCCATCGCAGCGTCGAGAACGTGCGCGAATGGGTGCGCTACTTCGTGTCGTGCAACTTCCGCGACTATCGCTTCTTGACGCCGACGTCGATGAGCTACGGCACGCACACCGAGCAACCCGACCTCGCCGTGGTCGAGGCCCTGCTCGCGACGGTGCGCGGCGAGATCGGGCCTGCGCGCAAGCTGTGGTTTGGCACCTTCCCGAGCGAAGTGCGGCCCGAGCACGTCTCGCACGAGGCGCTGCGGCTCCTGTCGCGCTACGTCGACAACCGCTCGCTGATCCTCGGCGGCCAGTCTGGCAGCGACGCGATGCTCGCGCACTCCAAGCGTGGCCACGATGTCGCCGCGATCGAACGCGGTGCCGCCTTGTGCGTAGAGCACGGCTTCGTGCCGCACGTCGACTTCCTGTTCGGCATGCCTGGCGAGACGGCGGACGACGTGCAGCAGACGCTGCAGCTGATGGACCGGCTCGTTGCACAGGGCGCGCGCGTGCATGGCCACACGTTCTTGCCCTTGCCCGGCACGCCATTCCGCCGCGCTGCCCCGGGAGCCCTCACGCCCGAACTGCGACAGCATCTCGTGCGCCTCGCGTCGCAGGGCTCGGTCTACGGCCAGTGGGAGCAGCAGGAGACGACGGCGAAGGAGATGGCGGCGCGGCGTGAGGCCTAGCCCTGGCGAAAGGACGTATGCGCGATGCGTAGCATGGTCCTTTGCGAACAGGATTGATGAGAATTGCGCAGGCAGTGGATCGACCTACCTTGCGGCCAGTTCGAGAGATCGTGATGATCACGACTTCTCGGACAAGGAGATCGCATGCGCCGCCTCATCCGCCGGAGTCAATTCGTTTGCAAGGGAATGATCACTGTCATGCTCGCTGCCTGTGGAGGAGGTGGGGGCGGTGGTGGAGTTATCGACCCCGCGGAGTCGAGCATCCGAACTCAGCAGTCGGCAGGCGAGTTGCTGCGTGGGTCGGACGATTTCGCCAGCATGGCAGGCAATCTGCGACAGGCGGTTGCACTGGATCCATCGAATAGCGCTGCGCGTGTCTTCCTCGGCTTCGCCGAGTTCCTCGCGGCCTTGGACCGATTGGCAGTCGAGCCCTCTGGCCGAGTTCGTAGCCTCGGCGAGCGCTTGGGCTATGTGGACACCAGCGTCGCTTCTGGCCTCTGGAGCTTCCGCGCCGAGCGCATGATGAGTCCTCTCGAGGGCGAGTATCCCGCCAACGGGCCTCGCATGAACGAGTATGTGACGAGCTTGGAGCATGACCTGCTCCCGATGCTGAACGGGTTCATTGCCCTGCTGCAGACGATACCCAGCGATTTCAGTTGGATGATCGCTGCCAGCGACATCGCCCAGCATCCCGCGGGGCAAGGCACGACGCCGAGCAATCCGGTCTACGAGTTCGACTACGGCGAGATACGACTCTTGTCCGCTGCCTTGCGGGTGAGCGTCGCGATGGTCGATCTGGCCTTGGCCTACTCAGGCGCGAATCTCGACTTCAACGACTTTGATCGAGGGGATGATCCGGCGCTCGACGCGCTGCAAATCCTCCGCGACTCCTATCCTGGACTGGGCAATGTGACGCGGCCGGCAATGGTGACCGCGTGTCGCGACCAACTCGAGGCGGCGTTTGGTGACTACGAGGCGGCAGCAAATCATCTGCGGTTGGAGACCCCTGCGCGGCAAGCGATCGGGCTGGTCAGCCTCTCCCCCGATCGACTGTCCACCGGGATGACGCGCGAGGAGATCCTCTATCTGGAGCAGTCTTGGCGACAGTGGCTCGCTGCATTCGTGATCCGCTTCCGGACGAACGTGCCATATGTCATCACCACGGGTCCTGACGGTATGCCTAAACCGCCACAAGAACACGTTGCGATCAACCTCTACCGCCTCTTCCAGGGCATCAACTTCCGCGACATCTACTTCCGGATCGTCGAGCATCCGAGGCTTGGTTCTTACACTCTCGGGGTCATGTCGTTGACGCAGGTCGATGCGAACATGCTCACCATCGGGGGCGTGCTGGTGTCGCTCGGTGGCCAGCAACCTCGGGTGGGAGATGCGCAAGCCCACAAGTTCGTGCTGCTGCGGGTGGACAACCCGCCGCAGTCCGTCAAGACGATCGACGGCGACTTCAGCGATTGGGACACTGACTCATTGAAGGTCGCCGACGAACCGACGGAGGTCACGGAGACCGGGCCCTTGCACTTGGGAAACCTCTATGCCTGCGTCGGCGACGACCAACTCTTCCTGCGTCTCGACCGCAACTACCTCGATCTCGTCAACCGGCCATCGGGGACTGGCTATGCGAAGATTCAAGTCGACTACTATGACCCCTTGCAGTGGTTTGCGGGCGACCATGTCGCGTTCTGGTCGGGCTCGACAGAGCCATCCGGTCCGTGGAACGGCGCCGGGGCCAATAACGCGTTGGGCATGGAGGCGTCGTTCAGCATCCCTGCCGGCTTTGGCACCCTTTGGGCAGTCGTGTCGATCGAAGTAGATCTTCAAGACCCCAGTTGGTCGTTCCCAATGAGGAACACCCGCGACCAGATCTTCATCCGGTTGAGGTGAGCGAGGCTGACAACGCATCCCGCGGATGGACACGTTGGGACGAACTCTGCTGCTCCGTTTCCTCCGCACGGCGAGCGCTGTGTTCGTTGCGTTGAGCCTGGTTGTCCTGGCGGCGACTTCGCTGTGGGTCGCTCGCTCGGTTCCCAGCGTCGACCCGGTCACTGCATTTCGGTTCGGGCTCGATGCGCTCCTGGTCGGCTGCGAGGCCTGGGGCACTGTGTTGGCTTGCGCCGCCATTGGCATCGTGGCGCAACGCGCCGCAGCAGAGCAGCACCTGTTGATCGTCGCGATGACCGGGCGCCCCACCTGGCGGCCGTTCATCCCATGTTGGGTCGCGGTGGCTTGCGCCTGCGTCGGGCAGGCGTGGTGGTCCGCTGAGGTTGTTCCGGAAGCCAACTACCGTTTGCGCTGGCCGGTGAAGGAAGCACTTCCGATGGCAGCGGAAGCGTTGCGCTTGAATGGAATCGCCTCGCTCGGATCGCTCGAAGTTCGAGCTAAGGCTGAGAGTGACGGATCCTGGTCGGACTTCATGTTGGCTTCGCGCGATGGCCGCACGGCGATCGCAGTAAGCGCCGACAAGGCGTCCATCGGACTTCACGCGACCGAGACTGCCGACGAGATCGGAGCCGTGCGCCTTGCCGTGAGCGATGGTCGGCTCGTTGCCAGGGATCCGGAGCGGGCATTCGTCAACGTCGCGTTCGATGCCATGGAAATGGAGCTGGACTCGGACTTCGGCGGCCGACCGTCGCGCAGCGCGTTGCTACCGCTGTCCTACTACCGCTCGTCCGAACTGCCTGCCTATGGGCAGCAGATGCTCATCTCGTTGCGTGCCGGCACGAAGCTGCAGCATGCGCAGGTTCTGCGTGCCGACTCGATCGAAGCGATCCAGGCCCTCCGAACCATGGCCAGTCTGCACCCGCTGTTCGCGGTCGTGCTGATGACGCTTGCGGTTGCCCGTCCGCGTGCGCGCAGCGCATGGATTGCCGCTGGCGCGTTGCTCATAGTTGGGATCGGGCTGTCGATCCAGATTGCGTTGGAGACTGCTGCGTGTCGCTTGGGCGTTGTCCAGTCAGCTTGGGTCGCGGTGATCCCGCCGTTGCTGTGCATTGCCCTGTCCCACCCGCTGTGGAGGGGAGGAATCGGTCGTGCTTAGCGCGTTTGTTGTCTCGCGTCGTTGGGCGGTGACCACGAGCCAACTCATCGGGCTGGTGGTCGTGGTCTTCGTGTTGTTGGAAGCCCGCAGGATCATCGGCAGCGATCGCCCTTTCGGTGGGCCTGAGCTGGCGCACGAGTTGCGTCGCCTCGCGCAGATCATCGGCGTCTCGTGCGCGATCCTGGGGCCCGTCGCGGCGCTCGAGACTGGGCTGGGGCTGCGGCGGAACGGAGCCATCTGGATGCTCGCGCAATCTCCGCGGGGCTTGAACTCCATCGTCGTGTGCGCGGTTGTCTGCGGCGCCGCCACGAGCGCTGCCATCTGGATCGGTTCGCAAGTCGGACCGCAATCCACGGACTCCCTGCACTTCACGAAGGTCGATGGCCAATGGGTCTGGCGTCCTTGGAGCCATGCCGATGCCCTTGCGTTTCCGCGCGCCAGCTTCGAACTCCCTCGAGTCGAGACCCGCGAGTTCGCCGCGGCTGCCGGGGATCGTGGAACGCGGATCGGCAATGCGCATTGGGTTGCCGGCGCAGCCGTGATGGTCGCCTTGCTCCGCGGCGTCGCCTCTTCGCAGCGATCGACGTGGCAGGCTCATGCCGGTTTCGTGAATGCGATTGCAGCCATGGTCGCGTTGTGGGTCTGGATGCCAGCCCTCGCGCTCGCTGTGGTCGTGAGCCTTTCGTTGACGCAAGTGATCTCGATTCGCGTTCTGGGGGTGCGAGCAGCGTGAACCCATCGTCGCCCGTGCTCGCCCTGCGTGACGTCTGCGTCTGCTACGGCAAGCAGCGGGCGCTCGGTCCGTTGTCGATGCAAGTGGTCGCAGGCGAGATCGTCTCGGTGCTGGGGCCAAACGGCGCCGGCAAGTCCACACTGCTCGCCAGCATCGCCGGTCTCTTGCCGTTGCAGTCAGGCGTCGTCGAGATGTTGAGCCACGACGTGTCGCGCCGGCCTTTGCACGTGCGATGCGGCATGGGGCTTGGCTTGTTGCCGCAGGACGCGGCTTCGTTCGCAGAACTCACCGTCGAGACAAATCTCTCCATCGTGGCGGAGGGAATGCGGCTCTTTGGCGACGCGCGAAAACGGGCTGTGGGGCACGCAGCGGAGAGCCTCGAGCTGGCAGAACTTTCGACCAGGATCTACGCGACCTTGTCCGGGGGCGAGCGACGGCGAGTGGAGTTGGCGAAGGCCCTGATGCGGCACCCGTCGATCCTGCTGTTGGACGAGCCCTATGCCGCGCTGGATCCGCATGCGATCGCCGCCATCAATCGTCTCCTGCGCCGCGAGGCGGACCATGGAACTGCGATCCTGGTCACGGACCATCGCTACGAAGCCTTGCTGTCCTTCGCGACGCGGCATGTCGTCTTGCATCGAGGAGAGATCGTGTGCGGTGGCACCGCCACGGAGGTCCTGACCGATCCTGAAGCACGTTGCCTGTACTTTGGCGCAGTCGGCGGATCATGATCCGACACGTCACCGCGATCGCGTTGTTGGTTGCGCTGGGTCTCCGCTCGGCGGAGTTGGCCGCCGTTCCGGCGTTTGCACCTTCTGTCGACTTGCCACTGCCGATGTCGATGCGGATCGAAGGACTACGCGCTGCAATGGATCCCGAACGGTCGATTTTGGTCGAGGCCAGCGCGTGCTACCCAGGGCGCGATCGCCTCGGGCCGCTCTGGCTCGGCTTCGCGACTCATATGGAGTTGCAGTTGGTGCGGCTCTCGTGCTCCGGTTCGGGGCATCCGATCAAGAGTGCCCAGGCGCGGCGAGGTCGATGGGACGGAGAGGCGTTGATCCTGACCGAAGCCGTGATCTGCGAAGGGCCGGAAGGACCCTTCGCGGCAGAGCGCGTCACGATCCGCAGCGGCGTGATCGCCGTTCGGCAGTAACGCTCGGTCGCCCCGCGGCTCGCGGAAGGCGTGACAATCGAGTCGACACAACGCATCGCGGGTCTTCTCGAACGCGATGCAAGTGGGGGGCGTCGGCTTGCCAACGTGACCTGTCGGGCGCTGTGTGCGACGGAGCGGAGATGCCTCATGCGAACTTCGTGCAGTTCGCGCCGCGGACCAGGGCAACGCAGGCTGTGTCAAGGATTCGCCAGCGGTTGGCCATCGGCCGGAATCTCGCCACGCGAGCTGGAGCGTCGAGCGCCTGCTTGACCAGAAAGAGGCTCTTGCCCACCGTGCTCATCACATGGAACCGCCTCCCGCCTCCGCTCCGAGCCCGACGCCGCGTTCGTTCTTCGGCCACATCGTCGGCGCGTTGCGCGGTGAACACTACGACTACACGCAGGGCAGCATCCAGAAGGCGATCCTGCTGCTCGCGGTGCCGATGGTCCTGGAGATGGCGCTCGAGTCGACGTTCGCGCTCGTCGACATCTGGTGGGTCAACAAGATCGACAGCGGTTGGTTTGGCGCGACGCCGACCGGCGGCGCAGCGGCTGCGGCGGTCGGAGCAACCGAGGCAATGCTGACCATTGTCTATGCGCTCGCGTTCGGCATCGGCATGGCGGTGACCGCCACCGTCGCTCGGCGCGTCGGCGAGAAGGACCTGGACGGGGCGGCTCGCGCAGGATCGCAAGGCATCGGCCTCGCGATTCTGATTGGCGTGCTGACCGGCGTTCCGTGCGCCTTCTACGCCTCCGATCTCATGTCGCTGATGACGGACGGCAATGAGAAGACGGTGGCGATCGGAACTGGCTACGCGCAGTGGGTGCTCGGCACCAACGTGATCGTGACATTGCTGTTCTTGCAGAACGCGATCTTCCGCGGGGCCGGAGATCCGATGCTCGCGCTGAAGACGCTCGCCGTCAGCAACGGCATCAACATCGTGCTCGATCCGTGTCTGATCTTTGGACTCGGCCCGTTCCCGGCGATGGGTGTGACGGGCGCCGGCGTTGCGACGTGCATCGGCCGTTCGGTCGCGGTCGTCTATCAGACGTGGGTGCTCACGCGCGGCGACAGCAGGGTGCGTGTGCGGCCGTTGATCCGCTTCGATCGACAGCCGATGGTGGAATTGCTCCGGCTCTCAGCCGGCACCGTGGGGCAGTTCTTGATCGGCACATCGAGCTGGATCGTGCTCATGCGCATGGTGAACGGCTTCGGCGAAGCGGCGGCCGCCGGCTACACGACCGGCATCCGCATCCTGATGTTCGCGCTGCTGCCGGCATGGGGATTGTCGAACGCGGCGGCGACGCTCGTCGGCCA
>SXGT01650536.1_pt1 | contig 13455 bp, 14 predicted proteins | sample 3176221 | NCBI WGS metagenome assembly SXGT01 (sample SAMN11356862, study PRJNA531348) | freshwater metagenome | isolation source: freshwater sample F1-120 | place: China: Fuxian Lake, Yuxi | collected 2017-12-25
GACCTGCACCTTCTCGGAGTCGCGGCCGACCACGGCGAACGTCTCCAGCCCGACGGCACGGAGGTCCGCATGACGCTTCTCGTCGCGCGACTGACGGGCTGCCGACCGGTGCGCGGCTCCGTTGAACTCGCCGCAGACCCCGGCCTCGACATCGAGGAGGTCCACGACCGCGAGCAACCGACCCGTCAGGTCACGCACCTCGCGGTTCATCAGCGGGCGCGGGAAGCCCGCCGCCGACTCCCAGACCTGCATCATCTCGGACTCCCGCGGCGACCGGCACTCGCCGCACGCCCGCTCGAGGGCGTACGCCGCTGCTGCGGGCAGGCGGCGGTGCGTGTTCGCTGTCTCCCAAAGCCGCTCGAGGTCCACCACCCGAGCCGCCAGTGCCATGTCGACCATGACCCCCGCGCGGCGCCGGCTGGTCGCCCGCCGCACCTCGTGGAGCAGCGCCAGCTCACTCGGCACGCAACGGACCCCGAACCTGGTCACGGCCACCGGCAGCGGCCCCCGGGTCCGCTCGACCACGACCTCCGGGGCGCGCAGCCGCGCCTCGTGGGGCAGCAGGACCGGCACGGGTAATGGCGTGCGCCGATCGTGCGCCAGCCCCTCGAAGTAGCGCGCGCCCGCCAGCCGCAGGGCCGCCCACCCGGTGACCAGGCCGTGGGGCCCCAGGCGGACGCCGACCTCGTACGCCCGCTGCTCTGGCGTCCGCGGGGTGCCGGCCGGCACGTGCCAGCCGCGTCCCACCTGCAGCCAGGCGGGACCGCGCAGGACACCGGGCGTCGGGCCGTCACCGCCGTCCACGCCTCGGCGTACGGGTGCGACCAGCCCCGACGGGGGCAGGGAGCAGGGGTGCCAGTCGTCGTCCACGCCGGTCCGATGCCCGGCCGGCCCGGCTCCGACACCGGGCTCGGCCCACCTGTGGACGACCAGGCTGGGGACGGCGTACGTCACTCGCGCTTGCGCGCCGCCACGATGATCAGCGCGACCCCGAAGCCCGCGAGCACCGGGCCGAGGGTGGCCCAGATCGTCTGGTCGGTCATCGCGCTGCCCTCGATGTAGCCGAGGCCCTGGAAGGTCCAGATCGCGCCCATGACCACCATCAGCGCGCCCAGCGCGATGCCGAGAGCACGCATCAGGTGAGCTCGCGCTTGAGGATCTTGCCCGTCGCGGTCATCGGCATCTGGTCGACGAACTGCACGATGCGCGGGTACTTGTAGGCCGCCATCTGCTCCTTGCCCCACGCGACGAGCTCGTCCTCGGTGACGGTGGCGCCGTCGTTGCGGATCACGACGGCCTTGATCTCCTCGCCGTGGCTCTCGTGGGGCACGCCGATGACGGCGGCCAGCGAGACGTCGGGGTGGGTCAGCAGGACCTCCTCGATCTCGCGCGGGTAGACGTTGTAGCCGCCGCGGATGATCATGTCCTTCGACCGGTCGACGATGGAGTAGTAGCCGTCGGCGCTCTTCTTGGCGAGGTCGCCGGAGCGGAACCAGCCGTCGCGGATCGCCTCGGCCGTCGCCTCGGGACGGCCGAGGTAGGCCTTGAGGATGTTCGGGCCCGCGATGGCGATCTCGCCGATCGCCTCGGGGTCGCCGTCGGGGACGTCGCTCCAGTCGTCGTGGACGAGCTTCATCTCGACGCCCGCGATCGGCCGGCCCACGGTGCCGACGCGCGGCTCCTCGCCGAAGACGCTGAAGGAGGCGATGGCCGAGGTCTCCGACAGGCCGTAGCCCTCGAGGATCGTCACGCCGAAGCGGTCCCGGAAGTTCTTGTGCACCTCGACCGGCAGCGCGGCGCCACCCGAGGCGGCGACGCGCAGGTTCGCGGCGAGCTCGTCGATCGGCACCTCGGGGGTCAGCGCGCCCAGCAGGCCCCAGTACATCGTGGGCACGCCCGCGAAGAAGCTGACCTTCTCGCGCAGCATCAGGTCGATCGCGGCCTCGCCGTCGAAGCGTGGCAGCAGCACGACCGTGCCGCCGAAGGCGAAGGCGGCGTTCTGGATGACCTGCTGGCCGAACGCGTGGAACAGCGGCAGCACGCACAGGTAGGTGTCGGGACGCGACGGGTCGGCGTCGTACATCCGCTCGCCGGCGAGGGCGGTGTGCCGCATGCCGCGGTGGTGCAGCTCGGCGCCCTTGGGCTGCCCGGTCGTGCCGGAGGTGTCGAGGATCACCGCGGTGTCGGTCTCGTCGCGCCCGACCGTCTCGAAGACGGGCGGGTGCCCCGACCACGGCGTCTCGCCCGCGGAGAAGACGAGGAGGTCGACGTCCGTGCCCTCGACGGCCTCGCGCGCGACGTCGCCGATCGGCAGGTCGGCGGTGCCCTCGAACGCGAGGAAGGCCACGGCTCCGGAGTCGTCGAGGTGGTAGGCCACCTCGCGCGGCTTGAGCAGCACGTTGAGCGGCACCACGGCGGCGCCCGCCTTGAGGATCCCGTAGTAGATGACGGGGAAGAACGGCAGGTTCGGGCACGAGAGGGCGACCCGGTCGCCGGGCCGCACGCCTCGCTCGACGAGCAGGTTCGCGACCTGGTTCGCGGCGCCGTCGACCTGGGCGTACGTCAGGCGCGTGTCGCCGAGGACGACCGCCGTCCGTTCCGGGTAGCGCGCGGCGGAGTCCTCCAGCAGGCCGGCCAGGTGGCGCTGCGTCATGGGCGGTGTCCTTCCGACGGGGCGGACCGCTGCGGGGAGCCGGTCCGACCATTAATGTGAATCAACATTCACGTTCATCTTCGGGCATCGGCAGGAACGTGTCAATGCCCGCACCGGCACCTCGGCACCCGCGCCCGGGCATGCCGATCGGCCGCGGGTCGCACCGCGCTGCGACCCGCGGCCCCGGGGAGGGTCCCCGCGGCCGGACCGCGGGGAGCCGTCCTCAGCCGACGCGCACGAGCGCGTCGGGGGTCAGGTCGGCGACGCTGGCGTAGCCGTTGAGGCCCATCGTCAGGTCGGCCTCGGCGAGCAGGCACGACAGGACGAACTCGATGCCGGCCTGCCCCCCGATCGCGGCGCCATACCCGTACGGGCGCCCGATGCCGACCGCCGTGGCGCCCAGCGCGAGCGCCCCGCCGCCGTCGGGGCCCGAGCGCGGACCGCAGTCGAACACGACGGGCATGCCGTCGGCCGCCTCGACGACGGCGGGCAGCAGGTCGAGGGCAGGCGCCGTCGCGGCCTGCCGGCCGCCGTGGTTGGAGCAGTAGATGCCGTCGACGCCGCCGTCGCGGGCGCGACGCACGTCGTCGGGGTGGCCGATGCCCTTGAGCAGCAGGGGCAGGTCGGTGAGGCCGCGCAGCCAGGCGAGGTCGTCCCAGGTCAGGGTCGGGCTGCCGAAGATGCCGGCCCAGTGCAGGGTCGCGGCGGCGGGGTCGTCCTCGGGCGCGGCCGCGAGGCGCGAGCGGAAGACGGGGTCGCTGAAGTAGTTGGCGAGGCAGTAGCCGCGCAGCTGCGGGAACGTCGCGTGCTGGAGGTCGCGCGGACGGTAGCCCAGCGTCCAGGTGTCGAGGGTGACGACGAGCCCGCTGAAGCCGGACGCCTCCGCGCGGCGCACGAGGCTCTCCGCGACCTCACGGTCGTTCGGCGTGTAGAGCTGGAAGAAGCCGGGGGTGTCGCCGAGGGCGGCGGCGACGTCCTCCATCGGGTCCTGCATGAGCGTCGACGCCACCATCGGCACGCCCGAGGCGGCCGATGCGGCGGCCGTGGCGAGGTCGCCGTGCTCGTCGTCGGTCATCACGCCGATGACGCCGATCGGCGACATCAGGAGCGGGGTCGGGAGCCGGTGGCCGAACAGCTCGATCGAGAGGTCGCGCTCCGCCGCGCCGGCCAGCATCCGCGGCACGATCCCCCACCGCTCGAACGCGACGACGTTGCCGCGCTGGGTGTGCTCGTCGCCCGCACCGCCCGCGACGTAGTCGAAAAGCCGGTGCTCCAGCCGCGCGCGGGCCGCGGCCTCGAGCCCCTCGAACGTCACGGGGAACGGCGGCGGGCCACCGCCCTGCAGGCCGGCGAAGTAGATGCCGAGGTTGAAGTCCGCGTAGTTGGCCATGGCGTGCTCTCGTCTCTCGTGGGTCGCTGCGGCCGCGACCGCCCGCGTCCGCCGGACCTCGTCGTGACCCCTTGACATCGCGCACTCTAACGCGAATGCTCATTCACATTAACACACCGACGACCCCAGAGAGGACCGCCATGACCAGCACCGTCACGCCCGACGTCCTGGAGATGGTCCGCGCCAGCATCGGACCCGCACCCGACGACTTCGAGCTCCCCCTGCCCCCGATCAACCTGACCGTCGAGGAGGAGCGCGAGCACCGCAAGCGCGAGCTCGCCGCCGCGTTCCGGGTCTTCGGCCGGCTCGGCTTCTCCGAGGGCGTCGCCGGGCACATCACCGCCCGCGACCCCGAGGACCCCGACACCTTCTGGGTCAACCCGTTCGGCATGAGCTTCAACCAGGTCAAGGTCTCCGACCTCATCCACGTCGACCACGACGGCACGCTCCTGCACGGCAAGCGTCCGGTGAACAAGGCGGCGTTCTGCATCCACTCCGAGGTCCACCGCGCCCGGCCCGACGCCGTCGCCGCGGCCCACGCCCACTCCCCGCACGGCAAGGCGTTCGCCTCCCTCGGCATCCTGCTCGACCCGATCACGCAGGACGCCTGCGCGTTCTACGAGGACCACGGGCTCTACTCGGACTTCCGCGGCGTCGTCAACGACACCGAGGAGGGCCGTCGCATCGGCCTCGCCCTCGGCGACGCCAAGGCCGCCATCCTGCAGAACCACGGCCTCATCACGGTCGGCCAGAGCGTCGCCGCCGCCGCCTGGTGGTTCATCACCATGGAGCGGTCCTGCCAGACGCAGCTCCAGGCGATGGCCGCCGGCACGCCGAAGCTCATCGACCACGACACCGCGGTCGACGTCCGCAACCAGATCGGCAACCCCGTCGCCGGCTGGTTCCAGTTCCGGCCGCTGTGGGACCAGGTCGTCGCGGACTCCCCCGACCTGTTCGACTGAGCGGCCAGGTCGGCTCCGGGCGTGAGCAGGCCCGGGCGGGTGGTTCCCGCCCGGGCCCACGTCGGCAGCGCCGAACGGGCCCGCCTCGGTCCGGCAGGCACGCCGAAAGACGCGCCTGAGACATCGGACCACGTACCCGCCAGGCACGACCTTCCCCCCGCCAACGACGACGACGCGAATGACTTTCCGCCGAGCGACCATGCCGGTCGGTCACGTCTAAGACGACCAGTCCCCGATGACGTTCCGACGTCTTGAAAATACTGTCTTTCCAGGCCAAAAGGAGTATGGTAAGTCATCCCGCAGGTGGTCTAGTGTCCCCGCATGACCAGCCCCGCAGAGACCGCCCGCCGCCTCGTCGAAGAGGCCTGCGAGCGCGCCGTCGTCACGCGCCGCGACCGTCAGGTCGAGCACACCCGGTTCGACGCGAGAGCGGTCGACGCCCTCGACCGCTTCGTGAGGTCGGGGGACCCGGATCGCTTCACCCTCGTGGCCGCAGCACTCGAGGCAGCCACCGGGGACTACATCCGGGCCGCGGACCCTGGCGCGGGGGACACTCCTGAGAACCTCCGCCTCATGGACGCCGCGTGGGCGTCGATCGTGCTGCACGACCGCCACGTCGCCCCCGCGGCCGGCTGTACCGCGAGGGCGCCAACGGCCTTGAGCTGCTCGAGGGATAGCGACCGTCGCTCGCGGCCCTCACCGGGTCCCCACGACCACCTCGTCCCTGCGCCCGTCGAAGGGACGTATCGCGCTCACTCCCCCGCGAGGTAGTCGATCTCCCGGTCGCGGTAGACGCTGTGGTAGTGGTCGTCGCCGTTGCCGAAGCGGCCGACGTTCGAGAACTCGATCCACAGTCGCGGGCCGTCGAGGCGCAGGTAGGAACCGGAGACGTCGGGGTCGGTGGAGCCCGACCAGGCGATCCGGGTGCGGTCGAGCTGGGCCAGGTACTGCTCGACCAGCGGTCCCGCGACCCGCTCGTCGGTGTCGCCGACCCAGGCGCGGACGACCGCTACGACGAGCTGCCGCTCCGCGTCGGCGAGGTCCGCGACGAGCGTGCCCTCGGGGTCGGGGTAGTCCTCGCTCGCCCCGGTGCCGACCCGGACGTCGTCGATCGCGCCGATCCGGGCCGCCGCGAGTCGGCCCTCGTCGAGGCCGGTCAGGAGCGCCGAGACCGCGTCGACCTTCACCTGCATGGGTCGGGTGCGCCGACCGTCGAGCTCGACGGCGACCGGGTCGACGCCCGTGAACGCCGGCGTGGGGCTGACCCGGTCGCCGTCGTAGGTCGTGTTGACCGCCAGGTGGTGGCCGGTGAACTGGACGGTGAACCGTTCGTCCGCGGCCGGGGTCCCGAAGAAGGCGATGAAGTAGCGCCCCGCGTTGACGGTGGACTCCTCCCCGTTGCGCCTGCCCAGCTCGTCCTCGGCGGCGAGCACGCCGCGCAGCTGCTCGTAGCCCTCGTCGGAGAGGACGGCGGCGGCGACGGCGAGGGCGGCGGCGCGCTGCTCGTCGTCCAGGTCGCCGAGCGCCACCCCGCTGCGGTCGGAGGTGGAGGGGAAGTAGATCCAGTCGCGCAGCGCCGGGTCGTCGGCGTCGTGGAGGCCGCGGTCGACCTGGGCCGGTGCCAGCGTGTCGAGGAACGCGTCGGCGGCGGCGACCACCGCGGCGGCAGGGTCGGGGTCAGCGGAGGCGCTGCTCGACGAGGGGTCGGGGGTGCTCGACGGGACCACCGAGACGCCGTCCTCACGGTCGGTCGGGCTGGTCGAGCAGGCGGACAGGGCCACGGTCACCGCGACGGCGAGCGAGGTGAGCAGAGGACGGGTCGGCATGGGATCTCCTCGAGAGGCGGTCGGACGGTCGTCGGGCTCCAGGCGCTCGCGCACCCGGGGTGGTGGCTCAGGGGGCGGGCGGTGCCACGGTGGCGCCGGACAGCCAGCGGCGGAAGACGCGCAGCATGACCGGCATCGCGACGTAGGTCTGGACGGCGACGAGGGTCACCGACAGGACGAGCGTCGTGACGGGGACGGGGAGGTCGGCCAGCCACGGACCGAGGGCCCACAGGAGCGCGGTGATGAGCGGGTAGATCGACAGCCAGGTCACGACGGCGAGCCGGAGCCGGGACGGTCTCATGCGTCGTACCGCCCGGACTCCAGGTCGTCTAGGAGCGTGGGGTGCACGGGTCGCCAACCGAGACCGCGCCGCGTCGCCTCGCTGGAGCACGGTCCGTCGAGCGCCACGAAGCGCGCGAGGAACCCGAAGTGCGCCTCGGCGCGGGCATCGTCGACGGGTGCCACCGGCACTCCGGCGATCCGTCCGACCGCGTCCGCGATGGTCCGGAGCGGCACGCCCTCGTCCGCGACGGCGTGGAGCCGCGAGCCTGCGGAGGCGTGCTCGAGTGCGAGGCGGAACAGCGACGCGGCGTCGAGGCGGTGCACGGCCGGCCACCGGTTGCTGCCGTCGCCGAGGTAGCCGGAGATGCCGGTCGACCGCGCGATCCCGACCAGGGCGGGGATCCAGCCGACGTCGCCCGGTCCGTGCACGGAGGGCGGCAGGCGGACGACCGAGACCCGCACGTCGCGGTCGGCGAATGCGAGGGCCTCGATCTCCGCGAGGCCCCGGGGAGTGTCGCGCGCGGCGACATCGGCCTCGGTGCCCGCCACCCCCGGGGTCAGCAGGGCGGTCACTGACGTCACGACGAAGGGACGGTCGGTGCCCGCGAGGCCGTCGCCGAGTGCCGCGACCGCCGCGCGGTCCACCCGTACGGAGTCGGCGATGGTGGTGGTGGCCGAGACGTTGGCGAAGGCCGTGTGCACCACGCCGTCGACCGACGCCGCGGCGGAGCGGAGGCCGTCGAGGTCGGCGAGGTCGCCCCGGTGGACCTCGACCCCCTCCGACTCCAGCCGCTCGGCGGACTCCGCGGAGCGGGCCAGCGCCACCACCCGGTGGCCGTGGACGGTCAACTCGCGGACGACGGCAGACCCCACGAACCCGGTGGCTCCGGTGACGAGCACGCGCATACCGTCCTCCTCCGACGCATTATCTGAACGATCTGTTCAGATAATAGAGTAGGACTGTGCCACGATGGGGTCAACCGCCGGGAGGACAGCGATGACGTCACAGGAGCGCCGCCGCGGCGGTCGGCGGCCGACCGCCGAGGTCCACGCGGCCGCGGTGTCGGCGGCGGGGGACCTGCTCTTCGAGCAGGGCATCGAGGCGATCTCCCACGAGCGCGTCGCGATGCGGGCCGGCGTCAGCAAGACGACGCTCTACAAGTGGTGGCCCACGACCGGGGCGATGGCCGCGGCGGCGTACCTGCACCGCAGCGAGCCCGCCCTGGAGCTGCCCGAGTCCGGCAGCTTCGTCGACGACCTGCTCGTCCAGATGCGCGGGTTCGTCGCCCTCGTGACCGAGCCGTCCGCCGGACGGGCCGTCCGCGGGATCATCGCGGCCGGCCAGACCGACGAGGCCGCGCGGGAGGCCTTCCTGGAGGGCTACGTCCGGCCACGTCGCCGGCTCACCCGCGCGGCGTTCGACCGGGCCCGCGAGCGCCAGGAGATCCGCGCGGACGCCGACTTCGACGCCTTCATCGACCAGCTCTGGGGTGCGGCCTACTTCCGGCTGCTCGTCGAGCCGCGCGCCGTCACCCGCGAGTACGGCGACACGCTGGTGCGTCAGGCCTTCGCGGGGGTCGCGCCGACGGAGGCGCGCGAGGAAGGGTGAGGCGCGCCCCGCCGCCCCCGGGAGCACCGGCGCGCCCAGGGTCCGGGGCAGTGCCAGCGCCACGCGGCGGACGTCGGTCGACCTACGCCGCGGGGACGTCGCTCGTCACCGCGAGGCTGCGACCCGCCTCCACCTGCTCCGAGATCGACGCCAGGGCCCCCTCGATGAGGGCGAGGGAGTCCGAGCCGAGCAGCTGGTGCAGCGGAGCGTCGCCGGAGTCGACGAGCGCGATGATCGCGGCGGCGGCCCGGGCGGGGTCGCCGAGCTGGGTCCCGGGCATGTCCTGGTGCGCGGCGGTCATCTCCCGGATCGCCGCGTACCCGTCGATCGTCGCGTCGGGCAGGCCGAGCGAGACCGGCCGCAGGAAGTCGGTGCGCATGTAGCCGGGCTCGACGAGGTTCACGGTGATCCCGTGGTCCGCGACCTCGGCGGCCAGCGCCTCGGTCAGGCCGTTCAGCGCGAACTTGCCGGCGCTGTAGAGACCCCAGCCCGGGAACGCAAGGTGGCCGAGGATCGAGGAGACGTTGACGACGTGCCCCGACCCCTGCCCGCGCATCACTGGCAGCGCGGCACGCAGCACGTTCAGCACGCCGAAGACCGGGACGTCGAACATCCGCCGCGCCTCGGCGTCGCTGATCTCCTCGACGGCGGCGAGGAAGCCGTAGCCGGCGTTGTTCACCACGACGTCGAGACCGCCGAATCGCTCGACGGCCTGCGCGACGGCACGGGCGACCGCGTCGCCGTCGGCGAGGTCGAGCTCGAGCGGCAGCAGCCGGTCCGTGGGAGCGTCACCGAGCGCGTCCAGCAGGCGGTCGGCGGAGCGGGTCGTGGCGGCGACGCTCTCCCCGGCGTCGAGGAGCTGGCGCGTGAGGTCCAGTCCGAGCCCGCGCGACGCACCCGTCACGAGCCAGGTCCGGGGGGACGACGTGGGCGAGGGGGCGGAGGTGCTGGACATGAGGTCTCCTTCTGCGGACGAGCGGCCGGGGACGTCCCGACCTCGTCCAGTCTGTGTCCGCCGCGCGGCCCGTGGACCGCCATCTCCGGCCCTCTCCGGCCTAGCCCCGCGCGGCCTGGGACGGGACTGCCTGGGACGCACAGACCCAGGTTCGGCACCGCTCAGGGTGGCATGATCCGGACCATGGCCGACACGCGACGCGACCTCGCGGACTTCCTGCGCCGCGCCCGTGCGGCGGTCGATCCCGAGCGGGCCGGGCTGCCCGCCGACACCCGGGCCCGCCGCGTGCCGGGGCTCCGGCGCGAGGAGGTGGCGCTCCTGGCGAGCGTGTCGACCGACTACTACACCCGCCTCGAGCAGGGCCGGCGCATCACGCCGTCGGTGACGGTCCTCGAGGGGATCGCGCGAGCGCTCGACCTCGACGCCGCCGGTCGCCGGCACCTCGGGGAGCTGACGGGGACGCCGCTCACCGGTGCCGCGGCCCCGCCCATCCTGCAGCGCGTCCGCCCCGGGCTCCACCAGCTGCTCGACGACCTCCACGCCCAGCCCGCCTTCGTCCTCGGACGTCGCACCGACGTCCTCGCCAGCAACCGGCTCGCGCGTGCGCTCCTGACCGACTTCCCCCGCCTGCCGGCGCGCGAGCGCAACTACGCCCGGTGGGTCCTGACGAGCGACGAGGCCCGCGAGCTGTTCGTGGACTGGGAGGACCAGGCGCGCGCCGCCGTCGAGAGCCTGCGGCTGGAGGTCGGCGACGCGTCCGGCGACCGCACGACCCTCGAGCTCGTCGAGGAGCTGAAGGACCTCAGCCCCCACTTCGCGCAGTGGTGGACCGAGCACCGCGTGTACCAGCGCACGTTCGGGACCAAGCGCCTCAGGCACCCCGTCGCCGGCGAGCTCACGGTCTCCTACGAGTCGCTCACCCTCCCCGGCGACCCGGGGCAGACGCTGTTCGTCTACACGACCGAGGTCGGCACCGCGTCCCGCCAGGCCATGGAGCTGCTCGCCAGCTGGGTCGCGACACCGGCGCGCTGACCCGCCCGCGTCCTCGTCGACCTCTCTCGACGTCCCGGGGTCACCCCTCGTCGAGCAGCGCCACCAGGATGCGGTGCAGCTCGGCGCGGTCGTCGGCGCCCACCCGCGACAGCCGACGCTCGAACGCCGCCGCCAGGGCGGCCCGCGCACGCCGCAGTGCCGCGTCCCCCTCGTCCGTGACGACGAGGCGGTGGCGACGCAGGTCCGACTCGTCGATCTCGCGCCGCAGGTGCCCCTTGGCCACCAGGTTGCGGACGTAGGACGTGACGCTGGCCCGCGGGATCATCAGCCGGGTCGCGAGCTCGGCCGGGTAGGGCGACGCGCCGACCTCGTCGAGGACGAAGAACTCCTTCGTCTCCAGGCCGAGGTCGTCGAGCTCCGCGACGCACTCGCCGAGCACCACCGTGACCAGTCGGTGGTTCAGGCTCCACAGCTGCGCGCCGTCCAGCATCGCGCTCACCTCCCAGGTGGTACGGTTTCGATATTAGTACGAGATCGAACTATCTACAGATCGAACCACATCGACGATCTTCCTGAGAGGACGACGACGCACATGATCGAGCACCTCAGTATCCCGCGCGGCCCCTTCGAGCTGGCCGGACACCTGCACCTCCCCGCCGACCACGACCCCGCACGGCCGCGGCCCGCCGTCGTGCTGTCGACGCCGGGGAGCAGCGTCAAGGAGCAGATCGGGGCGAACTACGCCTCGCGCCTGGCGCAGCGCGGCTTCGTCGCGCTCGCCTTCGACCCGGGCCACCAGGGCCAGAGCGGCGGCGAGCCGCGTGACCTCGAGGACCCCTACCGCCGCGGCGAGGACATCTCCTACGCGATCGACGCGCTCAGCACGGTCGAGGGCGTCGACCCCGAGCGCATCGGCGCGCTCGGCATCTGCGCCGGCGGCGGGTACGCCGTGCACACCGCGCGCACGGACCACCGCATCAAGGCCCTCGGCACCGTCGTCGCGGGCAACATGGGCACGTCCTGGCGCAGCGCGGCCTTCGCGCCGCAGGGTCCGGTCGCCGTCCTCGACGAGCTCGCCGCAGCACGCACGCGCGAGGCCGTCGAGGGCGTGCTCGACCGGTCGGTCTGGCTGCCCGACACGCCGGAGGAGGCCGAGGCGGCCGGGATCGACGACGTCGACGTCCTCCAGGCGATCACCTACTACCGCACCCCGCGCGGCGGCAACGCGCACTCGACGAACCGACGCCTCTCCCGCAGCGACACCCTGCTGATGGGCTACGACGCGTTCCACCTCGTCGACCAGCTGCTCACCCAGCCGCTGCAGGTCGTCGTCGGCGGACGACGCGGCAGCACCGGCTCGTACGAGGCCGGCATGCGGCTGTGGGAGCTCGCGCCGAACCCCGTCGACCTGCTCGTCGTCGAGGGCGCCGGGCACTACGACATGTACGACGTGCCGGAGTACGTCGACCAGGCCGTCGACCGGCTGGCCCGGTTCTACGGGGACCACCTGTGACCTCGCGCAGCGCCGAGGGGAAGGTCGCGCTGGTCACGGGCGCCAGCAGCGGGATCGGCGCGCACGTGGCCCGACGCCTCGCGGCGGACGGCGCGCGGGTCGTGGTCGCCGCGCGCCGCCGCGACCGCCTCGACGCCCTCGTCGACGAGATCGAGCGCGAGGGCGGCGAGGCCGTGGCCGTCGAGGCGGACGTCCGGGACCGTCACCAGGTGCAGGCAGCCGTGGACACGGCCGTGTCCCGCTACGGCCGGCTCGACGTGCTCTGCAACAACGCCGGGATCATGCCCGTGTCGCGGCTGAGCCTGCTCGAGCTCGACCACTGGGAGGACATGGTCGACGTCAACGTCAAGGGCGTCCTCTGGGGCGTCGCCGCCGCGCTGCCCGTGATGCGGCAGCAGGGCAGCGGCCACGTCGTGAACATCGCGTCCGTCGGGGCGCGCGCCGTCGCGCCGGGCGGCGCGGTCTACAGCGCGACCAAGTTCGCCGTCCGCGCGCTCTCGGAGGGCCTGCGCCTGGAGGAGCCCGACCTGCGGGTCACGGTCGTCTACCCGGGCGCCACCTCGACCGAGCTCGGCCACGACATCACCGACCCGTCCACGGCGGCCGCCGCGAGCAGCGCGCAGGGTCGCTCGCTGGACCCGGCGACGATCGCGGAGGCGGTGGCCTTCGCCGTCGCCCAGCCCGCCCACGTCGACGTCAGCGAGCTCGTCGTCCGTCCCCTCGGCGGGTGGTGAACGGCTGCGGAGCCTCCGACAGGAATCGAACCCGCGACATCCTCATTACAAGTGAGGCGCTCTACCGACTGAGCTACGGAGGCGTGGACGGTCACCCGTCCGCGGACCATCGTAGAGGCGAGACGGGGGTCACAGACCCCTTCCGGGCGAGGTCGCTAGGGTGGCTGGCGGTCCACCGCGAAGGAACCCCATGCGCATCCGCACCGTCAGCCTCGTCGCCGCGAGCCTCGTCATGGTCATGCTGGCCGCCGGCACCGTCGCGATCGTCGCGCTCACCGGGTCCGGCGAGCAGGGCGCCGCCGTCGCCGGCGCGCCGATCGTGGACGAGGAGCCCGCGCCGATCGTCGAGTCGCAGGAGCCCGAGCCGTCGGCGACGCCGGACGACGCACCGACCGCGGCGGACCCGACCGCGGAGAGCCCCGACACCACGACGCCGACCCCTGGCGCCACCGCCGGTGCAGGCGGGACGGACCGTCCCGCGTCCGAGCCGACGCGCAGCCCGTCCTCCAGACCGAGCAGCCCGTCGACGCCGTCGAGC
>SXGT01236515.1_pt1 | contig 13454 bp, 6 predicted proteins | sample 3176221 | NCBI WGS metagenome assembly SXGT01 (sample SAMN11356862, study PRJNA531348) | freshwater metagenome | isolation source: freshwater sample F1-120 | place: China: Fuxian Lake, Yuxi | collected 2017-12-25
CCAGTTCGGCGTCGGCTTCTATTCGGCATTCTTGGTCGCGGACACGGTGACCGTCTGCTCGAAGAAGGCTGGCAGCGACGAGAGTTGGATCTGGCAGAGCGAGGCGAAGGGCGGCTACGAGGTCAAGACCGGCGAACGCGACGGTCGCGGCACGGACATCGTGCTGCGCCTCAAGGACGACGCGAAGGAGTATCTCGACGAGTGGTCGATCCGCTCCGTCATCCGCAAGTACAGCGACTATGTGCGCTGGCCGATCCGCATGGAGGTCGAGCGCGGCGAAGGCGAGTCGCAGAAGCGCGAGTGGCAGACCATCAACGCGGCGCGCGCCATCTGGACCCGCGCCAAGAGCGACATCACCAAGGACCAATATGTCGAGTTCTACAAGCACACGAGCCACGACTGGAACGACCCGCTCGCATGGACGCACTTCAAGGTCGAAGGCACGCACGAACTGACGGGCCTGCTGTTCGTCCCGGAGAAGGCGCCGCACGACCTCGTCGACCGCAAGAAAGGCGGCGTTCGACTGTTCGTCAAACGCGTGTTCATCATGGACGACGCGCAGGAGATCCTGCCGGAATGGCTGCGGTTCATGCGCGGCGTCATCGACAGCGAAGACCTGCCGCTCAACGTCAGCCGCGAGGTGCTGCAGAAGGACGCGACGACGCGGTTCATCCGCAAGCAAGTGGTCGCCAAGTCGCTGTCGTTGCTCGAGGATCTCGCGAAGGAAGGCGAGATCGAAATCGAGAAGGACGGCGAGAAGCAGAAGCAGGACCGTTACCTGCAGTTCTGGAACGAGTTCGGCAAGATCCTGAAGGAAGGCGTCTACCACGATGCCACGGCGCGCGAGCAGCTCGCTGGCTTGCTGCGCTATCGCAGCACCCACGGCGAGGGGTTGACGGGCTTTGCGGCCTACAAGTCCCGCATGCCAGAGGGCCAGAAGGCGATCTACTACGTGACCGCCGACAGCCTGTCGGCAGCGATGAGCAGCCCGCACATCGAGGCACTCAAGAAGCACGGCCGCGAAGTGATGTATCTGGTCGATCCCATCGACGAGTGGGTCGTCGACACGATGCGCGAGTTCGACGGCACGGCGCTCGTGTCTGCGGCCAAGGGCGCGCTCGACCTGCCGGAGTCCGACGAGGAGACGAAGGACAAGGAGCAGCAGCAGAAGGACCTCGCCGCGGTGATCTCGCGCATGCACAAGACGCTCGACGAGAAGGTCAAAGAAGTGCGCGTCACGCACCGCCTTACCGACTCACCCGCGTGCCTCGTCAGCGATGAGCACGGCATGAGCGCGCACATGGAGCGCATCCTCCGCGACGCAGGCCACGAGATGCCGGAACAGAAGCGCATCCTCGAGATCAATCCGACCCACCCCGTCGTGCAGAAGCTCAAGGGCATGGCCGATGGCGACGAAGCGAAGTTCGCGCAGTGGACCGCGCTGTTGCACGACCAGGCGCTGCTCGCAGAGGGCGTGCTTCCTTCCGATCCCGCGGCATTCGCAAAGCAGATCGCGCAACTGATGGCGCAGGCCTGAGGCGGTTGCCGCAGTGGCCGCTGCCGCCGCAGGCGCGGCGCGGCCCTGCAAGCCGCGGCGATCCAGGAGCCCGGCGTAGCACCGCGGACACAGCGCCTCGACCTCGCTCTTTCGCAAGAGCGCGCGACCACGGCGGATCGAGCGCGTCAGCTCAGCCGCGACCGTTGGGATGGCACTGGTAGCAACGCGAGCTGAGCCACTGGTAGCCGCCAACGCCGTTGTGCTGACTGTTCATCGACGACTGGCTGTGCTGATGGCAGTGCGTGCAACTGAACGCGGTGCCGACGCCGCCGGTGTGGCAGTCATTGCACGAGGTGTTCGCGTGCGCGCCCGACGTGATCGGGAACGCATGCGTGAACGAGCCGTCGCCCCAACGCACAGTGTTGTGACACTGCTCGCACGTGGTCGGGATGCCGTAGCTCGCGTGGTTGGGATTGCGCGTTGCCTGGTAGGTATCGAGGTGGCACGACGAACAGGCGGTGCTCAGCCCGACGTAGACACCGCCCGAGTGGCACGCTGAGCAAGCGCGACCGGCATGGCCGTTGGTCAGCGGGAAGTTCGGCGAGTGCTGGAAGTTCGCGCCCGTCCAGCCGCGCGTGTTGTGGCACTGCGTGCAGTCGGTCGAGAAGTTGGCCGCGGCATGCGGCGGACTCGTGGTCGCGCTGTAGTCATCGAGGTGGCACGACGAGCACGTCGTGCTCAGACCCGCGTAGTTCGGCGGTGTATGGCACTCCGTGCAGAGACGGTTGGCGTGCCCGAAGGTCAACGGGAACGTCGCCGGATGCTCGACGAGCGCCGGCTTCCAGTTGGTCGGTCGGTGGCAACGATCGCAATCCGTGGTGAATCCCGCCGACACGTGGTCGTAGCTCGAGCGCGAATACTGCCCAGCATGGCAGCCCTCGCAGCGCGAGTCGGCGCCTGCGAAGTTGCCAACCTGCGCACCCGGATGACAACGGAAGCACGCCGTCGCGGCGTGCGCGCCCACCAAGGGCAAGCGCGTGCGATCGTGCCGCTGGATCATCTCGTTGGGTCGCCACGTCTTCTCGTCGTGGCAGTCTGTGCAGTTGCGTCCCATCTGCCCGCGATGCGGGTCCGCGTGGCATCCGGCGCAGCCCTGGTTCGCATACTGCGCAACCGGGCCGCGGTCGTTGTGGCAGAGCAAGCACGCTGCGTCAGCGTGCGCGCCGTTCAAGGTCACGCCGGTCTGCTTCGCATGGTCGAACGCGAAGTCGTCCTTCAGCGTGTGCCAATCGCTGCCGCGGTGGCACAGCGCGCAGTCCGCGGGGAATGAATCGTGCGGGATGACCGGGCCGAGCTTCTCGTCCCAGCCCTGCACCGGCACGAAGCTGTCGCAAGCGACCCACGCGAAGAACGCGAAGCACGCCAATGCCTTCGCAACCCGGCCGCGGTGGCGACCGTTCCCGGATTCTCGCAGATCAGTCTGCTTGATCGCGTCCATCTCAGAACCTCCACTGTGCATAGAGCGAGATCGCATACGCATCCTCCTGGTCACCGAACCATCGTTCGACCTGCACGTTGAGATCCATGTCGCCGATCATCCACGCGGCGCCGAACTCGAACGACTGACGCACGTAGGATTCGGGGCCCGTGATCAGTCCTTCGACGTCGTAGCCGTACCAGCGATAGCCGGCGTTCAGCCAAACGTCGCCGATCGTCTTGCGCGCGAGTAGCCGGAAGCCAGGGCCGGACTGCGCAGCGCCGTTCGATTGAAACACCTGCGCTGTGATGGACGAGCTGTCGCCAAGCGCGCCATTCCAGTCGGTCCCGAGTTCCCAAGCGGTGCCTGATTCGTCGTCGTCAGCCCATTGGTCGACGCGCGCGGTCAGGCGCACATCCTCGTGCACGCGAGTCCAACCACTGAGCGACAGACGGTCGAGCTTGCCGTTCCGAACCAGTGAGTCGGGCAGCACGACATACTCGGCTCGCTTCAAGTCCGGCCACTCGAAGTGCGACGCCTGCAGACCTACGCCGTAGGCGGTCACGTCGTAGCGCGCTTGCGCGAGCAGTTCGGTCAGCCCGACGCCGGCGCCCTTCCGCGTGTCGCCGCTCGTGTAGAGGTCGATCTTGGCGCTGCCGAAGAATGACACTCCGCCGCCTGGTCGATGCTCGACCCGCAGCAACATCATGTCGCGGTCCGGCGCGCCCTCGTGCCAGGTCTTCTGAAAGCCTGCCGCGGCGGCAAAGGTGCGCTGCTCGTCGCTGACATAGTCGGCGAAGGCATGCACGCCGAGGTCCGCGCCAGTGTCGCGGTTGGGGAACGGCAGCGGATAGGAGCCAACGCCCGCGCCGGCACGGAATCCGTTTTGGTAGCGCGCGACGCCCTCGACGCCATCGACGAGGCCGATCTCGGGCAGATGCTGCGAGAAGAAGCGGCCGGCTTCGGCGCCGTAGGGCGACCACTTCTCGGTGCCGAACTGCGTCGACAACTGGTCGACGCGCGCTTGCGCGCTGTCCGTGTCACCGCTGCCGTCGACGTTCGCGCTGCGATCATCGAACTCTCCGGCAAACCGGGTGCGTTCGCCGTAGCCCATCAGGTTGTTGGCCTCGCCAGCAACGCCGGCACGCATCAGCCAGAACTCGTTGTTGCGCGCGCCGCCGTCATCGCTCGACCATTGCGTGTTGAGGAAGGTGCGGCCATCCCAGGTCACCGGCCGCTCGTCCGGGCGCTGACCGAAGGTCGGCACCAGCAGCGGTTGGTTTGGATCGCGAGGATCGAGCGTCCGCTTCCACGGCGGGTGCGCAGGCACGGGCCGCTTCGTCACGCTCGTCGATGACGATCCGCCCGACGATGGCGGTTGCGACGGCGATGCGGGCCTGGGCTTTTGGATCTCGATCTCTCCGCGGCTGCCGATCGGCGGACTGGCGATGCCAAGAGGCAACTCCGCGCGCGACGACGTCGCGCTCACGGCGCGCACCATCGCCTGGATCTCCACCGCGCCAGGGACGAACAATCGCACGGTCTGACCCGGGGCGACCCCCGCGTCACGTCCGACATCCAGGTAGACGAAGCGACCCGATGCGCTGGTGACGTGCGCCTGCAAGACAATCGTGCCTTGCTGCTGCGCCGTGGCGAGTGGAGCCAGCGACGACATCAACGCAAACAGCGAGACGCGCGGCACGTTCATCCCTTCCCCCTGCCGACGGCTCCGAGCTTGTGGCAATCGCCACACTCGACTCCGAGCGGCTTGTAGCGAACGACGGGGCCGAAGGGGGTCTGGTAGCTCGAATGGCACTTCGAGCACTCGAGCAGCGCATGTTGCGCGTCGAGGCGGAATCGGCTGTCGCGATCGTGGTCGAAGCGCAGCACATGGAAGTCCTCGACGCCGTGGCAACGCGCACAATCGGTCGCCTTGCCGTTCGCGAACTGTCCCTGGTGCTGGTCGCGATGACAGTCCGAGCAGTTCTTGCCTGCGGCCTTGCCAAGTCGCTTGTGCGCAGTGTCGCCAGTGAGCGGATGGCACTTGGCGCAGTCGACTTTCGCATGCGCACCGTCGATGCGGTAGCCGGTCCAGAGCCCATGGTCGAAGTTCGCCGACCGCACTGGCTGGAACGCGGAAGTGTCGTGGCAACGCTCGCATCCCTCCTTGCCGTGCACTTGCGCTGGCTTGCCGGCAACGTCGAAGGCGCCCTTGTGCACGTCCTCGTGGCAGTCGCCGCACTTCTGCGAGGTGCCGTGGAAGCCGCGCACGTCTTCTTTGACGTCGTCGTGGCAGCGCACGCAGGCCACCGCATCGTGCGCGCCCGTCAACGGGAAGCGCGTCTTGGTGTGCATCGCCGCGCCGAAGTTGGTCGGATGGAACGTCGTTGCGTCGTGGCACGCGGTGCACTGCGCGTAACGTGGCTCGTGGTCGAACTGGCCCTTGTGCGTGTCGGCGTGGCAGGCGCGGCAGTCCTTCTGGCCCCGGCCCGGATAACGCGCGGCGAAGGTCTCGCCAGCATGGCACTTCGCGCATTCGACCTTGTCGTGCGGGATGGTGAGGGCAAAGCCCGTTGCCGAGTGCTGGGCGACGGTCGTCGTCGCGTTGCGGAAGCTCAGGTGCTCGTCGACGTGGCAGCCAGCACAACCATTCTTGTCGCCTTTGCCAGCCGCGATGGTGACGTCGAGGAAGACCTTCTGATGCGGGCTGTCGTGGCAACCTGCACATGCGTTGAGCTCTTGCGTCGCGCCCTTGTGCTTCGATTCGTGTTCGCCGTCGCCGTGGCACTTCTTGCACTCGGCCTTGGCATGCCCGCCACGCAAGGGGAAGCCGAACTCAGCGTGCTTCTGCGGCGTCACTCGCGCATCGGCCCACTTCGTCGAAGCATGGCACCGCGCGCAATCCGCGGTGTCGTCGAGCAGCATCGCCTTGGCAGCAACTCCGTTGCTCGCATGGTGCGGGTCTTGATGACAATCGGCGCACTTGCGCGCCTTCAGCTTCTGCTTGGTGAGCGAGGCCGTCGAACGGTCCGTGCCTTCTTTGTGGCAGTCGACGCACGCGACCCGCGAGTGAGCACCGACCAAGGGGAAGACCCCATGGTCAAAGCCCGGGGCCGCCTTGAAGGACTGCGACTGACCGTGGCACGACTCGCAATCCTGGCCAAACAGGGTCCGGTGCGCATCTTCGTGGCAGGACGTGCAGCCTTGCTGCAGTCCGAGGAAGCGACCGCCCTTCGGCGGCTGCAAGGCGTCGGCGCCGACATGGCAGCGTGCGCAGGCGAGCGCGGCATGGGCGCCCATCAGCGCATAGCCCTGCACATGCCGATGGTCGTAGGCGTCGCGCTGTTTGACGCCGGCGTAGAGGAAGGCCTGCGCCGTGATCAACGGCGCGCGTTCGCCCATGTGTTCCGTATGGCATTGGCTGCAATCCGCGAACTGAGTGGCGGGCAGGCTGCCGTGCAAGCCGCGCTTCTTGTCGCGCTGCGAGCCGATCGCTTCGTGGCAGACGATGCAGCCTTCGTGGTCGATGCCTTCGCCTGCCCGATGGCAACTCGAACAATCGGCGCCAAAGAATCCCTCCAGTTCGTGGTGCGCCGGATGGAGCGGGCCCGGGCTGGTGCGGGAGCTCGACACCTCCCACATCGCAAACGCGATCACCGCCGCAATCGACGCCGCGGGCAAGAACCACCGCTTGAAGTTCATCGATCGCCTCCCAGGAGCCGCAAGACTCCGAAGTCGACGCCTCCGAACAGAAGCGCGGTGAAGACATGACCAGCGACCAACATCGCGAGGACGATCGCGAGCCAGCGGTGCATCCACCGCCACGACGAGAGGATCCCTCTGACTTCCTCGAAGTGCGTGACTTGCAACGCAAGTCGGTGCGCCTTGCGCGCAAGCACGAGAGCACGCTGCACGTCGCCGGCCGCGACGCCCTGCGCCGCGCCCTCGTTCTCGATCCTGCCGAGCAGCCGCAGCAGACGGATCTGACCGAGCACGAGCGTGAGAATGCGATCGACCAGGTTCTTGCCGAAGTGCTCGGCCTGCACAAGGCTCTCGACCTGCGCTCGCACCCGCTTGCCAAACCCACGCCCCACTTCATCCCACTCGCCGGCCATCGCCGCGACGCGCGTCCCGAGTTCTTCGAGGTCGGCCTGTCGTCCGCTCTGCGCCTTGGGCACGAACGAATAGAACCAGCGGCCGATCGCGCCCGTCGTCACCACGATCGCCATCACGATGAGCGCATGGCCCGCGACCGCATCGCGCACGTGGAAGGCACTGTGCAGGCAACCGAACAGCAGCGCGAGGAAGCCCGTCGCGACATGCATCGACATCCAGGCCTTCAGGCTGCCCGGGAGGTAGCGACCAAAGCGCGGCGATCGGCGCGCGAGATACAGCAGGTTGACGAGGAAGAGCCCGGCGGCGCAGATCCCTGCCAGCAGCCCAAACGCACCTTGCGGCCGCAGCACGGCATGCCAGTCGGAGATGTCGCGGTCGGCGATCGGCAGGTCGTAGTAGCGACTCCACGCGACGCGAGCGACGAGCAGGCCGATGCAACCGATGAGCGTCGCGATCATCGCAGAGAGCAAGCCGGTGCCGCGGTCGAGCACGAGAGCCTCGCGCGGTCGCAGCTCGGGGTCGAATGAGATTCCCGCGGCCTCGAGCAAGGGAAACGGCGGCTTGCCGCCAGCGAAGATGAAGACTTCGTCGTTCTCGATCGTGCGCTCGGTTTCGACCGCGCCGTCCTTGCAGTTGAGCACGACCGAGTCCGGTTCGATGCGCGCCACGCTGCTCTCGAACAGGACTGTGACTTTGCCGTCGCGGATCGCTTCTTGGATGCGAACCTCGTTGCGCGACTTGATCCGCGAGAACGATGGCTTGCGGTAGCTGAGCGTCACGACATTGCCAGGCTGCTCGCCGAGCGCGATCGCAGCTTCGATCGCGCTGTCGCCGCCGCCGACGACGAGGATCTTCCGATGCTCGTAGCTCTCGGCGTCGAGCAACGAGTAGGCGACCTTCTGCAGTTCCTCGCCAGGAACCTCGAGCTTCTGTGGGGAGCCACGACGGCCGACCGCGAGCACAACGTGCCGCGCACGGACGACGCCGAGGTTGGTCTCGACCGCGAACACGCCGTCGTCACCACGCTTCACTGCCGAGACCTGGACGCCCGTCTTGACCGGCAGGCGATGGCGCTGTGCCAAGCTCTGCCAGAGTTCGACCAGCTCTTCCTTCAGATACTCGAGTCGATTGAGCTTGCCGTGCAGAGGCAGTTCCATCGGCTGCGTCATGACCAGCTTCTTGCGCGGGTAGGCCGCAACCGTGCCGCCGATGGTTTCGGCTTGCTCGAGGCAAGCGAACCGAAGGCCGTGCTTCTTGGCCGCCAGCGCACAGGACAATCCAGCCGGACCGAGGCCCACGATCAGAAGGTCGAGTGGCGGGCGCGGCGAAGCGGACTGCGACTCCGACTCGTCTTCCGATCCCTCGACGCTGGCGAGGACGCCGACGAGGTGACGCCGCGGCGCCACGACCATCTGCGGTGCAGGCTCTGCCTTGACGCGCTTGGCGACCTCCGCGGCCACGAGCGCTCCATGCGTGACCGCGGTGCGAACGAGCGAGAAGCCGGTGATCTCGCCAGCGAGGAACAGCCCAGGCACCGTGACCGCCTCGTGCTTCTCGTCGATCGCCGGCAGGTCCTTGCGTTGGCTGAGATCGCCGAGCGTCAGCGCGATCGCGCCAGTCGGACAAGCATCCGCGCATCGACCATGACCCACGCAGCGTGCGCCATGCACCACGACCGCCTGACCGAAGGCGAGTTCGAGCACGCCGCTTTCAGGACAGGCGCGAATGCAGCCGCCGCAACCGATGCACTTCTGCAAGTCGATCTGTGGATGCAGCAGACGCGCCTCATGGCTCCCTTGCGCCTTCGCCTTGACGCGCTCTGCGAGCACACGCGAGTAGTCGGCGAGCACGGCGCGACGACGCAGCAGCGCCGCGATGCCGATCGCGATGACGACTGCAGGTGTGATCCATGTGAGCCAGGACAAGTGAGAGCCTTTGATCGGCAGGCAACGCAGCGCAGTTGACCATGCAGGTCAGCCGTTCTGTCGCCACGCTGCGCCGATGTCGGAGCAGATATCGGCAACTCAGTCCGCGCGAAGGTCTCGGCCCAGGACTATCGGCTGCAATCCATTCCATGTTCTTGCAAAGCCTGCAAGAACGCACTGCGAACGAGAGCTAGGTGCGCCCAGCCTGGCTCAATAAGCGACAGTGCGTACGACTGTGTCGTAGCGCGCCGTTGGACTCTGCCTCGGCGCGCTAACGCGAAGCAGCGAACAATGCGTTCCACACCAAGCGGATCGTCGTGAGCGGCTGGCCCCGATACGTCGCGTCGGCCCCAAAAAGAACGATGCAGCCATCGTTCACTTTCACCCGCGCGATCGCTGCGCGACCTGCGAGGTGCTGCAAGCCAACGGCCCAACCCGATGCGAGCGCATCGGAGTCGCGGTAGCGCGCGACCACCTCGACGCCTTCGCCGTTCGGCTGCAGCACGACGCTAGAACGCGTGAACATCGCGACAAGGCGCTCGGCGCTGCCCGTGGCGAATGGATGCGATGCATCGACCTCGACATGCAACAGCGAGCCCGGGACATAGAACTCCTCGTTGCGTGCGCGGCGGCGGCCCCCTTCGGCGTCCGCATCGTCGATCCATGTGCCCACCGTGATCGGCAGGCGGAACTGGCGCACGACCTTCTCGCACTCTGAGCCGAACACCAGCAACGACCCGCCGCGCTCGACGAACTCGCGCAGCGCAGGCCATGTCATGTCGCCAGTGAGCTTCGTCGCACGCGACTGCAGCGTGCTCCAGTCCTCGTACGTCGGCAGCGCCTTCTGCAACTTCTCGAGGTTTTCCGGCAGCGTCGGCGGCTTGGCGTTCGACAGATCGCGACCCCCCGGCAGGCCGACGTGGAAGATCAGCGCGTCGAAGTCGGCCCGAAGGTCACCGCGCGCGATGCGGTCGCCGAACACCGTTTGATACGGAAACTCGAACTCGCGCAGGAGCCACTCGTTCCACCCCGTCGGCATGTTGCCGCCCCACACGTCGAACAGTCCGATGCGCGGCGCGCGTTGCACGGGTTTGGCCTCCTCGGTGACGGACGCCAGCGGTTCTGCGCGCACGCCGGTGTCGGCGACGCCTGCTGCAAGCGATGCCTTCGCGTCTTGCTGCGCCGACGCGACGAACCACGATCCGTCGAGCATTCGCTCCACCACGACGCCGCGTCGCAGCAGACGATTGCAAACGAGTGCTACGTGCGTGTCCGCCGGATCGAGCCGCCAGCCCACCGCCGCGTCCATGACCGCCGCGTCCGCGCGCCGCGCAAGCGAAGGCAGCAACGTGAACTTCCCAAGGGGCGCGTCGCGCGCGCGCAGGACTTCGACTCCCATCTGCATCGAAAGCGTCCAGCCTGCGGAGTCGTAGGGCGGCACGGGCTTGCCATCCCTGAAGTCATCGGGATGGTGCTGCGGCTCAAACAGGTCGCGCACGTGCGGCCGGAACGCCTGCGCCGCGAACACCACGAGCGAGCCCTTCGGTGCAGTTCGCCCTTCGACGACGACCGGTGCGTCCGCGACATGCACGTCGACGCCCGAACGCTGCAGCGCCTGCGCCATTCGATACACCGCGGCGCCGTCGCGCTGGTCCAGCGGCAGCACCCACGCCCGCGGGTCGCGCAGCATCGGATCGAAGAACACCGCATCGCCGTCTTCCTTTGCCTCGGTCTTCTGCTTGCTGAGCGCGACGAGCGCCGGCGTCGGAGTCCAATGGTCGCGCGATCCGCGCTCGATCGAGTTGCGGCCCATGCGCCAGATGTCGCGCAGCAACTCACGGCGGTATCGCGCCGCGTGATCGAGGATGGCGAAGTTGGCGGTCTGCAGATACTCGACGGTCTGTCGCGCGTGCCACACCTGCGTCGCCACCGGATCCGGGTAGTCGCCCGACGACAACCGCCGATCGACCGACTGCACGATGCGCGTCGGGTCGGGATGCCCGAACGCCTCGGTCAAGATCCCGATGATGTTGTGGAAGTAGCAGGTCGATCGAAGCCCTCCGTTCCACCAGCCTGAGTACGGCGCGCCGCTGCGCGAGATCACGCCGGGCTTGCGTTCACTGGCGAAGCGTCGGTTCATCGAGGCCGCGATCCAGTCGATGCCACGCATCACAGCCGGATCCGCGCTGTAATTGAACGGATCGCGGAATGGCGGCGTGAACAGGATCGTGCCCTGCGGCGCGGACTGATGATGGTTGTAGACAATCTGCGGGCACCAGTCGGTGAAGAACACGCGGCTGACTGCGCGCGTCTCTTCCATGTTGCAGGCGTAGAAGTCGCGGTTGTTGTCGTGGCCGATGAAGCGCTGGTAGAGGATCGGAATGTCGATCGAGCCTGTCGCCGCGTAGGCGTTGGCGACCAGTTCCATGCCGTCGGGATTGACGGGGCAGGCAAGCAGCACCACTTCATCGAGAATGCGACGGACTTCGGCGTCGTTGCGCGATGCCATCTGCCAGACGAGTTCGATCACGTTCTGACCGGCGATCGACTCGTTCGAGTGCAGTCCTGCGTCGATCCAGACCACGGCGCGGCCCTGCTCCACCAGGTCCATGGCCTCTGCTTCCTCGACGCGAGCCCCGCACAACGTCGTCGAGATCGTGCGCAGTTCGTCGAGTCGCGCGTGGTTCTCCGGCGACGTGATCACCGCCATCGTCAGGCGACGGCCGTAGCTGGTCGTCCCGATGTCGACGAGTTTCACCCGATCGCTCGCAGCATCGACGGCTTCGAAGTAGCGAAGCAGGTTCGTGTGATTGCAGAGCTTGTAGTCAGCGCCAACTTCGTGGCCAAGGAACTGCAAGGGGCTCGGCAGTTGCGCGAATGCAGATGCACACCAGAGGACCAACGGCAGCGGCAAGACGAAGCGCGAGAGGGCGGGGGTCCGCATGGGCGCGGATCCTACCGGGGCGCGCGCGGCGGCCACGCGCTGCAATCGAGCCCGGCGTCAAGGCACGAGCACGAGCTTGCCCATCGCCGCGCGTGACTCGAGCAAGCGATGCGCCTCGCCGACTTCTGCAAGCGGCAATGCGCGATCGAGCACGGCGCGGAAGCGGCCCTGATCGAACATCCTCAAGATCGTCCGCAGGTCGCCCTTCTGTCCCATCGTGCTGCCGAGAATCGATAGGTTCTTGAAGAACACTTGGTGCAGCGACAACTGCACGGATCCGCCCGTGGTCGCGCCACAGGTCACGACGCGACCGCCGCGCGCGAGGCACTTCACCGAGGCGTCGAAGGTCGCCTGACCAACGTGCTCGAACACGACGTCGACGCCCGCCTTGCCAGTCAGGGCACGAACCTCGGTGGCAAAGTCCTTGGCCTTGTAGTCGATCACGTGATGCGCGCCGAGCGCGGCGACTCGCGCGCACTTCTCGGGACCACCGGCAGTCGCGATCACGCGAGCGCCGAGCGCATTTGCGATCTGCACCGCGGCGCTGCCGACTCCCGAGAGGCCGGCGTGCACGAGCACGGTTTCTCCGGCGCGCAACGCAGCGCGGCGAATGAGCATGTTCCACGCGGTCTGGAACACGAGGCAGATGCTGGCGCCTTCTTCCGCCGACAGCAGGCGAGGCTTGTTCGCGACGTTGGCCGCGGGCACGACCGCAAACTCCGCGCACAGCCCGTCGCAACTCTCGCCGAGGATGTGGAAGGAACGGCAGAGATTGTCCTGCCCGAGTTGGCACGCCTCGCAGACACCGCAAGAAACGCCAGGCAGCACGACGACGGCATCGCCTTCCTTGCAGTTGCTCACGCCATGGCCGATTGCGTCAACCACGCCGCAGCCGTCGCTGCTCGGCACTTGCGGCAGCGAGAACGTGTGCCCCGGCACACCGCGGCGCACCCAAGTGTCGAGGTGATTGAGCCCGATCGCCGCGAGCTTCACGCGGACTTGCCCCGGACCCGGAGTGGGAATCGGCCGCTCCTCGAGCCGCAGCTTGTCGAACCCGCCGTGCTCTCGCACGACGACGCAGCGCATGGACGTCATCGCTGCGCAGGCTACACAAGAAACGCGCGCGCCGGAAACGACGCGGGGCACGAGCGCCGTGCGCCCATGCCCCGCGTGCGATGCGAGCAGGAGTCCGTCCGCGACTCAGACGCCGCCGTCCTTGCCGCCGTCCTTGTCTTCTTCCTTGCCGCCATCCTCCTGCTCCTTCTGCTTTTGGATGCGCTCGATGTTCTTCTTGATCTCGACCAAGCGCTTGCCCATCTCGGTGTCCGGCGCCAGCTCACGCGCGGCATCGACGAGCTTGAGCGCGGCGGCGAAGTCCTGCTTGCTCTCGATCAGAACGATCGCGCGATAAAAGGTCGCCATCTGCTCGAGGTCCTTGCTGCCCTTCCACTTTTCCAGGGCAAGGACCATCTCCTTGTCGACTGCGTCCCAGTC
>SXGT01541090.1_pt1 | contig 13452 bp, 10 predicted proteins | sample 3176221 | NCBI WGS metagenome assembly SXGT01 (sample SAMN11356862, study PRJNA531348) | freshwater metagenome | isolation source: freshwater sample F1-120 | place: China: Fuxian Lake, Yuxi | collected 2017-12-25
CTGGCTGGCCGTCCCGATCCCGGCGTGATCGACCTGAATACCGCAAGTCTGTCCGAACTCCGCTCGTTTCCCGGCATCGGGCACCGGTACGCCGAGAAGATTTATCGAGCCCGGCCGTTCCGGGTCCGCGCCGAGCTGGTTGAACGCCAGATCATGCCGACGAACGTTTATGTCGCGATCAAGCATCACCTCTATGCCAGTCCGGCGCCGGCGGGCGCCAACCAGCCGCCCGCGGAAGCCCTCCCGGCCGGGATGCTCGACCTGAACCGGGCGGGCCGCGACGAAATCGCCGGGATTGCCGGGGTCGGGCACCAATTCGCCGACCGGATCGTTCGGGGGCGCCCCTATAAGTCCGAGTTTGAATTAGTGGGACGGCGGATTCTGCCGCTCACGACGTTCCACCGGATTCAAAGCATGGTCGGCGTCGGCCGTTAGGCGGGTTCCGGCCCTGAGATAGGGGGCCGGCACGGGTTACCTTCCAGTCATGAAGGTGACCCGTGGTGTTTTGATCCTGTCCCTGGGGCTTGCCGGCGTCCTGGCGGCCCAGGAATGCCGGCCGGCCCGGACCGCGTTGGTGCTGAGCGGTGGCGGGGCCAAAGGCCTAGCCCACATTGGCGTCCTCCACGTCTTGGACAGTCTCGGCGTCCGTCCGGACCTGATCGTCGGCACCAGCATGGGGGCCATTGTCGGGGCTCTTTATGCCAGCGGTTACACGGCCCGCCAGATCGACTCCCTGGCCCGGAGCCTGCCCATTTCCGAAGTGGTGAGCCGGTTTAGAACCCCGGCACCCCACCCTTGGGACGAGCGGGTCCCGCTCTTGTTCATGGTTCGCGGCCAACATGGCTTCGCGTTCCAGACCGGGGTGGTCGACGAAACCCAACCTAACGCCCGGCTCAACGCCGCCATGCTCCGCGGCAACCTGTTGGCCCGGGGCCGGTTCGACCGGCTCCCGATCCCGTTCCTGGCCGTGGCCACCGATCTCCGCGACCGCCGCACCGTGGTTCTGAGCGAAGGCGACCTGGCCCGTGCGGTCCGGGCCAGCAGCGCGATTCCGCTGATCTTCCCGCCGGTCGTCGTCGGCGAGGCGATCTTGGTCGATGGAGGCCTCTCGGCCAACATCCCGGTGCTTGAAGCCCGAGCCGCGGGTGCCGAGCGGGTCATCGTCTCCGATGTCACTGAGCACGCCGCCTCGGTGCTCGACGTCGAATCACCGCTCGCACTGGCCGATCAGCTGATCGGATTCCTGTTTCAACAACCGTTTGCGGCGGTTCGGTCGGGCGACGTGATGATCCGCCCTGAGGTCCAGGGATTCCGAAGCCTTGATTTCTCACCGGCAACCGTCGAAGCCATCCTCCGTCGGGGTCGCCTGGCGGCCGATACGACGGTGGCCCGGGCCCAGTGCCTCGAACCCGCGCCGCCGTTGATGACCCCTGCGGTGCCGGGCACGCTCTCCGCGTGGCGGGTCACCAATGGGTCGGCCACCGACAGTACGCTGGTGGCCCGGATGCTCCGGCTCGATCCCGGCGCTCCTCTCGTATCCACTCGGCTTCGCGAGCGGCTGATCGGATTGGCCGAGGCCGAAGCGCTGCGAGGCGTCTGGCTCAACCCGACCGGGACCGCCGATTCCGTTTCGTTCGACATCGAACCGATCCGCTCACCCAGTACCGTTGGCGGCGCCGGGGCGGCCTACGATCACGAGTTGGGGCTTCGCGCCTGGGCCGGCCTGTTCGACCGGAGAATGTTCGGCACGACGCTCGAGGGAAGCGGGCTCTTGTCCGTCGGCCGATTCCAGCAGGAGCTCTACGCCTCGGCGCTCTGGCACTTCGACGCCGGATGGTCCCGGCTCACTCCGATCGTCACCGCCCGGCTCCGGACCGAGAATCTGAGGCAGTTCCGGGCCAGCGGCGTCGAGGCGCCGCTCATTGGAACCAGCGAAGCCCACCTGAAAGCGGCGGTCGAGTTTCGGATCGATGAGTCGTGGCGCGTCAAACTCGGCGCCGACGGATTGGCTTGGGGCGGGGAGGCCGTCCGCGGCAAAGCCGGGTTCGGCGGCTCCGCCCGGTTTGAACGGAACGCAAGGTCCGGCCCCCAGCTCGTGGCCGAGACGATTGTCACCAGCGGGTTCCAATCGGCCGGCCTGGCCGCGGACTGGCCGTTCGTTCACCGAGGTTTCCGGATCCTCCCCAAACTGCGTTTCGGCTATGGCGACACCGACCTCCCCCGTCAGCGGACCTGGGTCCTCGGCGGCGACGAAGGGTTCCCCGGGATCCACCTCGGTGAGATGCGCGGCTCCCGCGAAACCTTCGCCTCCCTCCGGGCCAGTCGCCCCATCAAGGGCCCACTCGAGCTCCGCCTCACCCTGGCCGCCGGCCGGGCCTGGTCCCAGAGAACCCCCTCGCCAGACTGGCTCACCGGCGCCCGCCTCGGTCTCGGGGCCGACACCCCAGCCGGCCCGATCGACATCGCCTACGGCCTCACCACCTCCGGCCGCCACGGCCTCTACCTCCGCCTCGGCCAATGGTTCTAGTCGAGTGCCGAGTGCCGAGTGCCGAGAGTACCTTTCCCCCCATGTCCCCCCAAGACTTCCTCGGCCGAGTCGTCCTGGTTACGGGCGCCGCGCGCGGACTCGGCCGAGCCGCGGCCGTTCGGTTCCTCGAGCGGGGCGCCTCGGTGGCCGTCAACGTTCGCGATCGGCCCCGAGCGGAGGCGATCGCCGCCGAGTTGGGCGACCGGGCCTTCGCGGCCCCCGGCGACATCACCGCCGACGGAGTTCCTGAGGAACTGGTCGGCCGGGTCGTTGCCCGGTTCGGCCGACTCGACATCCTCGTCAATAATGCCGCGCTGGCCCTGGGCACCCGGCTTGAGGATCTGACCGCCGAGGAGTGGCGGCGGACCCTGGAGGTGAACCTGACGGCGCCGTTCGTGCTGACCCGGGCCGTGCTCCCCGTCATGAAGGGTCAGGGGTACGGCCGGATCGTCAATGTATCGTCCACCGCGGGCCGGATGGTCAGCACTCTCGGCGGATCGCACTACACCGCCTCCAAGGCCGGCTTGCTTGGATTGACGCGGGCCACCGCGAAAGAGCTGGGCCGGTTCGGTATTACGGTCAATGCGGTGTGTCCCGGCATGATCGATACCGAGCTGACCCGCGAACACGCGACCCCGGAGCGCCTCGCCGAGTACGCGCTCCGGTATCCGGTGCCTCGGCTCGGGACGGCCGCCGAAGTGGCGGATTTGATTTGTTTTGCCGCGTCGGAGGCGGCCGGTTACATGACCGGGGCCTCGCTCGATATCAACGGTGGCGACCTGATGATGTAGGAGGTGACCGAGATGTCTGCTGACCTGACCCCCCGGCTCGACCTGCTATCCGGCGAAGGGGCGTTGGATGTGTTTCGCCGAGCCACGGAAATCGAGCGGACCGGCCGATCGGTCGTGCACCTCGAACTCGGTGCCCCAGATATCCCGGCGCCGCCCCATGTGACCGACGCGGCAATTGCGGCGCTCCGCGCCGGTGACGCCCGCTATGTCGCGCCCACCGGCATTCCAGAACTCCGCGAGGCCATCGCCGCCGACCTCGCATCCCGAGGGGTTCGGCTCGATCCCGATCAGGTCATCGTAACGCCGAGTGCCAAATCGGCCGTGTTCTACTCGATGCTGGCCACCGCCGGCGCCGGCGATGAGGTGCTGGTGCCCGATCCGGGTTTCCCGATCTATCCGTCGGTGGCCCGGTTCGTCGGCGCGACGCCGGTCGGGTACGGCGTTGACGCCGACAACGCCCCGGACGTTGATGATATCGAGGCCCGGATTTCTCCTCGAAGCCGCGTGCTGGTGCTCAACTCACCCAACAACCCGACCGGCGGCGCCCTCACCACCGCGGCCACCGAACGGCTTGCCGGCTTGGTGGAACGGCATGGCCTGACCGTGGTGTCCGACGACATCTACTCCCGCTTGGTATACCAGGGCGGGCGAGCGGCGTGCCTGGCCGCGTACGAGGGTGCCCGCGACCGGACCATCGTCGTTGATGGTTTTTCGAAGACCTAGGCGATGACCGGGTACCGGCTGGGCTATATGGCGGTACCGAAGCCCTGGGTGCCGCGACTCACGACTCTTGCGATCAACGGCTTCACCTGTGTCGCCCCGTTCATCCAGCGAGCGGGGGTGGCCGCGCTGACCGGCCCGCAAGACAGCGTGGCCGCCCAAGTGGCCGTCTATCGGGCCCGGCGCGATCTGCTGGTAGCCGGACTCAACGCGATCGACGGTGTGCGCTGCCCCGTCCCGGCCGGGGCTTTCTACGTGTTTCCGGATTTTTCCGAGCTGCTGGCCCGCCACCAGATGCGATCCCGCGACCTGGCTGCCCATCTGCTCGAACGCCACGGGGTTGCTACGATCGACGGCCTGGCCTTTGGCGCGCGGGGCGAAGGGCGGCTCCGGTTGTCGTTCGCGTCGGCCAGCTCCGATCTCGAGTCCGCCATGGAACGAATCCGGGAGGGAGTCGCCCGGTTGGAGGCCCCATGTACGACCTGATCGGGTTCGACGCCGACGATACGCTCTGGCACAACGAGCCGCTCTTCGTCGCGACCCAAGCCCAGTTTCGGCATTTGCTGTTGCCCTACCACGATGGCGACTGGATCGATCAGCGGCTCCAGGCCACCGAAATCAAGAACCTCAAACACTTCGGGTATGGCACGAAGGGCTTCGTGCTTTCGATGATCGAGACGGCCATCGAGTTGACGGAGGGTCGGATTTCCGGAGCCGAGATCCAACAGATCATGGGCTGGGGGTATGAAATGCTCGGCGCCCCGGTCCAGCTGCTTGACGGGGTCCGGGAAACGATCGAGTTCTTGGCCAGCGGCTGCCGCCTGGTTCTGCTGACAAAGGGCGATCTTTTCGACCAGGAAGGCAAGCTGGCCCGCTCCGGGCTCGGCCCTTATTTCGACGCCGTCGAAGTCGTGGCTGACAAGTCCGCCGCAACCTATCGGGCGATCCTGGCGCGGCATGGTGTGCGCCCTGAGCGCTTCCTGATGATCGGCAACTCCCTCCGCTCCGATGTACTCCCCGTCCTCGAAGTCGGCGCCACCGCCATCCACGTTCCCTACGCCACGACCTGGCACCACGAAGAAGTCCCGGCCGAGTCGCTCGTCGGCCTCGACTTCGTCCAACTCCAAACCATCCGCGAAGTCGCCCCCTGGGTCTGGTCCCGCCGCGCCTAGCGCCGAGTGCCGAGCGCCGAGCGCCGGGTGCCGGGCCCGGAGTGCCGAGTGCCGAGCCCCTAAAACGGGCTCGTTTGGGCCGGCGCGGCCTCCTGCTCCCCTAGCGGCAGGTCCACCCACCGCCGGTCCCGGTGGGACAGCGCGACCGCGTTGATGATCTCCTGCACCCGGGCGCTCTGGGCGAAGTTCCCCTGATTCTCCGCCGTTCCTGACCGGATTTCCTGGCAGAAATTGTGGACCAGGTTGCCATAGAACGCGGTGCTCCAGGGATCGTCGGTCCGGAAGCCGGGCGGAAAGTACTGGGCCGGGATCGCTTGTTCGACGAACTCGACCCGCTCGGCTGTGGCCGTGTGGATCGTCTGGATCACCCCGAATTCCTCGACCAACCGAACCTTGATTGCCCCCTTCGAACCGAAGATCCGCGCCTCGATGCCCGGATAGTTGCCGACCGTGACGTAACTCGATTGCATCGAATACAAGGCGCCGTTCGCCGCCTCGGCCATGAACATGTCGGCGTCGTCGATGTTGATCGGTTCGCGGGCGGTGTCGAGATTGGTCCGGCGGCGGAGTTTCACCATGTTGGCCAGAATCCCGACCACCTGGGTCAGGTCGCTCCCGATCATTTCGAGCCCAATATCGATGGTCGGTGCCCCGTAGCCCTCCAACGAAGACACCGTGATGGCCTCCCGTCGCGGGTCGATACCCCACGGCGCCTCCCCGACCGGCTTGGTCTTGTGGATTCGCTTGTCCATCGGGTTGTCGGGGTCGAGCCACTGCGAGTTCTGTTCGTAGCCGTTGAAGATGTAGGGGTCGCCGACGAAGCCCTGGCGGATCAGGTCGAACGCGTACATCACGGCCGGGGCATATCGGAACGTGAGCCCGACCTTGGTCTTGAGTCCTTTCGAGTCCGCCAGCCGGTGGGCGCGCCAGACGTCCCGATAGTCGTGGCAGACCGGCTTCTCGACCAGGCAGTGCTTCCCGGCTTCGAGGACCTCGAACACCAGGTCTTGATGGTCGCCCCGGGTGACGATGTCGATCACGTCGATGTCGGGACGGGAGAGGATCGAGCGGTAGTCGGTGACCACCTCGGGCACCCCGAACTCCCGGGCCCGCCGCTCGGCCAGGTCGCGGTCGAGGTCGGCGATGACCACGAGTTCCGACAACGGCGAGCGCTGGAAGCCGGGCAGATGAGCGGACGCCGACCACCGGCCCGCACCGATGACGGCAACGCGAAGAGGGGGTGTCATCGGCCGGCCGCGACGGGTGAGGGCGGACTGAGTGTCTCTACGGCCGAGCGCCGAGCGCCGAGTCCCGCGTGCCCAGCACTATTTGCCGGCGGCCGAGCCAGAGCCCAACCAAAAGCCAGAGGCCGGCGAGCGGAGCCGCCACCAACGCCACGCCGGCCATCCCGAGGCCCAGGGAGGCAAGCACCGGATCCGCCCAAGCACCGATCTGATCGCCGAGCCGGTAGACGAAGGTGTCGATGAACGACTTGGCCTTGTACTTGTCCTCGCGGCTCACGACCGTGTAGAGCACCTCGCGGGACGGCCGCGCCACGGCGAAGTTGCCGGCCCGCCGCAGCACGAGGAACCCGATCAAAACCGCCACCGTCGGCACCAACGCCACGCCGAGGAATCCGGCAACCGAAATGGCCGGCACGATGGTCAACATGGCCGCCACGCCCAAGCGCTTCATCAGGCGCCCGGTCAGCAGGGTCTGCACCAGGACGGTCAGGATGTTCACCGCCAAGTCGATCTTGGCAAACAAGGCAGTTCGGGCCTCGCGGTCCTGGTAGGCGCCCTCGACGATGTGGGCCTGTTGGAAGTACAAGAAGGTCGAGCCAATGGTGTAGAGCAGCATGTATCCGCAGATCCCAAGCAGGTAGGGCGACTTGAACACATGGCTGATCCCGTCCCAGATCCCCCCGCCAATCACCGTTTCGTCCGGAACCGCCGCCCGCCCCTCGGCGCCGTCGCGGAAGAGCTTGGCCAGCCGGCCAACGCACTGGACCGCGAGCTCAAGCAGCGCGGCCGAGATCAACAACAGACCTGCGGTGCCGACCACGCTCACCAGCGTCGCGGTAATGGCCGCCCCGACGATACTGCCGAGGGTGCCGCCGACACCGATGAAGCCGAACAAGCGCTTGCTCTGTTCCGAGCGAAACGCATCCGCCATGAAACCCCAGAACACCGACACCACGAAGAGGTTGAAGACGCTGGTCCAGATATAGAACGCCCGGCCGACCCAGACTTGTTGCGAGTCCGGGAGCATCGTAAACAGGCCGTAGAACACCAGGAGGTTGACCAGAAAGAACCGGTAGGCAATCGGGACGAACTTCTTCCGGGGAAGCCGGGCCACCAGGGCCGCGAACGACGGGCTAACCACCAGCATGGCGATCATGGTACCGGTGAACAACCACGGTAGGTTCCGAATCCCGCCGGCCACGCCCGCCTCATCCCGGATCGGACGGAGGATGAAATAACTCGCCAGGATGCAGAAGAAATAGGCCGAAGCCCACAGGACCGGGGCCAACTCGCCGGGCTTGGCGTCGATCAGCCGGCCGAGCAGGCTGGGATTCTCTTGGGTTTTCGGGGCGGTCATCGCGGCCGTTTTCAGGTTGATGGGTAAGAGAGTATACGTCAAATACGAGTGGAAGGTGAGCCGGGGTTCACCTTCCGGAACCCGTCGCCGAGGAAGTTGACCGACAGGATCACTACCAGGATCGCGGCCCCCGGAAAAATCGTGAGCCACGGTTTCGACGCCATCGTGGCTTGGGCGTCCATCAGCATGTTGCCCCAGGTGGGGGTCGGTGGCTGGACCCCGAGCCCGAGGAAGCTGAGCGACGATTCCACCATGATCGCGTTCCCGACGCCCAGGGTGGCGCCGACGATCAGCGAACCCATCGCGTGGGGCAGCAGATGGCGGCCGATCAGCCGGAGGTTCGAAGCCCCGAGACTCCGTGCCGCCTCGAGAAACGGCATCTCCTTGACGGTGAGGATCTCGGCGCGGACGACCCGGGCCGTCGCCATCCAACTCAACCCCGCGATGATCAGGACCATCGAGGCGGCCGCCGCGTTGAAATAGGCCGACAGGACGATCAGCAGCGGCAGCGAGGGGATGGCATAGGCCACATCCGTAAGGCGCATCAGCACGTTGTCGATGCCTCGACCGTAGAAGCCGGCCGCGGCCCCGACCACCGCGCCGATCATCGTCCCAAGGACCGCTGCGACCAAGCCGATCAGGATCGAGATCCGGCCGCCGAATAGCATCCGCGAGAACACGTCGCGACCGAGGTCGTCGGTACCCATCCAATGCCGGGCACTCGGCGCCTCCTTGAGGTGGGCCAGGTCGATGGCGTCAGCGGCGTAGGGCGCGATGACCGGCGCCGCGAGACACGCCCCCGCGATCACGGCAAACCCGAGCCCGGCAGCCATCGCCCGGCCCCTACTCATAGCGGATCCGGGGGTCGAGCAGGCCGTACAGCAGGTCGGCCACCAGATTGAAGAGAATGACCGTGGCCGCTCCCATCAGGAGAATGCCCATCAGGAGCGGGTAGTCCCGAGCGAACATGGCCTGGACGAAGAGCCGCCCGATGCCGGGCCAGGCAAAGACGGTTTCCGTGATGACCGCGCCGGAGAAGAGATCCGCCAAGTTCAACGCCATGATCGAGACCACCGGGACCAGGCCGTTGCGGACCGTGTGGACCCGTTCCACTCGGGCCTCGGTGAGGCCCTTGGCCCGAGCGGTCCGAACGAACGGCGCTCCCGCCAAGCCCAGGAGGGTCGAGCGGAAATAGCGGGACCACCCGGCGATGTACCGAGTCGAAAGCACCAAGCCGGGCAAGATCAGGTGTTTGAGGTGATCGCCGAAGGAACTGGCGCCGATGGTACCGGTGCCGGCGACCGGGAGCCAGCCGAGTCGCACTGAAAAAATCAGCTGAAGGATGAGGCCGAACCAGAACACCGGCATGGCCAAGCCGAGGAACGAGCCGCCGGTGCCAACGGTATCCAAGAACCCGCCGGGCTTCCGGGAGCTCACCAGACCGAGCGGGAGCGCGATCAGGGCCGCGAAAGCAAAGGCCACCCCCATCAACTCGAGCGTGGCGGGGAGCCGTTCGGCAATCAAGGCCGAAACCGGGCGGCTGGTTGAGAACGAGGTACCGAGGTCGCCCCGGACCGTGGCGCGGAGCCAATTGAAGTACTGCACGGAGACCGGCTGATCGACCCGGAGCCGCCGGCGGAAGCTCTCGATGACCGCCGGGTCGACGAACCTGCCGGCGGCCAGCAGGCTTCCTTCGGGGCCACCGGGCGCCGCTTGAATGACCCCGAATATGACGATCGAGACGCCGAAGAGGAGCGGCACCACCTGGAGCAACCGGCGCCGGAGGTATCCCGACATCAGGGCGCGAGGGTCCAGTCGTACAGGTTCCAGAAGCTCCCGAAATTGGTGCCGCTGCCCCGGTAGTTGCCGACTTTGCTGCTCACCAGCTCCGGAATCACGTTGTAGTAGAGCGGCAGGGTCCGCGCCGACTGAGCGAGGTAGACCTGGACCGAGTCGAGGTCGCGCTTCCGGTCGGGAAACGACAGGGTCCGGTCGGACCGCTTGAGTAGTGGATCGAGCGCCGGATCGCAGAACCCCGTCATGTTGTTGGCCCCGTCGCAGGCGTAGAGTCCGGTCAAGCTCGGGTCGGCGGGCAGGAACCAGGCGCTCACCACCGCGTCCCACCGACTGCTCCGCCAGCGTTCGGTCCAGGCGGCGCTTTCGAGGGTTTCGAACTTGACCTCGACGCCGACGGCCTTGAGTTCCGCCTGGATGACTTGGGCCACGGCGATGCGGTCGGTCGCACCGGCCCGGCTGAGGATCGTGAAGGAAAACCGGAGACCGTCTTTCACCCGGACGGCGTCACTCCCCATGACCCAACCGGCTTGGTCAAGCAACCGGCCAGCCTCACTTGGGTCGACTCGGTGGGCCGGCACGGCCGGATTGTAGAACCGGCTGTTGGTGTTGATCGGGCTGTTGGCGACCGGAACGGTGCCTTCCATCAACTGGGCGGCGATGGCGTTCTTGTCGATGACCTGAAACAGGGCGCGGCGGACGTTCGGGTCGGTGAACAGGGCCTTCCCGGTTGGTGTCCTCACCGACAGGTCGAGGTGCATCACCGAGTTCGACGGGATCAAGTGGTCCCGGTAACCTGCTAACTCCGCCACGTCCTTTACTTGGGTCGGGAGAATTCGGCCGAAGTGGTACTGGCCCGATTTGAGTGCGTTGAGGCGGGTATTGGCGTCGGGAATGAACGCCCACACGATCTCGTCGATTTTCGGGTAGTCCCGGCCCCGCCAGTAGTTGTCGTTCCGCACCACGCGGATGTATTCGCCCGCCTTCCACTCGGCGAACTTGAACGGTCCGGTGCCGATCGTCTGCGAGCCGCGGTTGTAGGGCTCAAATTGGACGATCTGCTCGGCGGTCATCCCGCCGAGGATGTGTTCGGGCAGGATGGCCTCGAACAGGCCGTCGTAGTAGGCGTACTCGCCGTCCCACCGGAACACCACCGTGGTGTCGTTCGGGGCTTGGCAGTCCTTGATGCCGAGGTACTGCTCGCGGTTGTAGGTCTCGGAGGCCGGGTTGGTGACGAACCGCCAGGTGAAGCAGACGTCCTTGCTCGTGAACGGCTTGCCGTCGTGCCATGTCACGTTGGCGTGAAGGGGCCAAGTCATGTCGAGGGTGCCGTCCCGATTGGCCTTGATCAGGCCGTTGTCCTTGGTCGGAATGGTTTTGGCCAACACCGGCACGAACTGGTTGTGTTCGTCGGTGGTGACGAGGCCCTCGATCATGCTGAAGCTGATGTCGACCAGGTTCTGACTGGTGAAGGGGTTGAGGAGGTCGATCTCCCGCTCGTAGGCCACTCGGAGGATCTTCTTGCCGTCACTCCCCGGGTTGCCTGGCGCCCCGCAGCCAATCGCGAGGGCGACCGCTCCAGCCAAGGCGGCACGCCGCTTCACGAAAACATCCCGGCCGACGGATTCGAATGCATCCGGCCGTAGAGGAATGCCAGAAACTCGGCCCGGCGGGCAGGGGGGACCCGGTTCCAGGCGGCGGCCACGGTCGGCTCGCCCCACCAATAAGACCAGATCAGCACCGCCCGGGCTGGGGCCGCGATGAAGCTCATGCGATTAGCGATCCAGCCCTCGCCTCCGGTCAGCGCCACGCTCCGAAGCCAATCAGTAACGGCTTCAGCAGATTCGCCTAACGAGTGGAGGCGCCACGCCGCGACGGTCCCGATCCCGGAACGGTAGCGCGTCATCAGGGACTGGAGGCGGTCGTCGTCGCCGTCGAGCCACCCGAGCATGGCCATCCCATGGTCGGCGATCCCTTCGAACACCGACGAACTGGCGGTATTGACCACCGAGAGGAGTCCGTCCGCCGTCGCCGTGCCGTCGAGATAGCCTTGATGGCGGAGTTTGAACTGGACGTAATGGCCCGGGTAGCCCTCATGAACCGCCAGATGCTTGAGACCCGGCTTTGTCAGGACCGGATCGGTGTTGATCTCGACTTGGCGGTGGAGATAGTTGCAGCGAGCGTTGAAGGCCGCGCCCGATACGGCGACGATCTTCATGCCGTCGGATTTAGGCGCCGGAATCGGGAACAGGCGTTCCTCGGTCCGGTCCCAAGCTTCCGACATCAACTCCGTGAGCACCGCCGGCACGTCGGTGGCCGGTACCCGGTGGCGCTCTTCCCAGGCGGAGCATTGGGCCGCGAGGTCGCCCTGATATCCGAGGTGGGTCAGCAACGTACGCATCTCGGCCCTGAGCCGGTCGAGTTCGACCTCGGTGGCCGGCGCGGGCGGGACGTGGAGGAAATCGGCGAGTTGGGCCGTGAAGGGCAAGGCCGAGCTCCGCCAGGTGATGAAGGCTAGGGTCGAGTGGCAGACCTGGTCGTAGTAGACCCGGCGGTCGGCTTCGGGCAGGCCGCCAGCCCGGGCTCGGAGGTCGGTGAACCGTCGCCGCGCATCCTCGTACGAGTCGAACGGTGCGGGCTGGAACTCGCCCGCCTCGTCGAGGTTCAGCACCGCCAACCCGTCCTCGTCGCCGCTCTCCCGCCGATAGAACCGGTCTACGCCGAGCAATGCCGTGGTCAGGTCGCGGCCAAACCGCAGGGTCTCGCTACTGAGCGGCATCGGCTCGCTGCATCATATCGGTGGCGATCAGGGTGACGGGAATCGAACCGTAGGCCAGAAATTGGTCGTGAAACGTTCGGAGATTGAATGCTGAGCCGAGCCGGGCGGACAGGGCGCGCCGGAGCCCGTGGATCTCGTCCCGGCCGGTCAGATACACCACCGCCCCGCCTGGAAACATGCTGTTCTTGACCGCTTCGCCCATGGCGGCGCCGGCCGGCATGCCGGCCTCGCGTTGATAATACTCGGCTGCCTCGTCGAGGGTAAACTGCCCTTGGTGGAGCCGGACGTCGACCACGGCCCGGGCGCACATCCGGCACCGGGTCGCCGCCTCGTCGTATTGCTCGGCCGGGGTCAGGAATCCGATTTCGCCCATGAGGTCTGTCGCATAGCAGGCCCAGCCCTCGGCCATGGTGCCGCCACACGCCATGGCAATGCGCGAAGCACAGTCCACCGCCGCGATCCTCCCGACCGCGGACGGAGCCCGCGCCGCATGCCAATTTTGAACGTGATGGCCGATCCCGCCATGATGGACCACGTGATTCAATTTGATGGCGCTTTCGCTGGGGAGCTCCGGCGGCACCAAGTACTCGTGGACCGCCGGCCGGTTGAAGGCCGCCGGGGACCGGTAGTACAAGAAGTAGAGGTCGGGAGCCGCGGCCCAGGCCCAAGCCGGCCGGTCCACGTACCGAATCGGAAACTCGGGCCAGGTGAGCAACTGATGAGACTCGGCGAGCCCTCGGACTTCTTCCCACAGTTCCTGATACCGGGTTGGCCTGGAGGCGGACTCGGCCTCCGGTGGTGCCATCCGAGCCAACGCCGCCTTGGCCACCTCGAGTTCTGCTTCGGCGTAGGCCCCGAGCTCGTTGGCCGACATCGTGAGACAGTGGGCTTCGTGCAGATTCAGCGCCAGCAACTCGGGTCCGGCGGCGCAGTCCCTGACGGGCCGGGCTCGGAGTTCGGTCTCGAGATAGTGCCGAAAATCGGAAACCGCGGCCAGCGCCTTGGTCGCAGCCGGGGCCAAGACGGTCGAGGCCGGCTCGGGAAGTCGGGCGATGCCGTCGGTCAACA
>SXGT01617563.1_pt1 | contig 13451 bp, 12 predicted proteins | sample 3176221 | NCBI WGS metagenome assembly SXGT01 (sample SAMN11356862, study PRJNA531348) | freshwater metagenome | isolation source: freshwater sample F1-120 | place: China: Fuxian Lake, Yuxi | collected 2017-12-25
CCAGTGCCGGGTCGCGTTCGATTTCAAGACACGGGACGGCTACTCCCGGTGTATACGCCAAGCTAAGATCGCGCTGGGTCAGGCACGGTTTGGTGGGAGTTACGGCGATTTTGCCCGGCGGGAACGAAGAGTGGTATTCAAGAGCGTCTTCCTTACGGATCTTCATGCTATGAAGCCGTTGCACGGCATTGGCCATGGCAGCGGCTGTGGCAAGGCGGGCTGGCCCGGCAATGCGCGGCGCCGGGTAGCGTCAATTCACCCAGACACGGCTCAGACTACTTCTTCCGGTTGAACCACCACACGACGTCCGGCCTGGCGCCGGAGAGCAGATCCCCCGTCCGCGTCACGTTCAGGATGTGATGACTATGGCCCGACACCACAAAGCCCAGCATCTTTCCGGTCTTCCGGTCGATCTGCATGTGCCAGCCGTCCGCCCCGGTTGGCTCACCGCGAAGCTGGGTGCCGATCCACAGTTCTCCGTTTCGGAAGGTCACAGTGGTGACCATGCCGAGATTGGCCCACTCGCCAAGGTATTTCCCGCTGAGGTCGAATCGCTGCAACCGCCCGTTGCGGCGGTCCGCCACGTAGAGGATGCCGGCGTCGTCCACGGCAATGCCGTGGGGCTGGTCGAACTGCCCCGGACCCTTTCCCGCGCTTCCCCACTGCCTGACGCGCTCGCCACTGGAAGTGTACTCAAGGATGCGTGCATTTCCGTATCCATCTGAAATGAAAAGACGGCCGTTCGGTCCGAAGGCGATGTCGGTTGTGCCGTTCGTCGGGCCACGGCCCGCGGGTTGCTCGCCAACGGAAATCTCCATGAGTTTTTCACCTTGGGGCGTGAACTTTAGCACCATCGAACTCCCCGAGTCCACGGTCCAGATGTTGCCCTCAGCGTCGACGCGGATGCTGTGCGGAATCTTGTACATCCCCTTGCCCCATGACCGTAGGATACTTCCGCCGCGTTCGAGCGCGAGGACCGGATCAGCCTTCTCGCCGCGCTGCAACACGTAGAGCGTGCCGCTGGCGTCCATCGTGACGGCCGAGGGGTAGCCGATTTCCCAACCGGGGGCCGGGGCCTGGATCGCGACCCGGGTTCTCTCAAAAGCCAGTCTGGGCGCGCGTTCCACCAGCGCGCGCAGAGACGCGTCGTCCTGTGCCGGAAGAGTCAGCGGTAGCACGCACATAAGGAACAGGAGCAAACGGTTTCGCGGCATGCCAAATTGTACGATAAATTGGTGCTCAAACAGGAGCTGGGTATCGAAGTGAACGCAGACGACTTCCGCCGGATCGCCCTCAGTTTCGAAGGCGTTGAAGAGAGTTCGCACATGGGATCGCCCGACTTCCGGGTGGGCGGCAGAATCTTCGCGACGCTCGCCTCGCAAAAGCAGGGCTACGGAAACCTGATGCTCACGCCTGAGCAGCAGGCGGCATTCGTGGAGGAATTACCCGAGGTATTCGTCCCCATCGCGGGCGGATGGGGACGAATGGGAGCGACCCATATCCGGTTGGCCGCGGCCAATGAGGATCTGTTGACCAGCGCGTTGCGAACCGCGTGGAAGTTGAGGATCGAAAAGAGCGGGAAGGCGGGCGCGAAGCGTCGCCGGGCAGCCACTTAAATCCGCTCTTCAGGACACGTCGGGAAATCTCCGGCGCCTTTCCGCCTCTCGCTCCACCAGTTCAGGCAGTTCGTAGCCGGCACGAAGTCTCAGACCGCCAACGAGCGCGACGGCAAGGGCGCCCTCGGCATCAACCAGGCGGCAAGATCGAAGAGATGCACGGCAAGTCTACCTGGGAGAGCCCCGGTTTCGAGCAGACCGGCGAACATTTTGTGGCGGGTATTCCCTGGAGCAATGCCAAGGCATTTGCAACTGGCTGAGCAGGAAGGAAAGAAGATCTACCCCATGGCGACGGAAGCCGAATGGGAATATGCAAGTCACGCCGGCGCGACGACCGGCTATGCGTTTGGCGGCAACCGCAGCGGAAATATTCAGGCCTTAAATTTACCAGGAGAAAACGAACATGCTTCAATGGGGCCGCGATGAATTCATCGCGGAAATAGTGATACTCGAACTATTCTATTATCAAGGACCTCTGAACAGATCTGCGAGCAGTTCTGCGATTCAGTATACACTTCGGCGAGTTAGCCGGTCCCCTCTGTTCCCAACTGCCATCGCATCACAGCCTTCGAAGCCGCGAGCACCTCCTGGCTTTCGCGAACCACCTCGCCGCTCGCGTCACCGCGTCACAAACACCGGATACTCGTTGATCTCCCCTTCAATGTACCGGGCGAGCAGTCTCGTCTGGATCTCAAGCATCCTCCGATAGCTTACCCGGTAATCGAAAAGCGGATGAGTGGCCAAGGAGTCCATTCTCATCTCGTACGCCCGAAAGAAGCCCTTCCGTCCCGACGCCGTCAAAGCCACGGCTGGACCCGCTTGCACGAAATCGCTCGCCGTCACCATCCGCATGTTGATCGCGCTCAGTACAGCCGAATCCGCGATCAGCGGACGGAACGGCTCCATCAGATCCAACGCCAACGCGGGCCGGCCATGCCTCGGCTGATGATAAAAACCCAGCATCGGATCGAACCCCACCGCGTAGCACGCAATCGTCAAGTCCTTCGCGAGCACGCTATAGGCGAGCGAAAGCAGCGCGTTGACCGGGTCGCGCGGCGGCCGGCGGTTGCGGCCTTCGAAGTCGAAGCGAAAAGCCTCCATCGCATCCCCGGACTCCTCATCCGCCTTGATCATGCCGGCGAACGCGCCGAAATACAGGCGCGCCGCATTGCCTTCAATCCCCAGCAACTGCTCCAGCGACGAGGCCCGCTCAGCCAGATCGATCATGTGTTTCAGCGACCGCAGCGTTTCCCCCGGCGGTTCCACGTGATTTCTTTGCAGCATCACGCGCTGATTGCGAATCTTCCCCGCGACCAGCCAGCGCGCGAGCGACCGGGCGCACCACTCGCGGTCCGCCATCAGGTATTGCTTCTTTCGCAGGAACACGTTTTTCGTGTTCATCCCCTGAGTGGTGCCGTAATACCAGCCGCCCATCGAAAAATAGCAAATCGGCACTCCCGCTTCGCACAAGGTTTGCGTAGCCTGCGTCGAGATCTGCACGTTGCCCATGACGTTCACCTGACAGATCTCGCCTATGCGCGCTTCCTGCTCCACCTTGTCCTTGATCTTCATTTGCAGGACTTCACCCGACTTGCCGACGCGCATCCCCTGCGTGTTCAAGTAGACCGGCCGGGACGTCTCGCGGGGCGCCACCATACGGCGGATCTCCACGCCACCCGCTTTCGCAACGGGCTTGCGCGGCGTGACGCCCGGCGGAAACAAGTCGAGCTGCGGTGTTTCCCGGCGCGACTCGCGATCTTCCAGGAAGCGCGTCTCATCCGGCAGGCAAATGCCAACCATCGAACACCCAGGGCATTTCGGCGAGTCTTCAAGCGGGGGCGGAATCTCTCCCGCCGTTCCAACCTCCCACGCTTCCGCGATGGCCTGTTCGGTCTCGGCGATCAGGGCGTCGTCGAAGGCGACGCGCACGCGTTGCTTCGTCGTCAGGTAGTAGACGATCCCCTCTTCGCTGCGGTAGCCGTTCTCCCGCAACACCAGGCCCTGAACGGCAAGCTGGGCGCGATCGGCGGGCCACAATTCCAACCCGTGTTCCCCTTCGCGGGGCTTGCCATGCTTGTAATCGACCGGCGTAAAGACGCCACCGACGCCCTCCAGGATGTCGAGTTTGGCGATCACGCGCAGACGCTCGCTTGACAGCGTAATGGAGCGCGAGTGGATGCGTTCGAGCGCGGCCTCATCGTCCGGAGCCGGCGTGGCTGATGGACCGGCGTCGGCGCGGCGGTGCTGAATCTTGCCCTCGACGGTGTCGGCGCTCTCGCGAAACAGGCCTTCGACCCATTCGTAGTAGAAGAGGCGGGGGCAGTAGACGAACTCGTTCACCATGCGCGCCGGGAGATAGTCGGGCAGGCGGCGGGCGGGTTCGGAAGGCTGAAGAATCGGAAGGGAGGCCATGGCGTTGGGAGTCCTCTCAAGGCGTGTCCGCTAGACGATGATGCAGGGGGAATCGATCGAGGTGTAGGGCTGGCCGAGGGCGGTGATGACGCGGTCGCCGCGTCCGGCGGCTGGGCCCAGATTGACGAACAGCACTTGGTCCTTTGCGTGATTGATAATTTGCGACAGGTCACTCCGGCAGCGCGCGAGATCGGTGGGCGTTAGCTGACATTCGAAGACGGAGAATTGGAGATGGTCGCCGTAGTTGCGCATGGTCTTGAAGACCTTGCGCAGGCGCTTGTCGTCGGCGATGTCGTAGCAGACCAGATAGGAGGCGCGCATAGCATCAGGCCGCCCCACTCGCGCCGGCAGCAAGTTCCGCGGCCCGGAAATTCGAGAGGTACTTATTGGGCTTGAACTTTCCGCTGCGATACACCGCCGTCACTCCGCGGGCTTCTAGTTCCGCTGCGGGTATTGCATCTTTCACGAGACCCTCCCAGGCAAGCAGTGATCGCAGCGTCTCGTGTGAAATCGCAGGCCGCCACACCGGCCAGCAGAAGGTATACTCCCGCCGATCACGCCGGAAGGCCTGGACCTGCAGCGCCCCCCGCGGTCCCGCGAAGCACGGGAACAGTGGCAAGCTCTCGAACGCAAGCCAGACCGCTGCTCGAACTCCGGCATTCGCCATCGACGTCGGCGCTTTATACGTGAACGCGCCGAGTTTCATCGTCGAAGGGTCCCATCCGAGCGAGTGTTGATCGTCTTCGTATCTCCAGGGACCGAATAGAGCTTCCCGATAGGAGTCCACCGCGCTCTTGGCATTCCTGCCCACCTTGTCCTCGCTCAGCCCCTCCGCAAGTTTTCGGGCATCGGCCAGAAATTTCTGGCGTGCCACACTCATGTCGAACGGCGTCGCGTCGATCCTTTCATCGCGGCCGCATACCAGTTCGTTCCCAAATGCCGCGAACCAATCCGCAGTCTCCCACGATTCGGCACGCAACACCGATTCCGCACGTGCTCGGAATTCGCCCGGAGTTGCCGTCTTGATTTGCTCCGACCATTTCAACTCTTCCCGGCCGGTCGCCATCTTCACATCTTCAATAAGCGCGTGAATGAGTTCATCCCGCGTGGTCTCCCCCGGCGTCCATAGCACCGCGCGGTCTCCACCGCTTGGCCCCCACGCCAGTTTCGATCCCATAAACTCTGGCAAGCGCTGGCAAACGCGAAGCACTCCGAATGCCGCCATCGCCCCGATGGGTATGTCCGCCTTCAACCCTGTCAGTTCAATTGAAGTCACGAGCGCTCCTCCTGTTCCTCCCGAGACCGCACGCAGTCCGCGCGGCGCAGAATCGCCTCCAGATATGCCAACCCCCACCAGCCATACTTCCGGGTCATCGCCCAATACCGATCCGTCCAACCCGAATCCAATCGCGATACCCGGTGCGCTCCGCGCACCGCAACTTCGTGCCCATTTACCTGTGCGCGAACTTCGTAATCGTGGTCGATCCACACCGGAGGCAGCGCTCTGCCGTTTCCGTGATGTGTCCCTATCAAGTGCAGTGCCAACTCGGAATCGCATTCTTCCGGCCAGTGCCCCAACGCCTCGGCAAGCGCCACCGAGGCGAACTCGTGCCTAGCCCCCTTCGGGTACCCCGAGTCTATCTGCCGCTTCCGAAACTCGCGCCGGGAGCAGCCGTCGTTCTTCGCCAGAAACTTATCGCCCGTGGCCCATAAAGGCGACAGCAGCCGTTGAAACCGCTCGTCGCATTTCCCCAAATCATGCCGTTCCGCGGCCACCGCGATCGCCTTCTCAATCGTCACTTCCAACCCGCATTTCTGCGCGAAAATACGCGCATTCTCGACTACGCCCGCTGTATGACACGCAAGCGTCACGTGGGTGGTTAGAGAACCCGTGTCGTCCTCATCCGTCTCATCTAATTCCCGCCATGGCGATTTCTTCTTCTTTTCCTTCAGCCCGAACTTCTTCGAGACCACAATCACCCCACCGTGTGTGTACGGTCTCGCGCGTCCCCATTCCACCTCGGCCGCCGCCTTCGCCAATTCCGGCGCGACCTCGACTAGTTCCTTCAGTTCCTCGGTCGTGTCCTCTTCCTCGGCGCGCGCGATCACGTCCCGAAGCTCCTTCTGTTTCTCCGGATCCTTCGGAAAGACAACCATGGGGTGCACGCGAATCCGATACCGGCCCCCACCTGCCTCGGCGCGCGCATTGGCGCACGGGTCTCCAATATCCACTACCGCACGATCAAGACCTGGATTCCACCCGAAATCGTCACATCCACCTTCGTTCGATCTCACGACCACCGTATCCCCAGGCCGCAGACTCTCCAGTTTGGTGGTGCTCTTCTCTTCTCCGCGCCAGATCAGCGCCTCGCGTTTCGCTTTCTCCTGTTCCTCATCGGCCCCCACTCCCTCCATGTCCACCACTGTCGCATCGTTCCGGGCCAGCCACCGCATCGCCGCTCCGAATGGCAGAGGTAGCGCCTCTGTTGAAAGCGGCGGCGCAGCAGCCACAATCGAAATCCAGTCTTCTTCTGTGTCCGCGTGTTGCATATCGGCCCTCCAGACAATCTGCACATCCGCCGCTTCGAGCGCCTTCGCCCCGTGCAGAAACGGCGCAACGCCCGGATCCGCCGCCGGAGCGAGATTGGTTTGCGCCCACGCATCCACATGGGCCGGAAACATCAGCGGCCCGTCCTCCGCTTCGACAGTCAGCCCCGCTCGCCCTTCTCGCGCGACTAGTTCGCCCATCCGCTTCACGCCGAAATCAATCGAGCGGCTGCCTCCTTCGCTTGTCGCGAATTCGTTCAACCACTTCCAAGTTTCATCCAGCGCTTCTCCGTAAATCCAATCACTTTCTTTCCCGCGCTTCGCTTTGAGGATCACCGCGCGTGCCTCTCCCGCCAGTCCTAGCCGGTTCAATCTCCCAAACCGCTGCCGCAACGAATCCAGTGATGCCGCTTCCGTCACCAAAGCATCGAAGTCAAGGTCCGCGCCGACTTCCACCGTCTGCGTTGCGGCGACGAACAGCCGCTCACCGCTCACGCGCGTGCGTCCGGCTTTCATCCGTTCGAGATACCGTTCCACCAGCGCATCGCGATCATAGGGCCGTATCCGTCCCGTTAGCAGAATAGCTTCGGGCTTTTCTTTTAGCGCCTCGTACGCTTCCCGCGCCGCCGCTACCGTATTCAGCACCACCCCAATCACATTCGCGCCGCCATTCGCCAGTCGGAGTGCCTCCTTTACGGCCTCCTGTGGCACGCTCCCGCACTCCTTTAATTCCGCGAGCTTTTCCGCCTCCAGCCGCGGACGCAGATCGTCGGCTGAATAATCCGTCTCGTCGAGCTTAAAGCTTTCGCCTTTTTCGCTCACCGTTGCCGACATCTGCACGAACCTCAGCCCCGGTGCTACTCGGTTTATTCGCCACGTCTCGCCCTGATACCGCTCCACCCACCCGAGCGTGTCAAGGAAGGGTTTCGAGAGATGAGCTTCATCCACAATCACCAACGCGTCGGATCCCACAAGGCCCGCGTCAATCGGCCGCCGCCGATCGCTTACTCCATACCCACGAAACAGCAGGCGCGATCCCACTTGGTCGACTGTCGATACGCACACTAAGGGTTGATTCGGAACATCCGCCCACGTATCGCTGCGATACATTCCTCCGCGTAGCACCGCCGTGTCCAGTGGTCGTGGCCCACCAAACCGCTTCAACTGAACCCGAACCCACTCCAATTCGGGCTTCTCCTCAATCGCTTTCGCCAGCTTCTGCGCGTGCCGCGAAACGTCATCCACGACTAGCCGCCGGTCTACTACGAAGAACGTGCGGAGCCGGGCCGTCCGCTCTCGGGCGAGCATTCCCGCTTGCGCAGCCAGTGCGAACACGGCCACGTCGATCACCGACGTCTTTCCGCACCCCGTCGGTACGGCAATTGTGTCCGGCCAGTGGCCATCCAAGGCCAGTGCCGCAAGCCGGTCCTGCCATGGAAATGGCTTTCGTCCAGGTCCATGCACGGCCTCATAGAATCTTGCAAACTCAGTTCCGGCCATCGAGTTTCTTCCCCCAGTCCGGCCGCATCAACCCCAGCCCGAAATATCGCCCGGCTCCCAGCACGACCGGCCCGTGCACGGCCGTCGCGAACTCAAGACGCGCGTGAACTCCCCACCGCGCCCGCTCTTCGCCTGCGCGCAGCAACCGGAATGCAGGTACTGGCGCGACGCCTTCGACCTCGGAATAGGGTCCGTGCTCTACTCCTACTGGCTCCGGAAGACCAATTCGACGGCAACTCGCGGCCAGAATCTCTTCGACGCCCGGACCTTTCTTCTTGGGAAAACGATCCAACAATATGGGCGTCACTGTCCGCCAAACCTGCGCTGGGCGCGTCCACGTGGCGGCCCGCAACGCCTGATTCATCGCCCCTTCTTCTTCCACCTCTACCTTCCAGGTTCCTACCCCAGGAATATCTAGACCGCGCTCGTGCTCTTCCAACGCCTTGCACGCGCGCAGGACGACCAAGCGATCCTGCGCGCTTGCTGGGCGTGGAAGGATTACCGCGAAGCCCATCAAGTGTCCGTCCGCGTGTTTGCGTCCGACAAATGGCAGCGCTACGATCGCGCAGTGAGTGTCGCCGCCGTGCCCATGAATCAACTCCGTCATCGGGCCGCCGCCTCCGGCGTTGCTCATCAACGCGCGTCGCACGGCGTCGGTAAGCGTCAACGTCGCCTCGATAGGCAATCCCGGCCCCGACATTTTCCGGAATATTGCCATCTGACCGAACTCCGTTAGCGCCGGTTCCTTCTCGGTTACACGTCCCTCGATATCCATCTTCCGGTACCTCTGCTGCGCCCCAACCGAAACCCGCTGGTCCGCCTCGAACAGCCACTCCAGTTCTTGAAGCCGTCCTTTGCTCGGCACACGGAGTACTTGATCTCCCACCAATTCCGGAGCGTAGTTCGGCTCCGGTGCTGAATCCGTCACTCGCATCCGCACCACCGAGCAAGCCTTCCCCAAATAAGCTGTCCGGCTCGCCAGCCGGTCCAAAGCTTCGGCGATTTCCGGATTCGGCTCCGCGTCCAGCCACACAAAATAGACCACGGCTTCCGAAGGACCCTGTGCGGGAAAAAAGCGCGGCTGCTTTCCTCGTGTGACCGGAGGACCATCGCCGGGGTAGTTTGTGGGCACGAATGCCATGGGAGTGTTGCCTTCGCCAGACTCGCCAGCGCGGATGTGCGGCGGCCTCTGTCCTTCGAGCCACTCCAGCGCGCCCTTCTCCGCCGCGTCCCCACCACTTTCGAAATAGGCCGCGGCTAACGCCGAAAATAGCCGACCCGGATGCGGCGGCCACTCCGAACGATTGCGGTATTTGAAGTCTCCTGCGAAGGCCCGCCCCAGCAGGTACTCGACCTCGATTGCGAACACGGCTATTCTCCTTCTGCGCCGCCGCCCGTGGTCCGGTCGCTGTATTCCACGAGCTTCACCAAATCCGGGCGGGGCTGGAGTCTGATACTCTCTGAATTCCACTTTAGCCCCACCTTGCCCGCCGCCACCAGCGCTGCCTGTAGCGCCCCCGCTGCCGCCGCTGAATCGACGTCGAACGTGTCCGGGTGTTCCTTCTCCGTTCTGCCGATCAGCTTGAACTTCGGGGCATCCGATGGCACAAGCTGACACCGCGAACGCAGTTGATACCCGTCCTCCTGCTGGAGCGTCACAGCTAGAATCCCCAATGCCGCAATCACCGCGCGGCCCGCAATGTCGCGATCCGCGGATCTGGCTCCATCCGCGGTGGGGAACCGTAGTTTCCGCAGTTGTGTCAGCGAAAGGACGGTAGTCTGGACCGCCTCCCGGCATGTGATCCCACCAGGCCCACTCTCCCGATCCGTAATCGAAGGCATTATGTTGCCGTGGACGAGTTTCGAGGGCTTCAACTTACCCTCATCCTTTTTTGCCTTCTTTCCATCGGCTCCTGGTTCGACGAACCGCCACAATTCTGGACCGTCGGCCTTGGCCATCACCTCCGGTACGAGTTTGATCCCAAGCGGATCGATACGCGATGACGTCCTCACCCCACGGATAAAGCCAATCGCGATTATCTCCGACACAAGCGACCGCGCCACTTTGGCCGTATTCACACCGCCCCCGGACTGCGAGTCCCACGTTCCAAATAGCAGCACGGTCGGCGCGAATTCGAAAAAGGCAGTCGCATCCCAAGCCCGCGCCGAAGCTAACCGCTTCCCGTTATCCGATTCACGAAACAGCTTCCCGTCCCAAATCGAATCGCGCAGGATCGCATCATGCACCCGATGCGGCACTGTCAGCGATGTGACATCGTGGCCCGCCACGCTCATCTCGAAGACGGGCATTGCGAGGCGCCCCGACCGGAACGCATCCAACAGCACATCTTCAAACCGGTTCGCTTGGCTCTGCACGCTGTCAAGCAGTACAGTATCGACGGTGTTGCCATCGATCATCCTCTTCTCAAACGCATACACGCCTTCAGCGTAAGTCGGCGGAAAAATCTTGTCTCCAACTCCGCCCGTCGGTTGCAACCTCGTAATGGACCGAATCGCCGTCAATCCGCCCGTACATCCGCGGTTCAGCATCGAAATTAATTCGTCAGCAGTCATGTTTTCTCCTTTTTGAGTGGAATCTAGTCCGTTAAGGCGGCGGTCGAAGCTGTCGGGTTATTCTGCAATCCGATCCTCAAATCAGACAAGATAATCCGATTTCCGAAACGGGAACGTACAACCGGGGCGATGGTACCACCAGTTCTTTCGCAGTCGATAGCGGCAGGAGCATCCTGCGACATCGGGCAGCGGAAAGCCAGGTCTTTTGCGTTTCATGATTATCTCCTTTCAGAGGTTCCAGACGGTGGGGTCGGACTCTCGTAACGCACGCACCGACTTAAGTCTCTATGAAAGACAGTATCACGAAGCGGATCCAGTTTCAAGATAGTTTAACCAATGGCAAAACATCTAAGTCATATTAACCGATCTACGAAATGCGACCAAGTTAGAATGGGGCCGCGATCGATTGATCGCGGAATTGATTGCTCGGGTTTACAGCGCACCCATGGCAAGACATCGCTTCAATGAGGCCCGAATAGACAGCAACGGGTTAAGGGCATCCTACCACAAGTCCAGAAGAGGTTTCGCCGCTCTGCTCGGTGTCACCGGCTCCGCCGGATGCAGTTGTTCGAATCGAGCAGGCACATGAATCAAAGCGCCGCCCTTAATCGAGGTCCAATCGCTCCTGCAACTCTCCCTGCGGCGGGCGCTCCATACCAGCGTCGCGAAGCGATCCGAAATACCGCTCGAAATACCCTTCGGGCCATTCGTCCGATAGTACGGTCTCGTTTCCGGCGGTTCGTCTCAATCACCACAACCACATCGACCTCGGCGTTCGGCAAGCCGACCGGTATAGCAAGGGAAAGCGTCCCGTCCGCGTCCGTGCGCGCCGTAGCTGAGAAGGTGATCAAGAACCCGATCTCATTATGTCTCAGAATGCCGCAGCTCACACTGTTCGGTTCCCGGCCGCTTCAGGAACCCAAGAAAGAACTATTTTTCTCGCTGATTTATAAAGCTTTAGCTCCATCCCCGCCCAACCTTCGAATCGTCTGCGTGTACAATCCGAATCAGGGCGGATCATTTTGCCCTTCGCCGATCATGAACCGACGAAATGGATAAATTTATTCCTCTGCGTCACCCACTTCCAAATGTATGATAAACCACCACTTAAAACCACGCTCCACGACACGGCGGGAATTTCCGGCGCCTTTTCCGTCTCCCGGTCCGCAGCCCGGCCCTTACCCCCAGCTCGACTCCCCCCAGCGAATCCGTTCTCTCGCGAAAAACACGAATTTATTTCTCTGCGTCACCCACCTCCAAACATATGATAAAACAACACTTGTGCCCCCATCCGGAGTCGCGGTACCGTTTTTCACCCTGCATCCGCTCTCGCGGACTCACATCGGGCGCGAGCGCATCCACGTGTTATCCGGCGCACGAATTCCCCGTCCAGTCTCATCGAGCCCCAAGCCGCGTTTCCGAAAGACTGCGGAAACGGCATCGAGGAGCCCTCGATCCACCTTCCCCGAAAGGCAGCGGGTGTACCCGCGACGCGGCGCAATCACTCGTGTTTCGAACGCCAGCACCCTCGGGAATGCGACTCCATTTTCATCGCCGTTCCTGTGCGGAACGTGTCGTGCGGAACGCAATGGGAACGCTCACGGTCACGCCGGGGTTCAGCCCGCAAAAAAATCCGCAATCTGACGCTTGTCTTCACTCCCATTCAGCCGCCACTGTGACCGCCCTTTCCGAAAACGTGCATGCACCCTTGCTCCCGCAGTTCGGCCCTCACACCCCCTCCTCCCGCAATATGCTATAGTCGCGCCAATGCCACTGAAGTCCGTCCTCATCGTCGATGACGACCCCGCAATCCATCTTCTGCTCGACAAGATTCTAACCCCGGACGGCTGGCAGATTGAAAGCGCCTCCAGTGGCGAAGAGGGGCTTGCGCGGTTTCTCGCTGGCAATTACGATCTGGTACTCACCGATATCGTCATGCCCGGCATGGACGGCTTTGCCCTGCTCAAGCGGATTCGCGAACTGCGGCCTCACGCGCGGGTGATCTTCATGACCGTCGTCAATACGCCGGGGAATGTTCTTGAGGCGATTCGCGATCAGGCCTACTCGTACCTCAGTAAGCCCTTCTCCGCCGAATCCGTTATGTTTACTCTTAGCGCGGCGCTGGCCGATGAGGAAAGCGTCGGCGATATTTCCGTCTTTTCCGCGCGGCCCGATTGGGTCTCGATGGAACTCCGGTGCAAGCTCTCGACCGCCGACCGGTTGACCCAATTCTTCCGCGAACTCAGCTCCGATCTTACGCCCGAGGATCGTGAAATGATCTCGACCGCGTTTCGTGAGTTGCTCGTCAACGCGATCGAACACGGCGGCCATTGCGACCCCAACCAGAAGGTGAATCTCGCCTACGTGCGGGGAACCCGCTGCGTCGTTTACTACATCCGGGATCCGGGCGAGGGCTTCTCCCTTGATCGTCTTCCGCACGCCGCCGTGTCTAACAAGCCCGGTCAGCCGTTTGAGCATGCGGAAATCCGGAAATCGCTCGGCATCAGGCCCGGCGGATTCGGCCTCCTGCTCACGCGGAACTTCGCCGACGAAGTCGTGTACAACGAACGCGGCAACGAAGTCATGCTGATCAAGTATCTGACTCCCTGACCGCCGGCGCGATATACTTCTGGAACCATCTGAAAAAACGTGGGGTACGATATGAAACCTGACCAATGCATCATATCGCCATGCCCGTGAGGGTTGAGGCGCGCCCAACCATTTGGATGACCTCATAAACATGGGGTAAAACTGGAATTTGGCGGAGTTCGCGCTTCGCCAACCCACCCCAATCGAGGTCAC